>Ga0105358_10001382_pt1 | contig 12943 bp, 11 predicted proteins | sample GOMGulsemesocosm_5_FD_83509 | JGI IMG/M metagenome (GOLD analysis project Ga0105358, IMG submission 83509) | Methane-oxidizing microbial communities from mesocosms in the Gulf of Mexico - GOM15C Gulf of Mexico | ecosystem: Environmental > Aquatic > Marine > Cold seeps | place: Gulf of Mexico...
ATTCATGAGATGACTGCGTTTGATGATAAATGCCGAGTAATTGCGCTTCTCGATCAAACTCCTTCAAGGTGAATCTTTAGAGCGTGCCTGTCCAAGGCATTGTATTTTACCCCGTTATTTGTGTAGATATCTGTACTTGTTGCATTTTGAGTCTTGAGAGCCTAAGACGTATTGGAAGTCTATTTTTGGCGAAAAGATGGTAGTGACGCGGCCTCGCAACGTTCGGGGGATATAGTGGCTCAACAGGGGCTTTTCCCCTAGCCGCTGGCTTATCCATCGCGCAAGCAGCAGCCTCCTCTAGACCCTTCGCCGTATTGTTTCCCTAATTCGCTCTTGAATTGTTTAACTCGGACCGCTTAGCTATGCTCAAATCCTTTTCATCACAAAGCGAAACTGATTTACACTGAGCTGCTTCTGTCTAGCGTGGTGACCATCACGCCGTAGGTTTCCATTATTTGCCCCCACATTATCGTAAAAATGCTTAGGCTATTCGACCATTTCTAACTGACGAAAATAAACTACACAATTGGCATCAGCAGTGACATTAATTTCTTTAAGTAATTGCTTCCAATTAGCCATAAATTGATTGAAGTACGTTCTCGACAAATCCCACTGCTTTCTCAGCTCTTTTTTGCTACGTTCGTCGCACTCGGAAAGCTCAAAGACTCGTTCAAGATCTTTCTCAACGCACTCTGCAAGCTTAGTGAGCTCAGAAAGCGCCTTAGACATTGAATTAGCCAGTACGAGATCACCCAACGTTCCGGACTCTGACTTCTCAGTAAGATCCTGTATCCATGTACTAATAGCCCAGTGATGAGTATAGTTTTTGCTTATGTGGCCATGGTATTTATTTGAGATATTGTGCCATGTACAAAACGGGCTAACCGTGTAGCTATCTGAAAGACAGCTTTTCGTGTCATCCAGGAGAACTGTTAACCGTGCCTTCTGCTCCTTTGTGATTTTAGATTGACGAGAGAATATGCGCGGAACCCACGTCCAACTTAGCTCTGATGCCAGCCAAACAACAAACAGAGCTATAGCCATGAGAGTTGCTAACCAGAGAATATATTCAGGAAGTTTATCAGTGGCCAAAATAGCAAACAGGACAGACAAGGCGCTTACTAAAGGTAGCAAACGATAAAACCAGCTCTTTGAAGTGCTATCAATCATTTATTTTACTACTCTGGTTATTCTTATTTTTGATTATCTTGCATTTCATCCCAAAACTCAGCATCCAGTCGCTTTATTTCTACAACTTGTTCAGTTTGCATACCCAGGCTGTATTGATAAATATACTCAGCTAGTTTGACGCCATCAATCAATACTAAATTAGTACTGCCATTCAAACTGTTTGCATATTCGATAGCACCTTTAGTGTAATACGAGGTAGCTATAAACACGCCTTTATTAGATTGGGCTACAGCCAATGCCCCAACAAACTTTTGAATCTCTTCTCTGCCCACTGAGTTATTAAGGGCATACCGTTTAGCTTGGATATGGATTTTACCTAAGCCCAAAACATCCTCTTTAATGATGCCATCAATACCACCATCGTTACTAGCCTGTGTTACTTGAGCTGCATCCCTTACCTGCCCTCCATAACCCATTTTATCCAGCAAACGAACTACCAGCTTTTCAAATTCGTACGGAGATTTACTTAATATCGTATCAAGAATAGTGTCGTAGGTAGTGGACCGAATATCATCAAAAGCCTGATTGAGCGCCTCTTGCGGTGTAATCTCCAATATGGCAGCGCCATCATTTACCGAAGCACTATCTTCACCTTTAGCCTTTAATCTCTCAGCATCTCGTTCAGCAATCTTTTCTTTAACGTAAACCTGAAGCTCGTCATGTCTATTTACATAAGCCATACCCTGCCCTGTAATTAGATAATGACCACGCTTAGGGCGTTCCACTAAATTGGCTAACGACAAGTAACTTAGAGCCCAACTAATACGATCTAAAAATACTGTACCATTACCCGAGGCATACTCTTGCGATAAATCCTCGTCATTCAAACCAAACTTGCTACCTAATGGAGCCTCGAGATCACGCCATTTTTGAGTGCCGTTGTCCGACAAATAGTCCAGCGCAATAGGCATAATTTCGTTATATTTTGGTATTGTCACAACAACTCCCTACGGTCAGCACCCAAAAGATCATTTCCCACTTACAGTTGCAACAGATAAATTATCGAGTTCGGCAAGTCTGACTATTATCATTTCATTCTCAAGCAACCACTCATATAGCTCCCTTGGTTTCCCATTTTTTTGTTTAATCATCCACTTAGTGGGTTTTGACCAAACCACACGAGAAAATTCAATACTGGTATCTTTTACTGATAATCGATAAATAAGATCGCGTTCGTTCCATGCAACCCATTTGATCAGTTCCACTTCCACCCTTGCTCGCTGCGCCCAACGAAAAGCAGGCTCTTTATTCTCTTCCTGCTTTTCGGTGTAGATCTCCGCCTCAACGCCATCCATTTGAGACAGGACAAAAAGAGCAAACTCTTCATTAGCTTTAGCTCTAGTAAGGAGCTGATCAGCCTTAGGGTTAAATGAAGTGACAAAGCCATTAACCGTATTCGCCGACTCTGTTAATGGTTTTATTACATCGTTAGCAATAGGGTCAAATATATGAGACTTAACTTCAGCAAACCGATCGCTCATATTTTCATCAATGTTACTACCTACAATCTTAATTTCTTCCGCTAACGCTTCATTTACTGCCTTCCCTGATTTAGTAAATTCAGAGAAATCGGTATATGCTTTATTAAGATAACAAAGTCCAATGCCAACAAAGAGAAAGACCAGTACCGTATTTACTAAGGGTAAAAATGCATTAATCTTTTCTAGAATGGATAGACTATTCTCCTTCACCAACCAACACCTCTTCTACTGAACGAAACTCATCCAGCGCCGCTTCCAGTTGCTCCACAATCTCAGCAGCCAGAATCTCAGGGGAAGGCAGATTTTCGGTATCTTCCAGCGAGTCATCTTTGAGCCAGAAGATATCGAGATTAGTCTTATCCCGAGCAATCAACTCGTCGTACTTATAGGACTTCCACCGCTCTAACTTCTTAGACTCACGGCGCTTACTGATATCTTCGGGCTTATAACAGGCCATAAACTCAGAAAAATCATCTTTACTTAAACGATTCTGTTTCAGGGTTTTATGCACATTGGTACGGTAATCGTACACCCAAAGTTTCTTGGTCCAAGGTGTTTTGGCAGCGGGTTTGTTATCAAAGAAGATCACGTTAGCCTTTACGCCGTTGGCGTAGAAGATACCGGTGGGTAGGCGCAATATGGTGTGCAGATTGGTTAGGCTTAATAAATTCTTACGAATGGTTTCACCCGCACCACCTTCAAACAACACATTATCCGGCACTACCACTGCAGCTTTGCCCGTTATGTTTAGCATATTAACGATATGCTGCACAAAGTTAAGCTGTTTGTTGGAAGTGGTGGCCCAAAAGTCTTCACGCTCGATGGTGAGTTTTTCTTTTTCGGCCTTACCGGTTTTTTCACTGATAATGGTGATGGAGCTTTTTTTACCAAAGGGTGGATTGGCTAAGACCATATCCACCTTGCCATCATCTCCTACCTCTTTAGCCAGCGCATCTTGGTTGGCCACAGGGCAGTCCCCATCGGCGGTGCCTATGCCGTGTAGGTAGAGGTTCATAGCACACAGGCGTGTCACACTATCAACTATGTCATTGCCTTTTAAGGCACCCTCGCGCAGATGTTTTTGCTGTTTTTTAGAGCTGGCATGTGGGGCCATATAATCATAAGCCGCCAACAAAAAGCCCCCAGTACCGGTAGCCGGATCTGCTACCGTATGCAGCTTGCTCACATCCGGTTGCATCACCTCCACAATCGCTTCGATTAACGCTCGCGGGGTAAAGTATTGCCCCGCACCGCCTTTCACATCCTGGGCGTTACGCTCCAACAAGCCTTCATAGATCTCGCCTTTCACATCCACCGGCGAGGTCGACCAGGCTTCTTTCTCGATCATCTGAATCAAACGTTCCAGCTTGGCCGGATCTTGTATCTTGTTTTGTGCCTTACGGAAGATGGTGCCTAACATACCCTCCTTCTTACCCAGCGCTTCCAAGGTATGGCGATACTGATTCTCCAACGCATCCCCATCCAGCTTTACCAGCGATGCCCAGTTATATTCACCCGGCACCGCCACGTCCTGACCAGATTCGGCACGCTCATCTGCCATCTTCAAGAAGATTAAAAAAGTGATTTGCTCAACGTAATCGCCGTATCCTACGCCATCATCACGTAAGACGTTGGCATAGTTCCAGACTTTGTTGACTATTTCTGCTGCACTCATGGTTGCTCAACTCTTTCTTGAATTTTTTTCTGCCTGTCTACTTTCCAGATCGCTACTCGAGCTAATCTGAACTGACGTGTTTTATTAATACTTTCAAAACTACTTAAATAACTAAAATGGCCACGTATTTCATCAAGTCTAGCAACAAAACCAGTAGGATTTTTTAAAGCCTGATTAAACATTGCTCGCATGTTTCTGCGATACTTTCTCGGCGGCTGAACAATCTCATTTACAACAAGGCCTGTTACTCGCTGACTTGCTCGAAAACTTGCTATTCTAGACTTCTCTTCTTTTAAACTATGCCCCTGCTTCTTTAGCAATTTGGAACATTCATTAATTAGACTAATGATATTCGTTTTTGAATCACCACTAATAGTTATATCATCAGCGTAACGAGTATAAATAAGGCCCATCTTTTCAGCTCTATTCGTTATAAACACATCAAAATCAAAAAGAATTGCATTAGATATTATCGGGCTAGTCGGGGCACCTTGAGGAAGAGAGCTATCAAACGTTACAAGCCTTGCAATCGTTACTGCTAACTCTGACCCAAACTCATGCTGCTCAAGTAATTGAAAAACTTGGTCCTGAGTTATCCGGCCAAAGAAGTTCTCCAAATCAATATTGGCAACAAAGTCTTTACCTAAATGAAGACTCGCATTTGTAATTATTGATTTACCGTTAATATAAGCATGACAACTGTCATGCACTTTGAGTTGATATAAAAAATGAACTTTCAACCAGTACTGGACAGTTTTAAGAAAGAAGCGAGGAGAAGCAATTTCACGTTCACCGCCACCCTTTTTGCCAATAGTGAAGCGGCGATAGTGATTTTCAGTTGTGTGGGTAAAAGTGCTTATTAGCCAAGGAGTAACACCTACACACAAAGCCAATTGAGTTAAAGTTATATCTTTTTCTTGAGAATCAGAAAAACTGGCATTGCGTAACAAATGAAGATTAGGGAATGAACCATAGCGAAAAGAAGCGCTGGATGTACGAGAATCAAAACCAACTCTTAAGTTCAGTTGCTCAGTGATCAGCGGCCAATAAGTTCGGCCGTTATTGCTCGTTCCACGAGTGATGGCGGCCGAACTTATTGGCCGCTGTCCCTCTTCTTGTGTAATAGGTCTAGCATCTACAGATGGCGAATCGCCACCCGACTCTTGACTCACTACATCCAGCTTTTTAATACTAGCACGGTAACATTCGTTCAACAATGATATCCTAGCCTTATCTCTCTTACGGCATAGATCCTTACCGAGGTACCTATTCCCCTCCTTAGTTAAAACATATAAATTCCGCTTTTTATTCACACAAATAATTTGCTTATCATCGATCCACAGTGAGTAAATTTCTTTTAAACATTTAGCATCAGGCCACGTTTTTACAGCGGGATAAATTCGAGACAAAAACTCAACTACTTGCTTTGGAGAAGCAGGCTGTATAATCCCTAAAGCTACCATTAAGAGTTTACTATTAAATTTAGCCGCCATTTAGTTTATTATCCTCATCAATATCCACCAGGCAGTTTCTGACTAAAGAAAACACTGCGTCTTCCACGTAGCCGGCTTATCAATTCACAAGAATTAAACTCTTCAAAGTCTACATAAGTTATCATTCCAAAATGTGAAATAGCTTTTGCAGGCCCTTCACTAACATAAGATACCTGGTCCTCAAACTCTTTATTCAGTATCAATATAAAATCTGCTTTACCACCCTGGTGCATATGGAAATGTGCGAACAACCCTAACTCACAGAAAGATCCAATACTATCAGCGATCAATACAACAGCATCACAGTATTTTTCTATATACCTTAATTCATTTTCATGAGCATATATCCCATAATCAAGCCGTACATTTTCTAATCCGTCATCTTCTCCAAGTACAACCTCAAAACCGTCGCCTTCTAGATCCTCCTTCAACTTCTTCCTCAGAATAGAACTAGATTTTTCTGTATCGCTAATTGTAGGCCCACAGAGAAACACAACAAAAGGCAGGTTTTCAAATTCTTCATCCAACTCAGCGCCAAGCCGTAAAACTGTATCCTTAAGTGGTGAATATGTCATAACACGCCTGTAAAAGCCGAAGCTAGAATTGACTGTTTATTCCTTTCTGACTTTGCCAACTGAAGATTAATATAGTTTTCAAGCCTTGAAATTGATTCAAACTTGTCTTTGATTAATCTTACAATTTCCAACTGCTCTTCTGCCGAGCATATTGGCACCTCAAGGTCTTTCAACTGCGTAGTATTAATCCTTGGCCTTGTGGCCCCATGAACCTGATTTTCTAACCGTTTATATGTAGAGTGAGTCGAAAGGAAGTTGGCTAGATAATGTTCATTGCTAGAGGCACCGAATGCTCTGACACAAAAACAATCAGCCTTATTAATGGCTTTTGTAACATTCGCAGGAAGCACAACAACTCTCGTGCCGTCTGCCACAAATGATGAAAATATTATATCTCCAGAAGAAACAGTGTGCTTTTTCAGCAACAGATACTTTTCTTCGGTAACGTAAGTTACTTTCTCATCTTTGAATTCAAGACTGCCGATATTCTCTAGCCGAATTACACGGACACCTTCGCCCACATAATCACTGCTTTTTAAGTTTGAGCCAAAAGGCCCATCAAACACATCAACAGCTAAATTGCCCAATTTAGTCCAGCACCAACCTGCAGGCAGTTTTGCTAAACCAGTAAAGTTATTCTCTAAAGACTTATACTTTTGAGGTTTTGCCGGTTTCTTACCTTGCTCACCACTCGCTTTCCATTCTGCCAATACAGCCTCCCAAACAGCTACTTTTCTCGCGCATTCTTCATCTCGCTCTTTGAGGACCCGTTTTAGCAGTTCGCTTGCGGGTTCTAGCTTGTCTTTATTTTCTTCACGCCATTGTTTGGTGAGTTCACCGGTGACGGCGGATTTGAGCACGGATTGGCGGTATTGTTTGAGCAGTTGTTTGGATTTATTGAGGGCGGCTATACCGGCATCGATATGGGAGAAGAGTTCTTCTATTTTGGCGACGATACGTTTTTGTTGTTCTTGCGGTGCAAAAGGAAAGGGAAGCCTTTTAAAATTCGTAACCCCAAAGGCTGGCATTGCTGTAGCCTTAGTAATCATTCTAAGATGCTGCTGAAACTGTAACGAATCGTAATAATAGTAAACGTACTTTCGATTAACTTCAGGATGAACTGTGATTTTCATCAAATTTGCTGGAATAATTGCAGGCGGCATATTGGGAGGGTAGATTCCTGTTTTCCCACAAGAACCTATCTTCGCCATCAATATGTCGTTTGACTTAACCTCACTTCGTTTTAACTCTTCAAATTTCTCCCAAGTTATCCATCTGACTTTTTCATAATCGCCATAAAGATTCTTGGTTGTAAGAACTCTAACAGGCCCTTCTTCAACATAATCAGACACTTTAAGATTTGAACCAAATGGTCCATCAACGATTGCATTTTTTTCAGGCGCACCTATATCAATCATCTGCACCCATTTCCAATCGTTAGGTAATGAATGCAAATCTTCTATTATTGGTGCGGAATCTTTCTTAGTCACTTATTATTCCTAGGCGATTAAATAACCGTTCAACTCTTGAATGATCTTATTCAGTTCTTTACCAAACAACGCCTGCGCTTTTAACAAACCGCCCTGCTCTTTACAATCTGGAATCAAATCAAAATCATCCATTTCAAATTCGGCGTTGTGGGCAATTTGGTCTTTGATCAGGGCTAGCCACTGCTGCTGATCTGCACTGAAATCAGCGGGCTGCTGTTCTAACCAAGTGCTGAAGCGCTGATTCACCAGCTCGGGGAATGGCTCTAGCACCTCGGACAAACCGGTAGAAAAACGGATCAGGCTGACGATATTGGTGAGCAATTCTTTGGCAGGTACACCTTTCACCTTGTTTTTCTCTAGCTGCTCATAGGCCTTCCACACTTCTAGCGGGGCGATATTATACGGGGGTTGTTGGATCTCGTCTGCCAGTTCTTCGATTTGTTCGTAGCTGAGGTGGCGCTGACTGTAGGGCTTGGAGTAGATGAGCTGGATGGCGTCTAGCTCGTCTTGGTGATCGACGATAAAGTTTTGGTAGCGTTTGACCAGGCCTTGGGCTTTTTCTTCATCGTAACCGGCTTCCATTAACTCATCAGCGCTGTCGTCGATGAGTTGGTCGGTGTCTTTGCGTAGGGTTTCTAATAAATCACGCAGATCGGGGTTGTGAAAGGGTTTGATGGCAGCATCGGCTAGCGGTTCGTAAATAGCCTTTCTTTCTTCATCACTGACTTCATCAGTACCGTGCTGAGCTTTGATTTTTTCGGCCAGATAATCGGTATTGCCAGTGTGTACCAGTTTGGCGGCGACTAGGGTGAGGTTGGCCTCTTCCGTGCTTTCGCCCATTTGTTGCTCTTTGTCTCCAAACAAGGCTATGCGAATCTGCTTGTTGATTTGTTTGCGCTGTGGGTCGCTGAGTTTGCTGTCTAGGCGGATCAGGCGGTTGCCCAGGGTTTGCAGGCTCTCAGGTGATCGATCACCCATGGCGATTTGCTGCATGAGTTTTTCGGTGGAGACCGAGGGTTTGCGCTCTAAGCTTTTGGTTTCGGTTTTATCGGTTTCGGTGACACCCACGGCATCTACCAGTACAAAGCGGGTTTTGGTGGGGGCATCAGGGGTGACTTTTTGCAGTACGTCGTCACCCACTACACGGGTGCCTCGGCCTTTCATTTGTTCGTAATAGGCTTGGCTGCGTACATCACGCATAAACACCACGCACTCCAGCGGTTTGATGTCGGTGCCGGTGGCAATCATGTCCACGGTAACGGCGATACGCAGGCGTGGACTGGTGCGAAAGGCCTGTATGGTTTCTTCGGCGCTTTTTTTACCAACGCGGTAGGTGACTTTTTTACAGAAGTCGTTGTCTTCGTTAAAGATGCTGCGAATGGCATCGACGATGCGATCGGCATGGTCATCATCTTTGGCGAAGAACAGGGTTTTGGGTATCCATTCACGGTGAGGGAAACATTCGGGCAGGCAGCGATCTTTAAAGGTTTGTATCACGGTGCGGATTTGATTGGGGGCGATGACGCTGCGATCTAGCTGCTGCTTTTGGTAGGCCTCGTCATCATCGAGTACCTGCCAGCGTTTTTGTTTTGTGAGGCGGTCACGAATTTCGACATTGGTGCCGGCCTCCATCAAACCGCCCTGCTCGGATTTTTCGGTTTTGATGCGGTAGATATCGTAACCGACATTCACTCTATCGATGACGGCGTCCTCATGGGTGTATTCAGAGACGACGTTTTGGTGAAAGTAACCGACGGTTTTTTTCGTGGGAGTGGCTGTGAGGCCGATTAAAAACGCATCAAAATAATCTAATACCTGGCTCCAGAGGTTGTAGATGGAGCGGTGGCATTCATCGATGATGATGATATCGAAGGTTTCTATGGGGATATGGGGGTTGTAGACCACATCCTTTTGTTTGGCCCCTGTTGCGCTATGTGGGTCGGCATCGTAGCCGACTTCATAGGATGAGTGCTCTTCAATCTCATCATCCAGTTCATTGCCGGTGAGCTGGGAGTACATGCGCTGAATGGTGGAGATCACCACCTTTGTGCCATCAGCAATGCCGGCAGTGCCTAGTAATTGGGCGTTGTAGACACTGGTGAATTTTCGGCCATCATCGGGCAACGTGTATTGCTGGAATTCTTTTAGGGCTTGGCGGCCTAGGTTGCCTCTGTCCACCAGGAATAATACGCGCTTGGCCTGGGTGAACTTGGCTAGGCGATACACTTGGGTGCAGGCGGTGAAGGTTTTACCGGCACCGGTGGCCATTTGTAATAAGGCGCGCTGGTTGTTGTTTTTCAGCGATTTTTCTATGCCTTTGATCGCGTCTATTTGGCAGTCACGTAGGCCTTGGGTGTTGAGCTCGGGTAAGTTTTGTAGGCGGGCGCGGAAGGAACTGCCCTGCTCTAGGCGTTCTTTTAGAGTTTCTGGTTTGTGGAAATGGAAGATATGGCGTGAACGGGGTTTGGGATCACGGTTGTCACAGAAACGTATTTCGATATTAGTGGCTTCATATTGGAACGGTAGGGCTTCGTCTTCGGGCACCCAGCGTTGGAAGACACCGGTTGTTGAGGTGACGTAATCGGCGTTTTGTTCACCTACGCCGCCTAAGTTGGCACCTTCGCGTTTGGCCTCTAGGGAACCGCAGAGTTTGCCTGCGATGAATAGCAGGTAATCGGCTCGGCCTTTACTGACGGTGACTTCTCTTACTGCTACACCTAAGCCTGCATGTAAGTTAATGCGTTTAAGGTCTTGAATCACCCATCCGGCGACCTCGAGCTTTTCATCGATTTCTATGCGGGTTTGAGCTTCGTCTTTATCCGTTGGTGGAGTCATTTTATATCCCTAATTAGCCCCTAAAGCACTGATCCCTGTGATATGCCAAATAATCTTGATGCTCTCGTTCGAGCGGCACATACAAATCAGATTGCACACCTAAGGTCGCATAGTTTTCTAGCTCTTTTGAGATGCGTATTGTGCCTGTTTCTTCGAAACTGATGTACCCCAAATCAAAGGCTTTATCGAGATTAGGCGTTAGCAGTAGACCGTTGTAAGGATCGAGCCTTTCGGCGTTATCCGCTACCCGCCAAGGCTTGATATGCGATGCCACTAAAAAACGCTGATTAGTATGCCCGGTCACAGCACAACCACCCCAATAATTGATTAAATTATTGCGGTATTGCCCTTGCCCGCGACGAGCATTGACGAGAATGGCTTTCTCGGTAGAGGTTAAATGGTTATCTCGACTAATAGCCTGAATATCTTCTGTGGTGGTATCACCGATAACATCGGCTAAAAAATCACCATAGAGTTTGATCGCCGCACTATACATCCCCTTGCCTTTCGTATTTCTAATTTCGAAGATCTCTAATTGCGTGGCTTGAGCTGATATGGCTTTGTACTCTGATAGATTGTTTATTTGGGTAAACGCCTGCCCACCTAGACCAGCATTGTGCAACCAATTAACAACAGACCCGTTAAGTGCGCCTAAGTAATTTTTAATGGTTTTTTCTGACTTGCCGACACCAAACGCCCAACGCTGAAAGCGCAGTGAAAGGTCTTCACTGTTTTCGAGCAATGCAGTGAGCAGCTGAGGGCGCACAATAGAACTTTGCATAAAGCTAAACAGCTCATCATCAACATAGGCGTACTCAATAATGCGCTCTATTACACCACCACCACCGTGCTTACGATCCGTCGTGCGCCTTTGATATTCGTCGAGGTATTTAGCCGCTGGATGATGATGCCAAAATGGCGCTGACTCTAGATAGAAAAATGGTTGAGATGGATCATCTTTATCGTTGCCCTGCTTGTATTGATCAAAGTGCTTTGTGAACTGCTGCTTAAGGGCACGGCTAAAGACAATTTTATTGCTGGTAATGTCTCCTTTGGCCACTAAATCGATAACCGCCAACAACAAACACGTTTTGTGGGGCTTGGCATGGCCGTTAGACCTGTCGGCTCGAAGCGAGCCCAATTGTCGCTGATACTCCTCCAGCGAAGTAGTCACGGTTTACTCCAATAATCTGCCTTATCCGGCACTACCCAACGTATCCCACCCCTAGGGTCAGCCCCGCGCCCTTTATTGTCTTGGTCGTATCGGGGAATTAAATGCATATGGCAATGGGGCACGGTTTGCCCGGCTGCTGGGCCATCGTTGATGCCGATATTGTAACCATCTGGATTGTGCTCTTGCTCAACTTTAGCCTTAGCTTCATCCAGTAAGACAAACATCGAAACTTGCTCTTGATCAGTTAGCTCAAAGAATGATGCCACGTGGCGTTTTGGGATGATGAGTGAATGCCCATCAGTGACGGGATAGCCATCAGCAATGACAATGGCATGTTCATTAGAGGCGATAAGCCGAGAACTACTGGGGTCTTGAGTGATTTCACAGAATGGGCAGGGTTGCTCAGCCATTACATCCGTATTCCTTGGCGAGTGGATCTATCCTAATCTGCATCGTTTCACGTGGTGCAGGTCACACTAAAGGACTAACTCTACCACTTAACCCCTAAGTTTCAATGGTTAAAACCTTTCTAACGTAGGGGCTTTATAGAACAGAAGCCGGTTTATTGACGTGAATCAGCCATTCTCACTGCCCTGCTCTCGCTTTTCAGCATCAATCAGTAGAGCTGAGGTTTGGGTATTGAGGGCAATAGCGATTCGTCTCAAGGTTTTGATGGCGGGTTGGCGTTTGCCTCGTTCGATATTCGACATATAGGTTCTATCGATACCACAGAGCTCAGCCAGTTGTTCTTGGCTGAAATCCGCTTCTACACGCCTGATTTTGATGGCCTTACCTAGTGCTTCTTCCGGGTTCATATCGCCTCCATTACTGTCGGCTTAGAATCCGCAAAACGTGACAAATAGACTACAGCCACATAGACTATAAAAGTGTCTATATGACACGCGCAGTTTTTCACAACTTTTCAGTAATCGCCATGGAGGAAACGGACAATGAACGGACTCAAAACGGTACCCGCTAATCCCGAAGATCAACAAGCAGCCATTTACCTACAAATCGATAAACTCAAGG
>Ga0105358_10001383_pt1 | contig 12939 bp, 9 predicted proteins | sample GOMGulsemesocosm_5_FD_83509 | JGI IMG/M metagenome (GOLD analysis project Ga0105358, IMG submission 83509) | Methane-oxidizing microbial communities from mesocosms in the Gulf of Mexico - GOM15C Gulf of Mexico | ecosystem: Environmental > Aquatic > Marine > Cold seeps | place: Gulf of Mexico...
CCGGTACAAGCATTGGCATTACCAGAGTTAACCACCAGGTAGCGAATAGCCCCCGGCAAATGGTTTTTGCAGGCGGTCACAGGGGCTGCGCAAAATGCATTCTGAGTGAATACACCCGCTACAGCTGCACCTTGTTGAATTTCAACAATCAGCAAATCATCGCGGTCGGTGTATCGAATGTTTGCCGATGCAGTGCCAAGTCGTAAGCCTTTTATGCCGTTCATTTTAGGAAAGGGAAATTTGCCGATAGCCATGGTGCACCTATTGCGATGATTGTCGTTATTGCTTGTCAGGTTTGATTTATTAAACCCACTCCTTCCACCTAACGTACACGCCATAGGCGGTAAAACGGGTCGGGAATCGATTCATATAGAGAGGGGTCGAGCTCATGATTTTTTTCGAGAAACCAGCCCGTAAAACCTAGCGTGAAAAATGATCGGCCGAACCTCAATAAAAGCATTGCAGTTCGGCCGGCCACATTAGCCATTTAACTTACCGTGGCATTGCTTATACTTTTTACCTGAACCACATGGGCAAGGGTCGTTACGTCCAACTTTTGCACCTGGTCGAACAAAAGGTGCGTCGGCCTCATCGGCTATTTCACGCTCTTCTTCTCCCAAGGCGGCAATAGTCTCGTGTTCTAGTTCCATATTCTGCTGCTTAAGAGTCTCTAGCTGCTGGCGTTCCATGTCTTCCATTTGCTCTTCGCTCATGGGCTCAACACGAAACAAGACTCGTACAACCTCATGTTTAAGGTTGTTCAGCATGGTCTCGAACATTTCAAACGATTCACGCTTGTACTCCTGCTTAGGATTCTTTTGAGCATAGGCTCGCAAGTTAATACCTTGGCGCAAGTGATCCATATTGGAGAGATGCTCTTTCCACAACACATCGAGGATTTGTAGCATTACCTGACGTTCGATATCGCGCATAACGTCGCCAACACGACTGCATTTTTCATCGTAAGCCGACTGGAGCTTTTCTTGAACTCGCGCTCGTAATTGCTCCTCATCCATATGGTCGTCTTCGTCGAGCCATGCTTGTAAGGTCAGTTCAACACCAAATTCATTGTTAATGGCCTGTTCCAAACCAGAAACATCCCACTGCTCCTCAACACTCATGGGAGGAATAAAGTCTGCAATTAAATCGGCGCCGACATCAGCGCGAATCGCCGTCACCGTTTCGGCGATATTTTCGGTTTCTAACAATTCATTACGCTGGTTATAAACAACCTGACGCTGATCATTAGAGACATCATCATATTCTAATAATTGCTTACGGATATCGAAGTTACGCCCTTCAACTTTACGTTGAGCTTTTTCAATGGCATTGGTCATCATCTTATGTTCGATGGCCTCACCTTTTTCCATATCCATCGATTGCATAAAGCCACGCAGGCGATCCGATACAAAAATACGCATTAAATTATCTTCCAAAGAAAGATAAAAACGTGAGAAACCAGGATCACCCTGACGACCAGCACGACCACGCAACTGATTGTCAATTCTTCGAGACTCATGGCGTTCAGTACAAAGAATATGCAGGCCACCGGCCTCCAAAACTATTGCGTGACGCTCTTTCCAATCAGCCTTAATCTTATCGATTTCTGATTGACTAGGGTCGCTTAACTTAGCGACTTCAGACTCCCAACTACCACCCAAGACAATATCTGTACCACGGCCAGCCATGTTAGTTGCGATGGTGACGGTGCCAGGGCGACCTGCTTGAGCAATAATTTCAGCTTCCTGCTCGTGAAACTTTGCGTTTAGCACTCTATGTTCAATATCAGCGCTATTTAATCGTTTCGACATTTCTTCGGACGATTCGATTGTTGCGGTACCCACCAATACTGGCGCATTTTTATTCTGGCATTCTTTAATGTCTTCGACGACCGCATCGAATTTCTCTTCGATGGTCATATAAACCAAGTCATTGCGGTCTTCACGCAGAACAGACTGGTTAGTTGGGATGACGACAACATCTAGGCCGTAAATCTGACGAAACTCAAAGGCCTCAGTATCAGCTGTACCGGTCATGCCTGACAAAACATTGTAAATACGAAAGTAGTTCTGGAACGTTGTTGACGCGAGAGTTTGGCTTTCTTGCTGAATGAATACAGCTTCTTTTGCTTCAAGAGCCTGGTGCAAGCCTTCGGATAAACGACGACCCGCCATAGTTCGGCCAGTGTGCTCGTCGATCAAAACAACTTCGTTATCCTGAACGATATAATCCACATCGCGCTGGAACAATGTGTGCGCGCGCATTGCTGATTGTACATGGTGCAATAAAGTTAAGTTGTTCGCGGCGTATAGGCTTTCACTCTCTGGCAACAAGCCCTCTGAAATCAGCAGCCCCTCTACTTGTTCGTGCCCACTCTCAGTCAGTTCAACCTGTCGAGACTTCTCATCAACAGTGAAGTGGCCAGGCTCATCCTCTGTTTGCAGCTTTAGCTTAGGGATCAACTGATTCATGCGGCGATATAATTCAGAGCTATCCTCGGCTGCGCCAGAGATAATCAATGGGGTACGAGCCTCATCGATTAAAATCGAATCAACCTCATCGATGATCGCGAAATTCAACGGACGTTGAGCTTTATCTTCTTTACGTAAGGCCATGTTATCGCGGAGATAATCAAAACCGAATTCATTGTTGGTGCCATAGGTAATGTCAGCTCGGTAAGCCGCCGCTTTCGATTCTGAGTCTTGCTGGGAGTGGATAATGCCGACCGACAAACCTAAGCCTTCATACAATGGGCGCATCCAATTTGCGTCACGAGTCGCAAGGTAATCGTTCACGGTGACAATGTGTACGCCGTCGTCCGACAAGGCATTCAGATATGCAGGCAAGGTGGCGACTAGAGTTTTACCTTCACCGGTCCGCATTTCAGCAATGCGCCCCTCATGCAAGGTCATGCCGCCAATCATCTGTACGTCAAAATGACGCATTCCCATGATGCGTTGCCCCGCTTCCCTTACCAATGCGAAAGCTTCTGGCAATAGTTGCTTTAGCGTTTCACCTTCTTTATAACGCTTTTTGAAACTCTCTGTGGTTTCTTTTATTTGTTCGTCACTAAGAGCCTGCATTGATTCCTCAAGCTCATTAATTTTTATGACCTGCTTGCGCATACGCTTTAATTCGCGGCCATTTTTTGTACCAAAAACGCTTCTTACCAACTTGCCTATCATGATTATTACCAAACCTGCGTGCTGTTCGCGCCATATTTAGCGCAAATTTTAATCAAAAATTATATTGTGAGCACTGAATCAGCGCAAATACAAAAAGGTGCCAAGTAAACCCCAAGCTGCCTGCTGGTGCAAGCATGGGTTTTGGCTATTCCGGAGGGGATCTATCGATGAGTTCGATGAATATAAGACGCTGGGTCTACGGCTCGGCCGTTCTTAAATACTTCAAAATGAACATGCGGCCCGGTAGATCGACCACTTGTGCCCATTGCCGCTATCACTTGGCCTTTTTTAACTACATCACCAACTTTGACGTTGATAGCGCTGTTGTGGGCGTAACGCGTTGAAAAGCTAGCCCCATGATTAACCTCAACCAGTTGACCGTAACCAGAACGGTTGCTCGACCAAGTTATGACACCAGCCGCCACTGAGACGACATCAGAACCGTGCTTACCGGCAAAATCAACACCATTGTGCCAAGCTATCTTGCCATTGAAAGGGTCAGTTCGTCGGCCAAAGCGAGATGACATCCAACCTTTAGTAACAGGCCTGCCCGCTAGGAATATATCATCTTCAATTTTTTGCTTGGCCAAGAGAGCATCAAGCGTTTCTAGCTGCTGTTCACGATCTTCAATCTGAGCAGAAAGCTGATCAATCGCGCCGATAAAACTCGGAGCCTGGTAGGCATCGCCTATCGTATTAGACTCAGGACCGCCAACTGCAGGTGTACGACTAAAATCAAACTCACCCTTGTCGAGCTTTGCAATGGTCGTGAGACGCTCACCCAATGCATCTAAACGCAGTAACCGAGCCTGCAACTCAGCCATACGTAGAGTTAAGGCTGCAACTTTATCACGGGCGCTACGTTGAGTTTTTTGAATATCTTGCTTTTGGCGCTGGAGTTCTAGCTGCCAAGCCTGACGGGAGGTGCCAGAGAGGAGTTCGTTTTCATGTTGGTCCTGGCTCGCTTGCCACAACCAATAGCCGCCAACTGCTATTGGTAAGCCCAATAGACAGACAGATAAAAACACACAGGTCAAAGCGTTCACGGTAAATGCCCGAGAACTTCCATGGTTTTTGCCGACTAAAATTACTTTCATAGTTTTAACAATTTACTATAAGCGGCTAAGTCAATGTTGTTATTTTTCTTCTCGCTCACAATACAAATTTCCAAAGTGCTGACACTTAACATTTGATGATATGGCACCGGTATACCGGTCTACGTCACACTATATAGCCCAAACTTTGCCGGCTTAACAAATCGTCAAATCGACTAGGCAAACAAGACACTGAGTCAGTGCTCATTTACAGCTAAACCACTGTGTTCACAGTAAGTTTAGCAAAAATTGAGGGAATTTCTCATTATTAACGCGCTTCTATGCGTTATTGGGCGCCACTGAATAATAAAGCAATTAAACGCTTTGTCAAAAGGCGACTTAACAGGGGCTGAATCCAACGGTCAGCTTAGGTGCCAACACTTAAAAAGCCATAATTGGCTTTACATAAGATATAGGCGCGGCCGCTCCATCTTCAAAAGTAACAACTTCCCAAGCATCTGGCTGCTCTATAAGAGTGCGCAAAGACTTGTTATTTAATGCGTGGCCAGACTTATGCGCCTTAAATTCGCCGATAAGACTGTTGCCCAACAAATAAAGGTCACCAATAGCGTCCAATATTTTGTGCTTTACAAACTCATCTTCATATCTAAGACCGTCTTCGTTAAGGATTCGGTATTCATCAACAACAATTGCATTGTCGACGCTACCACCCTTTGCTAGGCCTTTGGATCGTAGGTACTCAATTTCGTGCATGAAACCAAAAGTTCGTGCTCGACTCACTTCTTTGACAAATGACGTACTAGAGAAATCGACAGAGGCATCGAGAGTATGATCTTTAAACACCGGGTGATCAAAGTCGATACTGAAGGAGACTTTAAAGCCTTCAAAGGGGAGGAAACTGGCTGTTTTGTCCCCATCAGTAACGGTCACAGGACGCTTAATACGGATAAACTTCTTTGCTGCTTCTTGCTCTGCTATACCCGCAGACTGGAGCAAAAACACAAATGGCCCAGCGCTGCCATCCATAATGGGTACTTCAGCGGCACTGACTTCAACAACGGCGTTGTCGATACCAAGACCTGCCATCGCAGACAGCAAATGCTCAACTGTCGAGACACGAACACCGTCTCTCACCAAGGTGGTGGACAGAGTAGTGTCGCCAACGTTTTCAGCTTTCGCCTCGATATTAACAACTGGATCTAAATCTACCCGCCTAAACACAATGCCGGTGTCGATGGCTGCTGGTAACAGGGTCAAATATATCTTTTCCCCGGTATGCAGGCCTACGCCGGTTGCACGAATAGCGTTTTTTAGCGTCCGTTGTTTAATCATAAGGGTCTACCGCCTGAATTGCTGGCTAACAAAAACCGCGCATACTACCAGAAAAGTGCAGCTGTAACCATGAAATGCCCTTTTTAGCAGGCCATCTCTACGATTCTTTGCACTTTTCATTTCAGCGCTCAAGTTTCAGTCACCAAAGTTATCCGATCAGCATAAAAACTAGTACTACGCCTCATACTGATCGATCGTTACTCTTTTTCGCCTCAGTTCAAATTAATCAGCCTGACGTCGTAAAAAGGCAGGGATATCTAAATATTCCATGTCTTTCTCGTCAATCATCTGAGGCGCTGCTGTGGACTGGGCTGCAGCTGCCTTTTGACGAAGTGCAGTGGGTTTGTCCAGTTCGTTGTAATTAAGCTGGCCATTCGCACGGCGAGTATTGTCGATGACAACCTTGGTCTCTACCGCTTGCATAGCCTGAGTCACGCCACCTAAACCAGTAGCCACTACTGTAACTCGCAGCTCTTCTGACATCTCAGGGTCGATAACAGTTCCCACGACAACCGTTGCATCACCCGATGCAAATTCTTCAACCGTATCTCCGACTTCGGTAAACTCACCCAAAGACAGATCCATACCGGCCGTAATGTTAACCAAAATGCCTCGAGCGCCCTGTAGGTTCACATCTTCCAATAACGGAGATCGAATAGCAGCTTCAGCAGCTTCGCGGGCTCGGTTCTCACCACTGGCGTGCCCTGTACCCATCATAGCCATGCCCATTTCAGACATAACCGTACGCACGTCAGCGAAATCGACATTGATCATGCCTGGACGGATAATCAAATCGGCAATACCCTGAACTGCGCCCAACAAAACGTCGTTAGCCGCTTTAAAGGCATCAAGTAACGAGGTCGTGCTACCTAGTACAGAAAGTAACTTTTCATTTGGAATGGTAATCAAGGAATCAACGCTTTCTTGTAACTCTTTGATACCTTGCTCTGCAATGGCGATACGCTTCTTGCCTTCGAACGGGAAAGGCTTTGTCACAACAGCGACGGTCAAAATACCAAGCTCGCGAGCCACCTCAGCAACTACTGGTGCCGCTCCGGTACCGGTTCCGCCACCCATGCCTGCCGTGATAAAGACCATGTCCGCGCCGCCGATTACATCAGCAATGCGCTCGCGATCTTCAACCGCCGCTTGACGGCCAATTTCTGGGTTCGCACCTGCGCCAAGACCTTTAGTCACCGCATTGCCTAATTGCAAAACTGTTCCAGTACCGACATCTTTTAAGGCTTGGGCATCAGTATTCGCACAAACAAATTCAACGCCATCAACATGACTGGCAATCATATGTTTAACGGCGTTACCACCGCCGCCGCCAACACCAACAACTTTAATTACTGCACTCTGTGGTACGCTATCTACGAGTTCAAACATGATATTTCCCCTTTGTCCTACCCAAAATCACCGATTTAGGTAATTTTTAATTATTTGATTTAAAAATGTAAAAGTTAAACTGCGTTTTTATCTAAAAAATATTTTTGATTTTGCTCCACCATGACTCATTGACCTCCTTACTCACGTAATTCGCAGCTTTGCCTTCTAGCTGCTGATTCATGCCGTAATTCAATAAGCCGACACCGGTTGAATAAATTGGATTATTAACAATATCCGACAAGCCAGAAACATTTTGCGGCGCACCTAAGCGTACTGGCATGTGGAAAATTTCTTCGGCAAGATCTACTACGCCTTCCATTTTTGCTGTCCCGCCGGTTAAAACAATACCGGCAGCCATAATGTCTTCAAAACCGCTTCGGCGTAGCTCGGCCTGCACTAAAGTGAACAACTCGTCATAGCGAGGTTCAACAACTTCAGCAAGAGCTTGTCGAGAAAGGTCCCTCGGCTCACGATCACCAACGCTGGGGACTTTAATAGTTTCATCAAGCCCCGTTAGCTTCGCTAACGCACAAGCATATTTAATTTTAATTTCTTCAGCGTGAGCTGTCGGTGTACGTAAAGCCATTGCGATGTCGTTAGTCACCTGATCACCTGCTATAGGGATCACACCGGTGTGGCGGATTGCGCCTTCAGTAAAGATCGCTATATCTGTGGTACCGCCACCAATGTCTACCATGCACACGCCAAGCTCTTTCTCATCTTCCGTCAACACGGAATAACCTGATGCAAGCTGCTCTAAAATCACATCCTCGACCTCCAAACCACATCGACGAATGCATTTTTCTATATTCTGTACGGCATTTAATGCGCAAGTAACTAGATGCACCTTTGCTTCTAGGCGTACTCCAGACATACCCAATGGCTCTTTAACGCCCTCTTGCTCGTCAATCAGATATTCTTGCGGCAAGATATGTAAAATCTTTTGATCCGCAGGAATCGCAACCGCCTGAGCCGCATCTATTACACGATCGACATCCTGACTGAACACTTCTCGATCTTTAATCGCTACAATTCCATGGGAATTCATACTGCGAATATGGCTGCCTGCGATACCCGCATAAACCGAGTGAATCTGACAGCCTGCCATTAGTTCAGCTTCTTCTACAGCTCGCTGAATTGACTGTACTGTTGACTCAATATTAACGACCACACCTTTCTTCAACCCGGTAGAGCGGTGAGTTCCAATGCCAACAATTTCCAGTTGGCCATCTATTCCAATTTCGCCGACAATGGCCACCACTTTGGATGTACCAATATCCAAGCCAACAATCATTTTGTTTTCGCTTGAACTCGCCATTTACATTCCCCTGTGCGTAGCCGAAGCCACACAAAATAATAATTTTTATTTACTGAACGGATGCCAATACATTCGCATCATCTTTCCAGGTTACGGAAAACCCGTTTTCATATCGCAGGTCAACTGCTTTTATCTGTCCAGCTTTATTCTTCAATGTTCTTTCGTAAATGCCCATTAAGCGCTGTACTTTTTCTATCACTTCGTCGCGCCCCAGCTTCACCTGCCAGCCGTTGGTCAACGTCATCTTCCAGGCCAGCCGGTCATTTGCGGCTAGCATACTCACCTGCAAATCATGCTGTGCTAGCAATTGATTGAGGCGTTTAAAACTTTTCATAACTAACTGAGCGGAATCTTTTGGTCCAGTTAGTAGCGGAAACTTCGCTAACTTTTTAGCCGCATCTGTTGCGACAATAACATCTCCATGTGCACTCAAATAACTATCCCTACCCCAACGTGCAATTGGGTTTTGCTCATGAACCTGAACTCTTAATTGGTCTGGCCACTGCCGCGTTAAAACAACGCTACTCACCCAAGGCTGAGCTTCTACTTCTTGCTTGATACTCTCCAACCGTAACTGCAAAAAGCTACGATCTATTAAAGGTGAGACTAACTTTGAAACCTCGGCCTCACCAACATAATAAAATTCACCCTCAACCTGTATATTAGCAACCGGTTTGTCGACCAACTCGATCAGCGGCTCTCTACCAAAAACAACAATAACCGCAACCAGGCTTATTAACGCCAACACACTAAGATGATAAGACCAACGTATTGCTGGCAACTTAAAACCCATGCCCTGTTCTCGGCTTGCTCCTCTGGTTCCTGTTTTTTTCATGGGTCAAATCATCTGTTGGATTTAAATACTGCGCCCTGTTGCAGCAGTACTTTCTAGATAACTGTTACGTAAAACATTACCAACCAAGGCCTCAAAACTTAAACCATAAGCTCTGGCTGCCATAGGCACCAAGCTATGACTGGTCATGCCTGGCACGGTATTAACCTCCAGAACATAAAAAACACCATTTTCGTCGGCCATCACATCTACTCGCCCCCAATCTTTACAACCAAGGCTATTGAAGGCGTGGGCAGCTAAAACTTTCAGCTCATCTTCTTTCTCTGGTGGTAATCCGCACGGCACTAAATATCGCGTATCTTCATCTACGTATTTAGCATCGTAATCATAAAACTTATTGTCAGTTTCAAGTCTAATTGGCGGCATCACTTCATTGCCTAGAACCGTAACGGTGTACTCGGCGCCATAAATCAATCGTTCAGCAATAACACAAGGATCAAATTGCTTTGCCATCTGATAGGCGACCTTTAACTCTTGGGCATTTTTTGCCGGCGCCATTCCTATACTCGAGCCCTCACTCGCAGGCTTTACCATTACTGCGCCGAGGTCTTCAATGATGCCAGTCCAATCACTCTCATCATTTAAAAGGCTAAAGTCGGCAGTCGACAAGTTCATGCCTCGCCATAGATATTTGCAACGCAATTTATCCATCGCGTGAGCACAGGCGTTGACTCCACTGCCGGTGTATGGGATCTGTAAATACTCCAAGAGAGCTTGCATTCGTCCATCTTCACCCGCCCCACCATGGAGCGCGATAAAGGCAAAATCTATCTTTGCCAATTGAATTTGTTCAATCGCGTTATCACCTACATCCAAAGCAACTACATCTAAGTGCAGGGTTTTAAGAGCCTCGATGATGGCCGATCCACTTTGCAATGAAACCTCTCGCTCTGCCGACAGACCTCCATAAAGCACTCCAACTCTGCCAACAGATTTTAACTGTTCGCTTAAGGTAGTTTCGTCAGCTATAAACGCTGTGCTCTGGTTCTTATTAAAGCTCATTTAAAATCACTAGCGGCTAATGTTGCAGCCAAGCTGCCAACAGTGCCCGCGCCTTGAGTAATTACAATATCGCCGGGGCGAACTAAGTTTCGTATCAATTCTGGAACTAAATCTATACCAGCCGCAAACACTGGGTCTATGCTTCCACGCGTGCGGATACTCCGACATAAGCTACGACCATCGGCACCCTGTATAGGGTTCTCACCGGCGCTATACACCTCGAGCAGCACCAAAGCATCCACGGTTGACAATACTTCGACAAAGTCTTCGTAAAGGTCTCGCGTTCTGGTATAGCGGTGAGGCTGGTAAGCCATTAACAGGCGGCGCTCAGGCCAGCCTGCACGAATAGCCTTAATTGTTGCTGCGACTTCAGTCGGATGATGACCGTAATCGTCAACCAACATTGCTGTGCCACTACCCACTTCGATTTCACCATAGACCTCGAAACGTCGTCCTACACCTGAAAACTTCGCAAGACCGATTTGAATAGCTTCGTCACTAACGCCTTCATCCGTGGCAACGGCAACAGCTGCCGTCGCATTAAGAACATTGTGAATTCCTGGCATCGCTACACTGACAGCAATATCGTCAGCTATACCTGGACGGCGAACCTTAAAAGAGGTCACCATTGCTTCTTGGCTGACGTCATAGGCATGAAAGTCGTTTGATTCAGACAAACCATACGTTAAGGTCGGACGTGAAACATCGTCGAGAATTTCATTAACGACAGGGTCATCACCACAAACAACCGCTAGGCCGTAAAAAGGCAGATTGTGCAAAAACTCGACGAAGGTTTTTTTCAATTTAGAGAAATCACCCTCGTAGGTTTCCATATGATCCGAATCGATATTAGTCACCACCGATGTCATCGGCTGCAAATGCAAAAACGAAGCATCACTTTCATCAGCTTCAGCAACCAAATAACGGCTGGCGCCAAGCTTGGCGTTACTTCCCGCACTATTAACCAAACCACCAATAACAAACGTTGGGTCTTTATCACCTGCGGCTAAGATTGACGCGATCAAACTGGTGGTAGTTGTCTTACCATGTGTTCCTGCTACCGCGATACCATGGCGGTAGCGCATCAGCTCAGCCAGCATTTCTGCTCGGCGCACAATAGGAATGCGATTTTCCCTGGCGGCTTTTATCTCTGGGTTATTTTCATCAATGGCGGTCGAGTTCACGACCACATCAACTTCATTTACATTTTCTGCACTATGGCCCACAAATATTACTGCGCCCATGGCCTGCAGACGCATAGTGTTCACGGACTCACGTAAATCAGAGCCTGAAATTTCATAATTTTGGTTTAATAAAACCTCAGCAATGCCGCTCATTCCAGCACCACCGATACCTATAAAGTGAATACGACGAATACGGCGCATTTCTGGGATATCAATCATATAATCAGCCACTACAGGCCTCCACACATACATCCGCAATGCGCGCTGTGGCATTGGGTTTAGCTAATTCTCGGCCTTTGGCCGCCATTTTCACCAGCTGTTGTTTATCAGCTAATATAGTTTTTAGTTTTGCTGCTAAAATTTCTGAGCTTAACTCGGACTGCGGAACCATAACCGCCGCGCCAGCATCCACCAGCCACTGACCATTCTTTGTTTGATGGTCATCAATCGCGAATGGAAAAGGAATCAATAAAGTCCCCACACCTGCGGTTGCGACCTCTGCTACGGTTAAGGCCCCAGCGCGACAAACTATAAAATCTGCCCACTCGTAAGCCGCTGCCATATCTTGAATAAAAGCATCCACTTGCACATCAACAAGTTGTTCTTCTTGATAAGCTTTTCGACACAACTCTAAATGCCTTTCACCACACTGGTGCCAAACATCGATATTCTCGTCCTGTCCTGAAGCTAAAGACCGAACCGCAGCTGGCATCATTTTGTTTATGGCTTGAGCGCCTAGACTGCCACCTAACACCAACAAGCGCACCCTCTGTGCGGACTCTAAACGCTGCCCAATTCTTTGCTCTTGAGCCCACAGTTTCATAATCTCATTCCGCACGGGATTACCCGTATGCTCAGCTTCCTTTAAGGATCCAGGAAACGCTTCCAAACGGTAGCTCGCTGCCAGTTTGGCCAACAATTTATTCGTCGTACCGGCGACTGCATTTTGCTCATGGATCACCAGCGGCACACCGGAAAAACGTGCCGCCATACCACCTGGGCCCGAAGCAAACCCTCCCAAACCTAAAACGGCATTTGGCTTAAGAGTCCGAATTACTTTTAACGCTTGTGATATAGCTCGGATTAGTAAAAATGGCGCTTTGAGTAAGGCGAACTTACCCTTGCCTCGTACCCCTTCGATATCCAAAAAATTCAGTTTGATATCGGCGGCTGGCACCAGCTTAGCTTCTATACCTCGACGTGTACCCAACCATTCAACTTGTGCGCCTCGGCGGATCAATTCTTTCGCTACGGTCAATGCGGGAATTACATGCCCGCCAGTACCACCAGCCATAACGAGGAATGTCTTACCGACCAAGCTCACAGATAGATCGCTCATGCAGCAACCCTCGACTTATTTTGAACCTTAGGTTTACTACGGGGCATTCGACTAATTTTCGGCTTTTGCTCAGCGTTAGTCCTTAGCTCCCAATCCAAGCGAAGTAAAAACCCAATTAATGCAAAGTTCGCTAATAAACTACTTCCACCCCAACTCACAAACGGCAAGGTTAAACCCTTAGTCGGTAAAAAGCCTGAAGCTACACCAACGTTTATAAGTACCTGGGTAGAAAAAACCGCAGCAATACCAAAACTGGCCAAGGCGACAAATTTATCGTCCTGC
>Ga0105358_10001385_pt1 | contig 12929 bp, 7 predicted proteins | sample GOMGulsemesocosm_5_FD_83509 | JGI IMG/M metagenome (GOLD analysis project Ga0105358, IMG submission 83509) | Methane-oxidizing microbial communities from mesocosms in the Gulf of Mexico - GOM15C Gulf of Mexico | ecosystem: Environmental > Aquatic > Marine > Cold seeps | place: Gulf of Mexico...
ATGTTGTTTGTGATTGGTCATGACGGTGATGCTTCTGTTCATGCCTATGAATTGAATACTCCTTATGACGTGATATCAGGGGTCACTCACGTGGGTGATTTTCTCGTCGGAAACGGTGAAGGGCAACCCTCAGATATTACTTTTAACAATGATGGAACTCAGATGTTCGTTGTTGGTTTTGATGCGGACAGCGTCATTGTGTACGACATTGCTAAAGGCGTTACCCCCAACGATATTGATGACGACGGCATAATCAACGCCCTTGATTTAGACAGCGATAACGATGGTATTGCGGATAATATCGAAGCTCAAGCGACCGCAAGCTATGTGGCGCCGAGTGGAGTTGATAGCAATAATGATGGCGTCGATGATGCTTACGCAGGCGGTTTAACACCCGTTGATAGCGACGGCGATGGAAGCGATGATTATAAAGATACCAACAGTGATGATGACGACAAACTCGACAACGTTGAGTCGGGCATCGCCGGCACTACCGATGCAACATACGCCGATGTTAATGGTTCCCAAAATACAGGTGCGGCCGGGCTGACGGATTCAAACGGCGGAGCAGAAGTTGATTATCGGGACGCGACAGTGACACCGTTGATCCTTGATTTGGATGGCGATGGCGTTGAAACTTTATCGATTGATCATGGTGTTCAATTCGATGGGGATGCCGACGGAGATCTAGACCGTATGGGTTGGGTAGGCCAAGATGACGGATTATTGGTGCGAGATATAAATAACGATGGAATGATTGGCGATGCTAGCGAATTGTTTGGCAGCTCCACTCGAAAAACCAATGGCACAAACGCCATCGACGGATTTGATGCTTTGGCGGACCTGGATTCAAACAACGACGGCCGCATTGACACTCACGATGTGGCCTTTTCTGAATTGAAAATATGGCAAGATAAAAATGCCAATGGCGTCGTTGACGATTTTGAACTTCAAACTCTTGAGCAGGCTGGGGTGGCTCAACTAGGGCTCGATGCTGAAAAAGTTTCAATCGACAATAACGGTAATAATATCGGATTACGGGGTAGTTATTTAGACAGTCATGGAACATCAAAAGAATTTGCCGATGTGTGGTTTGATTTTAAAGACAGCATTACTGACTTAATGGATGCGCAGGACGAATTATTTCCCGTAAGTGATATCGCCGTAGATAATTCTTCTAGCAAAGGGCATATTGAAAACGACAGCGATTTATTAACAGATCAGGCTAGCTTAACCTTTGAGGATTTATTTGAGTTAACGTCGGATGACGTTAACCAATTAACACAGATGTTGGGCCGAGTAAGCGAAGAAGCCGCTAGTTATTTTGACGGTGATAGCCAGACAAGGTCTGAAAAAAATATTTCGAAACTAGAAGAGGCTCCCTTAGATCGCGAATCAAATGAAAGCGCTGATGTGCATGCCGCGTATTTTAGCGACGAGAACCTTAACCTACTGCAAAACCAGTCAGACCTGTTGTTCTATTAATGATTTTTGGTAAAAGTTGTCGTAATGCAGTCTCGCTCTTCTTCGGGGTCGTCAATCTTGGTCGACCCTGTGCTCATAGCTGTGTTCATAATCATTGAGAATTAGTTTGATACCCTTTACGTGCCATGGTTGCTGCTGGCGCAGGTCTTTGAACAAGCAGGTCTACCTGACCTTTTCCCCAGATTAACACCACGGTTTCAATGAGGTTCCAGGTATAATTTACGCCACTTTTTTTGCAAAATTCACTCCTAAACCCTTGCCTGAGTTATACTTAAAGATTAGCTAATCTAAGTTTTAGCTTGGGCAAGTCACCGCTAGGCTTGCCCCTACTGAATTTAGTCAATTTGTTGAGGAACCCTTAGCTATGCATCGATGCATTATCTTGCTTTTATGTTTGTATACATTGCCTGTTATTTCGGAGTCTTACGACGGCGAGTCTTATGAGGGATTGTTTTACAAGGGAAGTCCTGTATTGCATGAGGTGAATGCTAAAAATCTCATTTATTCTATTAATAAATTTGGGGTCGATAATCACCGGCGCCTGTGGGTGGCAGCCTTGCCTGGGCTCTACTGGTTTGATGGTTATGATTATCATGAGGCGATTAATCAAAACGGCGATCAAGTTGGTAGTCATGGGAAAATTGCAAATTTTTTGTTTGATGCTGACGGCGGACTTTGGTACTTAACTCTTAATGGAAAGATTGGCTACTACAGTATCGACAAGTCCTATGAGCTGTTTTTGCCGAACGACTCCATTGCTATGGTAAACGACATTACATTGTTAGCCAGCGGGGGGAGTATTCTGGCAGCCACTGAAAGTGGTTTTAAAGTGGTTTCTTTAGTCGGTAGCAAGTTGGCATACGATGATGCCAATTTCTTGTCTAGCGACAAAAATGTTCAATCCATGATTCTACAAAAAGATGTATTGCTGTACGCCGATAAACATCGACTCTATCAACAAAGTGTTACGGGTGATAAGACCGAGCATGATTTGGGCTTTTCGGGCTTTGTTGACTCAGATATTTTTGTTGATGATACGGGTGCAATTTGGTTTGAAGAAAAAAAGAAGCTGATAAAGTTCCAAGCTGGAAAGGTAGTGTTCGAGCTGGCCGGTTGCGAATTGACTGATATGATTCAAGCGAAAGATGGCAATCTATGGCTGGGGGTTGTGGGTAAAGGCTTGTGGGTCATGGACCCTGCCAGTGGTGCGGTGCTTAAACAATACGATGTTAAAGGCAAAGAAGGCTTAGCAATTAATGCCGATCTGATCACTTCTCTCTTTGAGGATCATTCGGGAATTATTTGGATAAGTCGTTTTTCCCAACTAATCATGAAAATCAATCCGGATCATCAAGTTTTTTCCAATATTACCGTCAACCCACAGAGTTCGGAACGGAGTATAACTCATGATTCTATTTTCTATCTGCTCCAGCACAGCAGTGGCAATATATGGATTGCCTATTCATCGGGCGGTGTCAGTGTGATGAGCCCTGCTGGGCAGTTTCTTGGCGAGATATCGGTTGGTGTGCAAGAGGGGGGGAGCGATAAAAAGGATCTTGTCGTGTCTACTCTTCCTGAGGGATCTGTCTATGCATTATTAGAGGATGAAAACTCCGATGTTTGGGCTTCGGTCCGGGGTGAGGGAGTATACCGAATTGACAATAAGTCTTTTAGAGTCAGCAAAGAAATATCGATGCCAGGGAGTAGCAATAAGTTTTTTAATCTACTTATAGACAAAGATAATCGAATGATAATCTCTGGCCGGGAGGGGGTGTTTGAATTCGATCGTGAGAAAAAAACATTAAAAAGTCTATTTGATTTCTCCGATTCGAATATCTCACCAAAAACAAATCATACCGTTTTAGGTGGCGATGATAACGTTTGGGTCGGTGGAAGTGACTATATTGGCGCCATTGCCCGGGGTGATTCAACGTTTAGCGCTGTTTTGACACGGTTTGATTTAGAGGCGGATGCAGGCAAAGAGCGTTTCGTGTCTCTATTTCGAGGCGAAGGTGCCAACGTTTATATGATTCATGGCAATGTACTTTATTCGCTTAAACTTAATAGAAAGCTCGCGCGTATTGACGTAAATAAGGTATTCGACGGCACAAGCAAAGTTGGTCGAGATATTAGCGGTAGATACTATGAGTTGGTAGGTCAGGAGTTGGTAGGTCAGGAGTTGGCAGGTCGGGAATTGGCAGGTCAGGAATTGGCGAATAAAGAAGTGGTCAATATAGAGCTGTCATCACCATTTGTTCATTTAAACTTACGTGAACAGACTGCTAGGTTTTTCAGCCGCAGTGAGGGAATTTTTCCTGGTTTGGATTATTATTTTGCCAGATTGAAGTTATCTGATGGAACGCAAGTGCACGGTTCGGCAGATGGTTTGGTGGTGTTTAGGCCGTGGCTGTTGGAACCTTGGGATTTGGATGTTGCCGTAGTTTTGAGTTCTGTGCAAACCGATGGAAAGCCTTATAAGGGAAGCTTGGATGAAATCATTGTGGAGTCTACGGTCAGCGCTCTGACTGTGGCTGTCTCAGCTCTAGATTACACCAGTCCTGAAAAAAACCGTTACGCTTTTCGAATGCTGGGTTATCAAGATGAGTGGCTAGAGTCGGATTATCAGGGTCGTCGTTTCAGTTTAAGTAATATATCGGCCGGCCGTTATCTGTTAGAAATTAAAGGCAGTAATCGTAATGGTGTGTGGGGTAGCACGCCTTTACGATTGACTGTCGTAGTGTTGCCCAAATGGTATGAAACTTATTGGTTCCGAGGCGTTGTGCTGCTGATAGTTTTTGCAGCGCTTTACTTGTTGTATCGCATTAGAGTGGCGCAGCTTCGACAGCGTCAGCAATTGTTAGAACTAACGGTAGATGCGCGTACTTCAGAACTAAAATCCTCTCTTGATGAGCTTCAGCTAACCAAAAGTCAGTTGGTGGAAAGTGAAAAGCAGGCGTCATTGGGGCGCTTGGTACGAGGTGTGGCCCATGAGCTAAATACTCCCATTGGTATTCTGATCTCTTCTAACAGCGTTGTTATGTCCGGGGTGTCAGGCCTTCAACAGTCGTTCAAGTCTGGCGGCTTAACAGAGGCGGGTTTGCTGAAGTATTTTCAGTCAGCCATCGCGAGCTCCACCTTGATGTCTAAAAATATTGAGCGTATGGCAAATTTGACCCAGCGTTTTAAGCAAAGTGTGGGTGAAGACGCGGATCAGCACTTGATTGATTTTCCCGTTCTCGGGGTGGTTGAGCAGTGTGTAAAACTGCAGCAGGTCGTCTTCCAGGGGCGAGCTATTTCGGTGAATATTCAATGCGATAGAGCGTTGAGTTTATATAGTTACCCCAATGTATTGCGAGACGTTCTTTCTCAATTGATTGAAAACAGCATGCAGCATGGCTTTAAAGAGCTTTCGCCAGAATTTGATCCTAAAATTACTATTAAGGTACGGCGCTGGCGTACAGCCGATATTAAAATTCTCTTTGCCGATAACGGTGAAGGTATGGATCAAGATGTGATGGCCGAGGCTTTCGAGCCATTCTTTACCTCTTCGATTGAGGTGGAGAATGTGGGCTTGGGCTTGCACTCAGTGTTTAATAAGGTGAGCCAATCACTGAGGGGGCAAATTAGCTGTCGAGCACAGCATGGCAAGGGCAGCTTGTTTGTTCTTAAACTGAAAAATCACCCTAAACCAGGTGTCTAAGGGTTTTGCACCTAGCGGGACTCTCGCTTTGAGGTGACAGGCAGCACAGAGCGCCTGGACTGTAAGTCATTGATTGATTTGAGTTAGGCACGGTGCTAGAATTCGCGCCCCAAATTAGCCCGTTAAATGCGGGCTTTTTCATGAAAGTTACAAATATTCTTCCTCATAGGAAGTTGTTTAATTGCTAACTTTCAACTTAATCACGTGGCCTTTGGTAGGGGTCACCACTGAAAGGATTTGTACATGCCTGTAATTACCCTCCCTGATGGTTCCAAACGCGAATTTGATAAGCCCGTTAGCATCTATGATGTGGCGGCCGATATCGGCCCTGGTTTAGCCAAGGCGACTATCGCTGGCCGTGTTAACGGTGCCCGTATGGACGCTTGCGACATAATTTCTGAAGATGCCGAATTAAGCATCTTAACCGGCCGCGATGCTGAGGGCCTGGAGATTATCCGCCACTCTTGTGCTCACTTATTAGGGCATGCGATCAAGCAGCTCTATCCTGATGCCAAGATGGCTATTGGGCCAACGATCGAGCACGGTTTTTACTATGATATCGATTTAGAGCACGCCCTTACCGATGAGGATGTTGCTGCAATCGAAAAGCGTATGCTCGAGCTGGCAAAAACCAATTATGCGGTTGTTAAAAAGGTCGGTAGTTGGCAGGACGCCCACGATGCATTCGATGCACGTGGCGAGAGCTACAAGATGGAAATCCTCAATGACGACATCGCCAAAGATGATCGCCCAGGTTTGTACCATCACGAAGAATACGTCGACATGTGTCGCGGCCCCCATGTGCCTAACATGAGTTTCTGTCATCACTTTAAGCTGACACGCACCTCGGGTGCATACTGGCGCGGTGATTCCGACAACAAAATGTTACAGCGTGTTTATGGTGTCGCTTTTGCGGATAAAAAAGCCCTTAAAGCGCATTTCCGTTTCTTGGAGGAAGCGGTAAAGCGTGACCACCGTAAGCTCGGTAAAAAGTTCGACTTATTCCATTTGCAGGAAGAAGCTCCAGGAATGGTGTTTTGGCACCCTAAAGGCTGGTCGATTTATACCGCTATTGAAGAATATATGCGCAAAGTTCAGCGCGACAATGGCTACCAAGAAATTAAAACACCGCAGTTGGTTGATCGCAGCTTGTGGGAGCGCTCTGGCCATTGGGATAAGTTCGCTGACGGCATGTTTACCGTTGAGTCGGAAGACAAAGATTTTGCCATCAAACCGATGAACTGCCCCTGTCATATCCAGGTATTTAATCAGGGCCTTAAGAGCCACAAAGACCTGCCATTACGTTTGGCTGAGTTTGGCTCTTGTCACCGTAATGAAGCGTCTGGTTCTTTGCAGGGCATTATGCGCGTACGGGGTTTTGTGCAGGATGATGCGCATATCTTCTGTACTGAAGAAGCCATTCAGGACGAGGTTTCTACCTTTACTGATTTGTTGTATTCAGTTTATGACGACTTTGGTTTCAGCGATGTCATCATTCGTTTGTCGACGCGTCCTGAGCAGCGCGTCGGAACCGATGCCGATTGGGATAAAGCTGAGAAAGCTTTGGCCGATGCATTAGATGCGAAAGGTTTGCCGTTTGAGTACTTGCCAGGCGAGGGTGCTTTTTATGGCCCCAAGATTGAGTTCTCATTAAAAGATTGTCTCGGACGTGTTTGGCAGTGTGGCACGGTGCAGGTTGATTTCTCTATGCCGGGTCGTTTGGATGCGCAATATGTCGCCGAAGATGGTTCGCGCCAAGTGCCGGTTATGTTACACCGGGCAATATTGGGTTCGTTTGAGCGATTTATCGGTATTTTGATCGAGCATTACGAAGGTGCATTTCCGACCTGGTTGGCGCCCGAACAAGTCGCGATTTTGAATATTACGGACAAACAGGCCGATTTTTGCCAAAAAGTTGAAGATTCTTTACGAAATAAAGGCTTTAGAGCAAAATCGGACTTGAGAAATGAGAAGATCGGCTTTAAAATCCGCGAGCACACGATTCAGAAGACCCCATATTTGCTAGTCATTGGTGATAAAGAGGTTGAATCCCAAGCAGTTGCGGTTAGAACTCGTACCGGAGAAGACCTCGGGACTATGAGTTTAGATGCCTTTATAGAACTGCTTGACCAAGACGTGGTACGACGCAGCCGAGCTGCTTCCGAGTAATCGCATAGCGATTAATACTGGGGAGTGCCTCGGCGTTCGTGCTTGAGGGGCCTTTAGGACGTCGCTAATAAATAGACGCTAGGCCCATATTTAGGAGAAAGAACCATTAAAAGAGATAACGCAAAAAGCCGTTCAAAGAAAGCCACTATCAATGAAGCAATCGAATCAGACAAATGTCGTTTGATTGGAGCAGATGGTGAGCAGGTTGGTATTGTAAGTTTGGAAGACGCGCTTGAAAGAGCACGTGCAGCCACTTTAGATCTGGTGCAAATCGCCGGCGATTCCGACCCCATAGTTTGTAAAATTATGGATTACGGTAAGCATCTCTTCGAGATTAAGAAAACCAAGGCCGCTGCTAAGAAGAAGCAGAAACAGCAGCAGGTTAAGGAAATGAAATTTCGTCCGGGAACGGATGTTGGAGACTACAACATTAAGTTGAAGAATCTGACCCGTTTCCTCGAAGCAGGGGACAAGGCCAAGATATCGTTACGGTATCGTGGTCGTGAAATGGCTCACCAAGAGCTTGGTATGGAGATGTTAGGCCGTATCGAGAAAGACTTGGAGGAGATAGGTGTTGTCGAGCAGCGTCCGAAAATGGAAGGACGCCAGCTGTTGATGATCATCGCCCCGAAAAAGAAGAAGTGATCGGGCTTTTAGCTGCCTACTCACCTCACAAAAACCATCAATGCTACATTTGGAGTTAATCTGATGCCAAAAGCTAAAGTACATAGTGGTGCTGCGAAGCGTTTTAAAAAGACGTCTTCTGGTTACAAGCACAAACACGCTAACAAGAGCCACATCCTTACTAAAATGACCACCAAGCGCAAGCGTCAGCTTCGCGGTACTAGTATGCTTGATAAAGATAATGTCGTTCTTGTAGAACGCATGCTCCGCGCCAAGTAATCGGGTTATTTTAATTTTTTAAGAGGATAGTAATATGGCCCGTGTAAAACGTGGTGTAGTGGCTCGTCGCAGTCACAAGAAAATATTGAAGCAAGCTAAAGGCTATTACGGTGCACGTTCACGTGTATTCCGCGTAGCTAAGCAAGCGGTTATTAAAGCTGGTCAATATGCTTATCGCGACCGTCGCGTTAAAAAGCGTAATTTCCGTGCTTTGTGGATCACACGTATCAATGCGCAGTCGCGTAATGTGGGTATGAGCTACAGCCGATTGATAGCTGGTTTGAAGAAAGCCAATATTGAATTGGACCGTCGTGTTCTTGCTGATTTGGCAGTACATGACAAGCCTGCTTTTGCGGCTATCGTTGAAAAAGCTAAAGCTGCTCTCGCTTAAGCACAACGATAAATACCTTTCGGGGTATTGCCAATAAAGATACGAAAAGGGAGGGGCCATAGGCTTCTCCCTTTTTTATTTACACGGATGTAATGTATGTCGCGGTCGCCCGGATGGCGAAGGAGCGACGATTTACACGGATGTAATGTATGTCACGGTCGCCCGGATGGCGTGGAGTGACGATTTACACGGATGTAATGTATGTCGCGGTCGCCCGGATGGCGTGGAGTGACGATTTACACGGATGTAATGTATGTCGCGGTCGCCCGGATGGTGATTTAAGATTTACAAGATAGTAAGAAGAATAGAGCTCGTAGAGCAGTATTAGGATATCTCTCTCAAAACAAACATGGGCCGTAGCGAAACTATTTTAGCTGCCGCCTTAACAACGTTATTTATAGCGTTAAGCGACTTGAGTTGAATACCCTAATATCACTCGTTATTTGTTGATTCTGAATCGGTGCGCTGTAGTGATTACTGCTTCCGTACCGCTGGGGTAATTAAACACTCTTATCCCTGGCTGTATTGAAATCAAACATCGGGTTTGATTTTTGCCGTTTCAGAATCTTTTTACACACTGTAAACAAATTTAAATTTAATTAGCATTGGAGACACCAATGGAAAACCTACAAGCGCTTAAGCAACAGGCGCTCGAACTTGTAGCGCAAGCGCAAGACATGGCAGCACTGGATCAAGTACGAGTAGACTACCTTGGCAAAAAAGGTGAAATCACCTCTTTGTTAAAAGGCCTCGGTAAACTCAGCAACGAAGAACGCCCTGCGGCCGGTGCTGAAATTAACAAAGCCAAGCAAGAAGTCCAAGATCAGATCGTTGCTAAAAAAGCAGCGTTTGAACAAGCGGCCATTAATGCCAAGCTTGCCTCAGAAATCATCGACGTTAGCCTGCCAGGTCGCGGTAACGAAGTAGGTGGCTTGCACCCGGTTACTCGCACCTTAGAGCGCATCGAAGAGCTATTTACCTCAGTTGGCTACAGTGTAGAGCAGGGCCCTGAAGTAGAAGATGACTACCACAACTTCGAAGCACTGAATATTCCTGGGCACCACCCGGCGCGTGCAATGCACGATACCTTTTATGTGAATGCTAATCACGTGCTGCGAACTCATACCTCGCCAGTACAGGTGCGCACAATGGAAACCCAAGAGCCGCCGATTCGTATCATCTGCCCTGGCCGTGTTTACCGTTGCGATTCAGATTTAACCCACACGCCAATGTTTCATCAGGTGGAAGGTTTGGTGGTTGATAAAAACATTAGCTTCGCCGACTTGAAAGGCACCATGGTGCAATTTTTACGTGCGTTCTTTGAGGCCGATGTTGAAGTGCGTTTCCGTCCTTCTTATTTCCCGTTTACTGTGCCGTCTGCAGAGATGGACATCCAGTGTACGAGTTGTGGTGGAGAGGGTTGTCGAGTGTGCAGCAAAACTGGCTGGCTAGAAGTTGGCGGCTGCGGCATGGTACACCCGAATGTTTTTGAAATGAGCAACATCGACACTGAAGTCTATTCAGGTTTTGCCTTTGGTATGGGTGTCGATCGTTTGGCTATGTTGCGTTATGGCATTAATGACCTGCGTATGTTTTTTGAAAATGACTTGAAGTTTTTGAGACAGTTTTAAATTCAAGGTACACATTTTTTGCACATACGATGCGCGCACAAAATGTTGGTCTAAAACCAGCAGGCGCCAAAGATAAATACAACGAATTGGAAGACAGCAGACCATGAAAGTTTCAGAGAGTTGGTTGCGTGAGTGGGTAAACCCCAATATAGAAACCGCCGAATTGGTAGAGCAAATGACCATGGCCGGTTTAGAAGTCGATGCCGTTGATGGCGTTGCCGGTGAGTTCAGTAAAGTTGTTGTGGGTGAAATTGTTTCGATAGAGCAACATCCCGATGCCGACAAGCTGCGCGTTTGCCAAGTGGCTGGCGGCGAAGAAGAATTAACCCAGGTAGTGTGTGGCGCGCCTAATGCTCGAGCGGGAATTAAAATTCCATTCGCCTTAGTTGGCGCAAAATTACCCGGCGATTTTAAAATCAAAAAAGCCAAGCTGCGCGGCGAAGCCTCAATGGGTATGTTGTGCGCCCAAGCTGAGCTAGAGTGCGGCGACGATTCTGACGGTATTTGGGAATTGCCTTTAGACGCGCCCGTTGGCAGCTGCCTGCGCGAATATCTAAACCTTGAAGACAAGGTTATTGAAGTTGACCTAACACCAAACCGTAGTGACTGTTTGAGCATGCAGGGTATCGCCCGTGATGTCGGCGTACTTAACCGAGTGCCGCTAACGCCACCGCAAATCGAAACCGTTGCTGCTGATAACAAAGAAACCGTCGAAGTTAGCCTTGAAGCGGGTGCAGCTTGCCCTCGTTATATGGGCCGTGTCATTCGCGGTATTGATCTAAGCAAGCCAAGCCCAAACTGGATGCAAGAACGCTTGCGTCGGGCCGGCTTACGTTCGATTGATGCCGTTGTGGATGTTACCAACTACGTCTTAGTTGAGCTGGGTCAGCCTCTGCACGCTTTCGATCTCACTAAGTTGAAGGGCAGCATTAAAGTGCGCCAATCAACCGCTGGCGAAAAGCTAACCTTATTGGACGGCCAGGAAGTTGAATTAAAAGACGACACGCTGTTGATTTGTGATGGCTCTGGCCCCGTTGCCATAGCGGGCATTATGGGTGGCGAGAGTACGGCGGTTAATGCCCAAACCACAGACGTCTTTTTAGAGTGCGCCTACTTTGACCCAATTAGCATCGCCGGCCGTGCCCGTGGCTATGGCTTACATACCGATGCGTCGCACCGCTATGAGCGTGGCGTTGACTACGAACTACAAGAGTTGGCCCTAGAGCGCGCAACTGCCTTGTTAGTGGACGTAGTGGGCGGCACAGTAGGCCCTGCAAGCTTGACCCAGCTTGACGAGCATGTTCCCGCTCAGCGTAAAGTTAATTTGCGTCGCGCCAAAATCCTAAGCGGCCTTGGCTTTGATATGGGCGACGAAGAAGTGGTCGATATCTTGACCCGTCTTGGTCTGCACTTGATCGAAAATACTGACGATGGTTGGATCTTTACGGTACCAAGCTATCGCTTTGATATCTCTATTGAAGCTGACTTGCTCGAAGAGCTGGCGCGAGTTTACGGCTACAACCGCCTACCAACCACAAGCTTGAAAGCTGACCTAACCATTTTGCCTAAAAATGAAAGCAAAATTGGTTTGCCCTTGGTTCGTAATCAGCTGGTTAGCAATGGTTTCCAAGATACCATTAACTACAGCTTTATTGAGCCAGAACTGCAAAAGCTATTTGATCCTGCTATCGAGCCAATTGCTTTGCAGAACCCAATCAGTGCCGACATGTCGGTAATGCGTACTTCGTTATGGCCTGGTTTGGTTCAATCGTTACTTCACAACGTGAACCGCCAGCAAACCCGTGCCAAATTATTTGAAACCGGCTTGAGCTTCCATTCTATTGCCGAGCAGGTGCCGATGTTAGCGGGCTTAATGTACGGCAGCCGCTTGCCAGAGAGTTGGAATGGCGGAGACGACAAAGTCGACTTCTTCGACCTTAAAGGTATTTTGGAATCGATTCTTAGCTTAACCAGTAAAACGTTTAGCTTTTCTGCGGATGAGCACTCTGCTTTACACCCGGGGCAAACCGCACGCGTTTACCTAGAAGGTAAGGCTGTGGGTTGGATCGGCGCGCTGCACCCTCAGCTTCAACAAAAGCTGGGTTTGAGCCAGTCGGTCTATTTATTTGAGATCGAGCAGGGCGCTGTGGGCGAGGCGAAATTGCCAAGCTTTGAGGCTTTGTCGAAGTTTCCTGAGGTGCGTCGTGACTTGGCCGTGCTTTTGGCGCAAGAAACCACCGCAGAATCGGTGCTCACATGCGTCAAATCTGTGGCGGGTGAGTCGCTAACTGACTTAAAGGTATTTGACGTGTACACGGGCAAAGGCATTGATATAGAACGAAAAAGTCTTGCTTTGGGCTTGACGTATCAACATCCTTCACGCACTCTTACAGAGGAAGAAATTAATACTTCTGTTGACGCTGTTGTTCAGTGTCTAAAAGAAGAGCTGGGTGCCAGCCTCCGGTAAGCAAACGACCCTGTTTGACGGCCTTCTAGGCCGCCAAAGTACAGTGCGTTGTAGAGTTATGAAGCTGCTTCCAGGAGTCTTGAACCTATAAGTTTCAGGAAGGAGCTTTGTAATAATAATGACAGCACTGACCAAAGCAGATCTTGCCGAAAAGCTATACGAAGAACTTGGTTTCAATAAGCG
>Ga0105358_10001387_pt1 | contig 12927 bp, 9 predicted proteins | sample GOMGulsemesocosm_5_FD_83509 | JGI IMG/M metagenome (GOLD analysis project Ga0105358, IMG submission 83509) | Methane-oxidizing microbial communities from mesocosms in the Gulf of Mexico - GOM15C Gulf of Mexico | ecosystem: Environmental > Aquatic > Marine > Cold seeps | place: Gulf of Mexico...
TACCAATTTGGCCTTCTTGCGGTAAATATAAACCTTGATTGAAGCTGCGTCCTAATTCAGGCTCTAGTGCCATTAAGCCTTGACGATTTAAACTCTGCACAGCATGTTCAGCATAGTTATTATGTAAATGACGAGCAAAACGCTGGTAATCACCTTTGTCTTGCTCATGGCTTACCATAATGGCACCCGTTTGCTGAAAAATAGTGTGCTCGTCTAAACTCGCTAACAATTTTGGCCATAAATGTAGTGACTCAAATCCCATTGTGACAATATTCGGCTCACAATGCAGTGATTCGCCAAGCGGCGTTAATAGACCCGCAGCAGCATAAGCGGCACTGTTATGTGCCAACTTAGTATCTTTATCAAATAAGGTGATACGGTGCTTTTCTCTTAGTAGAGAAAGTGACAATAATCGCCCAATTAAACCTGCGCCAATAATAGCTATGTTCATTTTATGATATCCACAATCACATTATCATCATGCCCGAAGAGATACTTCGGGAATGACGATATAGTTTTATTTAGCGGGCTGGTAAATTTCACTACCGGTAGCTTTAAACTCTACAGACTTTTCTTGCATGGCGAGCTCACGTTCACGCTCTGAGCTAAGTGTTACAGTTTCATCAAGTAATTTGATCTTAATTTCACCCTTTTCTAAGTCAGCAGCATAGTCACGAACTTCTTGTGAAATTTTCATTGAGCAGAACTTAGGGCCACACATAGAGCAGAAGTGGGCCACTTTTCCTGATTCTTGTGGCAAGGTTTCATCATGATAAGCTCTGGCAGTTTCAGGATCTAAACCTATGTTAAATTGATCATACCAACGGAACTCAAAACGCGCTTTTGACATAGCATTATCACGAATTTGTGCACCAGGGTGACCTTTGGCTAAATCACCAGCATGAGCGGCAATTTTATAGGTCATTAAACCTTCTTTAACGTCTTCTTTGTTAGGTAAGCCTAAGTGTTCTTTTGGGGTTACATAACACAGCATGGCACAGCCGTACCAACCGATATTAGCGGCACCAATACCAGAAGTAATGTGATCGTAACCCGGTGCAATATCAGTAGTTAATGGTCCAAGCGTATAAAATGGTGCTTCGCCACAATGTGCTAATTGCTCTTCCATGTTCTCTTTGATCATGTGTAATGGCACATGTCCTGGGCCTTCAATAATCGTTTGTACATCATGCTGCCATGCAATTTTAGTTAACTCACCTAAGGTATGTAATTCAGCAAATTGGGCTTCATCATTGGCATCCGCTACTGAGCCAGGACGTAAACCATCACCTAAGGAGAATGACACATCGTATTGCTTTAATATTTCACAAATGTCTTCGAAGTGAGTGTAAAGGAAGTTTTCTTTATGGTGTGCTAAACACCATTTAGCCATGATTGAGCCACCGCGAGAAACAATGCCTGTTACGCGTTTAGCGGTCATCGGCACATAACGTAATAATACGCCAGCATGAATAGTGAAATAATCAACACCTTGCTCTGCTTGTTCAATTAAGGTATCGCGGAAAATTTCCCACGTAAGATCTTCAGCAACGCCGTTTACTTTTTCAAGTGCTTGGTAAATAGGTACGGTACCAATAGGTACTGGCGAGTTACGCATAATCCATTCACGGGTTTCATGAATGTTACGACCCGTAGATAAATCCATGACAGTATCAGCGCCCCACTTGGCTGACCATACGAGTTTTTCAACTTCCTCTTCAATTGAAGAAGTTACTGCTGAGTTACCAATGTTAGCGTTAACTTTAATTAAGAAGTTACGACCAATTATCATTGGCTCACATTCAGGGTGGTTGATATTTACTGGGATAATAGCGCGACCGCGCGCGACTTCGTCACGAACAAATTCAGGAGTGATTTTTTCTGGAATACTGGCACCAAACGATTCGCCTTTGTGCTGCTGAAGTAAAATTTCATCTTTTACTTGTTCACGTTTTAAGTTTTCACGAATGGCAATATATTCCATTTCGGGTGTAATAATACCTTGCTTGGCATAATGCATCTGAGTAACATTTTTACCTTTTTTGGCCACGCGCATTTTTGGCAAATGTTCAAAACGAATATGATCTACGCCTTCATCAGCTAAACGTTGTTGGGCATAAACCGAGCTGTTTGATTGTAAGAATTCAACATCGCCACGTTTATCAATCCATGTTTCGCGTAAACGAGGAATACCTTTATGTACATCAATTTCAACATTGTCGTCGGTATAAAATCCTGAGGTGTCATAAACACAAAGCGGTTCATTTTTTTCATAGGTGGGGTTATCTTTACTACCGTTTACTAACGTATCAGTTAAGGTTATTTCACGCATTCCCACTTGAATATTGTGAATTGTGCCTTGTACATAAACTTTGTTAGAATTAGGAAAAGATTGATCCGAAACGTTTTTTAAAAAAGCTTCTGCTGCTTCGCGTTTTTCACGCCTTGTTTGTGGTTTTTCCTGCTTGGTCATGATCGCACCTTGTTTTTGTTTTTCTGCTTTAATTAATATAAAAGTCAGAGAAAGATAAAAATAGGCGGAGCTTTTGGCAAAAAGAGCATTTAACTACATGTTGTTAGTAACAGGTTATATATGCTCTTTCTTGTTTCCTACGCAGATATTAATCTGATCAGGTTTACGGATCCCGCTTTCGCGATCTCAGCCTTTGGCACTCCGACAAGTAATGGGTTAAGTATATTTAAATTGATAACACTTAACGAGGATGATTCTAACTTGAGTAATACTTGTTAAGCAAGCATTAAAAACAGTGGAAATAAGTTAGCGATATAGATCGCGCATATTAATCCTTGATGCTTCATAATAGTGTTACACCTTGGTTTCACTATTATGAAGGTTATGCCTTTTACAGTGCGTTGTAGCTAAAGAAAAAATTTAATGGTTGCTATAATTATAGTAGCCTTTTTGTCCAGAAATAAGTCCCTATTTATTATGTTGTTAGGCTTTTCAAAAATACTATTGTTGTCTTTTTCGTTTATATCATTATTCGCTTCGGGACAAGAAAATAACTGCAAAAAGACTTTTACTCTTGGTTTAGGTAATGTTTGGCCACCTTATTATTATGAAGAGGATGGGATAACCAAAGGCGTCGATATAAAAATTATTAAAAGTATTTTTTCTCAAACGGATATTTGCATACGCTTCGTGAAAATGCCCTCTAGCTATCGAGCATTAATTGAGTTAGAAAAGGGTGAAATAGATTTTCTCTACGGTGCTAGCTTTACTCATGAACGTGAAAAATATGCAATTTTTTCACAACCATACCGTCAGGAAACAATAAGAGTTTTTTGGAGAAAAGGTGAATTTAATGAGTATACCAATGCAAGTTTGGCCGATTTGTTTTTGGCAAAATTTCGAGTGGCGACAAACATAGGCGGCCATATAGGTGGGAATGGCATAGCATTAACCAAAAAAGAAAATCAACCATATATTAGCAAAGTACCTACAATTGAAAGAAGAATGAAAATGCTTGCTTTTGATCGTGTTGATTTTACTATTGAAGATGAAGTTGCAGGGCTTTATTACTTGAAAACACATCCAAAAAGTTTGATAGAAATGCATCCGTTCGTTGTTTATCAAAATGAAATATCATTACTGTTTAGTAAAAAAACAATCTCCATAGCTCAAGTTGAAAAAATCAATGTGATCATTAATCGTAATAAAGGAAAATATCAAGATTTATTAATGAGTTACTATTAATGCCAGTTTCATTAATTAGGTGATCTACTTTATAGTTAGGGAAAACTGCCAAATACAAGGCATTTGTTTTAATAACTAGTTGTTCAGGACAATATGCTCCTGCATTGTCTAATAAGCTGCATCCATGCAGCGTTAATTATTAAATAAATAACGAAGTAGTTGGTCGTTTTAATAAGTAGAAATGATCACATAGTTAGTGAGATTGGTATAATCCAATGAAGCTTGGGAATGGTAATAGTAAGACAATTATTTGGGAGCTTATTTAATGATAAAAATTATCAAGCCTTCGCAATTTAAAGTTATTCCATGGAAGAATGGTCAAGGTGAAACTACGGAATTAGCGATAAACACTATGGGTGATCTTGACCATTTTGATTGGCGCTTGAGTATTGCCACTGTTACTAGTGATGGTTTCTTTTCTGACTTTAGCGGTTATGATCGTAATCTTGTACTAATTGAAGGCAATGGAATTAGCTTAAAGCATGATGATAAGCAGGTTGATGTATTGAAAAATCGACTTGATATAGCAAGTTTTTCAGGTAGTTGTAAAACCTATGGTAAATTGGTAAATGGTGTAATTAAAGATTTTAATATTATGACAAATAATACTAAATTTTTACCTAATGTTCACTGCTATGATGAACTACAAAAAGTTGTTATTAGGCTTACTAGTACCAGTAAATGTTTTGCTTATAGTTTAACTGATGGTATTGCTGTTGAAACTCCTACAAAAGAAAATACCCTAGTGCCTGCGAGACACTTACTGAAATTATCAATAGAAGATATGGAGCTTGCAGGTGAGGAGTTGATTGTAGAGATAACAGGTAATAATATGATTATTGTACAATTAGAAAGAATGTAGTGATTTCTAAAGGAGTTTAAATAAGTCGTCTCTTTGGATTTGATTAATAAAGTTACTGACTTTGTTGACGTGATAAAAGGTAATAAAAAAGCAGTAACCGGTTATTGAGTTACTGCAAGCCTTGAGGGAACAAGATTAATCTTCGTTTGCTGTTTCTTTATTTTCTGCTGTTTGTTCTACTTCTTGTTCTTTTTTATCTTGATGGTCTTCACCACCACATCCGCCACAACAACCCATAATATACTCCAATAAGAAAAAATAATGACAACATAATACCCGAGCAATTCACTCAGGTATTTGATCAAGATCAGACTTTGTCGATTCTCTAAACGATTAAAATCAAGTAGCTCAGAAGACTCCCCATAGTACTCTTTATATTAAGCATGTAATTAATGCCTCGCGTGGCTAATTTTATTCTGTTTAACCTTACCTGTTTCTAATAGCAAAACTTCGTTAACGCGGATTTTAATTTGAGGCTAAGATTTTCGACATCTTTGGCATTTTCAAGCACTAATTCTGTGGTATCTTTACTTTTTTGTGACAAAGAAAATATTTGAGACATCATGTTGTTTACCCCTTTAACTGCTTGTAATTGTTCAGCTTGATTGTAATTAATAAATTCATTTTTGTTGATAATATCGGTAAATGAACCCATAATAACGCAAAGGCTCTGTTCTGTTGCTTTAATCGTTTCTGCGCCATCATCGGCAAATAACGCATTTTCTCTCATTTGTGCTGCTGCTCCATCTGTTGCTTGTCTTATATTCGCGATGACAGATTCAATTTCAACCGTTGATTCTTGTGTGCGTTGAGCTAAAGATCGTACTTCATCGGCAACTACAGCAAAGCCTCGGCCTTGTTCGCCAGCTCTTGCTGCTTCTATTGCCGCGTTTAAAGCGAGTAAATTTGTTTGATCTGCGACGGCTTTTATTACCGTTAATACGGAGTTAATTTGTAAACCATGTTCTCGTAAAACATGCATTTGATCTGCAGAATGGTTAATCGCCTCCGCTAACTGTTTTATTTGTAGTGCTGACTTTTTAACTCTGGTAATGTTGTTAGCTGCGTGTGTGTCAGCCCCCTTACTAACTGTAATGGTTTCTTCGGTATGTTCTTGAATTATTTCAACTGCCTTGGTCATTTGTTCAATAGAAACAGTGGCGTTAGATAGCTCATCTTGAGTACAGCTCACCTGGCCTTTGGCTTCCATACAGGCTGTTAAGGTATTGTCTGTTGCATTATCTAACGAAGAACCAATATTGGAAATTGTGTTGATAAATTCAACAATTCTATCCATCATGGTATTAAAACTGCCCGCAATTTCACCAAATTCATCTTGGTTATTTAGCGTCACACGGAGTGCTAGGTTTGATTGCTTTTCGACGTTAATTATTGTTTGTTGAAGGTGTTTTAGTGGTTTACTGATTGATCTAAATATTGCCAAACCTAACAGTAAAATAGCTAAAGCAATGCAACTTACTACCAACAAAAGCGTTTGGTTTGTTTTCGAGGTTAATTGTGCATTTGTTATTATTTCTTCACGAGCCAGCTCTTTTTGTAAAACTACTAATTGATCTAATTTCAGCAGGAAGGGTTCAAGTACTCCATACATCTGTAAGTCAACAAAGTTTCCCATACTATAAGAAGATGCTTCAGCCATAAAAGCAGAAATTTTGTTAATAGCCTCGACACTATTTTGATACAAAGGATCCATGCTTTTAACGATAACAATTTCTTGGGCAGACAAGTGGCTAGCGTTATAGTCTTGCCATTGCTGATGTATTGTTTTTTTGGCTATGTCGACTTGCCTTTGAGAGTCTTGCCATAATGCCATACCACTGCGGGCTTTATGCGCTATGTCAATAATGTCAGAGGTAAAGGTTCTAATCATTAAGTTCAGTCGTTGCGTTTGACTCAGTCTAAATTCAAGCATATGTTGAGAGCTTTGATGGCGTTCAGCTGTTATTTTCATACTGGCAAAAATTATTGCACTGAATATGAGTAAAGGGACTAGTGATAATATGATCAATTTGCTGCTTACACGTGCTAGCGTTTTCATGTTAAATCCAACAGTAACTGCATTTGGCTTTAAATAGCCTTAGAAATGTGGATAAATTAACAAGTAGATATGACGTGAGTGTTACAGTGATATGACAATTTAGTTACAAGCTAAGCTAGCGACTAAAATGGCAAGGTAGCATTGATCTCCCGCACTATCGAGGCAATTTGATGCCACGGCGATAGACAAAATAGTCAGAGGAGAAATAAACACTTTTCTTGAAAAAATCGCTTAGATCCTACGCCATAAATGGCAAATAGCAGTGTGGTTACTGTGGTTGATTGCATTAATTTTTGTACAAAATCACCAAAAATGCTGAGCGAAAGCAGTGTCCAGTAATAAGAGTATTAATGCAAAAGTAAGGTAGATAAATTTATCTTGTTGATCCATGCTCTTCACAAAAAATACTCTTTATTCTTATTATAGTAATTGATATTTTTGCGAACTAAACTGACAACTCAATGCGAGGTTGTGAATTTTCACTACTGTCTATTTTCGGTGAACATAACAATAATCTTGATGACGCAACATTGCCATGTTTGATGATATATTCTTTGAATGCTTCTTCACGTTGCTCGCCGATTTCCTTGAGTTTTTTTATCTGACTTTTATCGGTCACTTTACTACCTGCTTTAAGATTAATATCTGCAGGAGTACTAATCGCGCAAATATTCACTCGTGTCTTTTCTTGGTCTTGCATTAAAGCGATAAAGGCTTGTAAATAAGCTTGTTGATCTTCACTTATCGAAATTTGTTTAGCCTGATAAGGTAAATCCTCAAAGCGTAATTTAAGGGCGAATTCACCAACAGCCATGGCAGCAGAAACAATATTGGCATAGGGAACAAAGGTTTTTAATAAATAGTCTTGCGTCGCCATCCAAATGGCTTTTTGTGTAATCAAACTAACAATACTACTCATGCCAAATTGAGGATCGGAAGTTGAGCCAGATAAAGGTACATCAAGCTCTACATTGCCATCACTATCTTTTAACATACCCAAGGCCATATTTAACGGTAAAGCGCCTTGATCGATTAATTCGCCCGCTTCATTGCTATCAGCTATGCCTGTTTCCAATCCTTGTAATAGTATAACTACATTACCGTCAAGATTTTCTCCCTCAAGCGTGACATCAATACCAGTATTAAGTTGGCCACTTTTTAACTCTATTTGCATCGCTTGCTGTGTGTAAGTAGAAACAGCACGTAAGGACAATTCTTTCAAAAATCCTTCTAGGTGATGTATTGGTTTTTGTGAAAAGGGCTGGCTGAAGCCTTTAAAATCAAAATGTGCGTATTTATTACTGCGGCCAACTAGCTCAAACGGTGTTTGATTATCTTTCTTATCTTGAGCGTTACTCAACGCGCCGATAGTTAATTTATCGATAAAAAACTTACGCTTAGCTGCAGGCTCGACACTGTTATCTAAAAAGGATAGTTGAGTATCATTGATTAATGTCAATTCATTTAACGAGACAATAAACTCAGCCTTGGTGGCATTTATTTCTTGATCTACTTCTTCGACCACCTCGATAACTTCTTCTTGTTCTGCTTTAGTTACTGGCAGTGCGACTAAGTTTGAAATGACTTTTTCTTTATTTAAAATTATCTGACTTTGCAGGCTATCAAGTTGTATTTGATTAACAGCCAAGTAGTGCTTACTGATGATGATGTCACTAATGCTAAACTGCTTAAGCTTCACTATAGGTGGTAGGTCAGTGTCTTCATTTTTGGAAGCAAAAATGTTATCAATAATAAACTCAGCTATTTTTACTTCTGCAGTGTCGGTAAAGTGAAAGCTCATATTGTTTAGGGCTAATTGCTCAAAGTGAGCGAGCTTTTGACTGGGCTTGTTATGATAAACACTGGCTTTATTTAGGGTGAGTTGCCCTTGACCGCTTAGTGCAGTTATTTCACCTTGATTCAAGGTTAACTTTAAGTCACTAATGTTCTGTTGTAATTTATCTAAAGTAAAAAACTGCTGCTCATAACCGACAACTAGATCTTTGTTGGTTATCTCTGCTTCGTTTAAGTGCAGTTTAATTTGGTCTGTTGTGATTGCGATTGATTGTTTACTAACTAATGAAAAAGCACCACTAAGTTCAGATAAGTCTTCCACATAGCTTTGAAGCTTAGCGATAGGATAATCGGTTATTGATAGCTGGGTGTTAACCTCTCCTTGCTCTTGTTCAAAACTGGCATCGGCATCTAGCGTAAGCTCTGTGCCATCAATAATACTCTTTAGGCTTATACTAGCTTGTTGAGACTGTTCACTTGCTTTTACTTGCGTGATTAACAAGTTGTTTATGACAACCTGATGAGGATTATTATTATTTTTTATATCAATGTTAATTTGGCTAAAATCTAATTTTGGCAATATGAGTTGATAATCAAATGATTTAGGTTCAGTTTCAGTGATCTTTTCTTGGCTTTCATTACTGCTGTTTTGTTTGTTTAGATCAATCCCTGCAATAACTAGTTGCGTTGCTGTTTTTTTAATTTTTATATACGCGTTATCTAATTGAAATTTGCTTATCACTATTTTGTCAAAGAATAAGCGGAACAATGTTAAGCGAACACTTAATTCATTTATTGAAAGTACTTTTTCTTCTTTATTAAGGTAAAGCGTTAAATCGCTAACGGTCAGCTGACTCATAAAGGGGTTATAGCGAATACTCGTGTCTGAAGATAACGTCAGTCCCTGCTCAACCAGTATAGGAGTAATTAGGTATTTACTAAGTGGTGAAGAAATGGCCCAAATAAGCAGGTAGAGGCCAATAAATAGCGTCGTAATTATTTTAACTGGTTTTCTGAAATAAATAGGTGGCTTTTTAACAGAAGAAGAAGCGTTCATATAGGTGAATCTTGATCATAAAGGGAGTTGAATGGTAACAGATAATCCTTTAGTTGCATTGTTTTTGGCGAAAATATTACCCTGATGAGCAATAATGGCTTGTTTGGCTATAGCCAACCCTAAACCCGTGCCACCCGTATTGCGATCTCTAGCAAGGTTAACCCGATAAAAAGGCGTAAATAATTCGGTTAAAGATTGCGGTGGTACACCGATGCCGTTATCACAAATAACCAAGTTAACATATTGAGCATTGACTGATATGGCCACGTTCACAGTACTGTGTTCAGGGCTATATTTTACCGCATTTGTTAGTACATTATTGATGGCACTGTGTAGTAAGTTACGGTCCGCTAGCAAGTCTATTGTTACTGTTGAATCTAACACAATGGTTATTGATTTATCATTGGCAACAAACTGCTCTTCGTGAATAATATTTTGTAATAAGGCCGTAAAATTAAGATGCTTTTTCTCGATAGTTTGCAGTGTGTTCTCTAAACGTGATAACACTAATGCCTCTTCAATCATTTGATTTAAACGATTGACCTCTAATTGGCAGCGCTGTAAATATTGATCGCGACTTGATTTGGTGGTGGACTCTTGTTGCGCTAGGCCCAGTGCCATTTGTAATCGAGTCATCGGTGAGCGTAATTCATGGGAAACATCACCAAGTAAACGTTGTTGTGCGCTTTGGTTTTGTTGCAACTGCTCAGCCATTTGATTAAAGCTATTAGCGAGCTGACCTAATTCATCATTACGTTGTGTAATACCTTTAACACGAGTAGCTAAATTTCCTTTACCTAGTTCGGTAGCTGCTTTTTTTATCGTAGCAATGGGTTTGCTAAAAGAACGGGCCAATAATAAACAAAGTATAAAACTAATAAAAACAGGAATAGCAACGCGGCCCCATGAAGGCAGTTCTTGTACAAGCTGACCAAAGTTTCGTTTGTGTTTCTTTCGTGAAATGAATAATTGATAGTGTTGATTATTCATTCTTATTAATACGGGACCAATCAAGCGAGTATGAGAAAAAATACTGGTGATGGTTTGATCAAATTTCTGCCCATTAAGATAGCGTGTAAGTGCTTGCTGATGCTTTGGGGGTAAGAGAAAAAGACTGGTAACAGTTGAATTATTATCAATACTTTTAAACCAAATGTTAAAAGGTGCTTTGATAAATCTTTGAAGCTTTGTTTGTTGTAATTCTTCAATGTCTTTTATTTTACTACGCTCTATTCTTCTTACTGTATTATGGAGTTGACGAAGCTCATCATGCTGTGGAGCTTGACTAATAACTTTGTTGTATGCGTCACTTGATAACTGTTGAGAAATAAAGCGGGTAGTAAAAATAGACGTGATTGCTATCAGCCAGAACCAGGTAAATAGCTTGATGCTAAATGAAGAAAAAAAGGTTTTAATCTTTGTCGATGGTTTCATAGACATACTTGTTTAACCATTCTCGCCTGTTAGAAATAAATAACCAGCGCCACGTACCGTTTTGATTTTTTCAATTGTACTAAAAGAGTCGAATTTACGGCGGATATTGCTAACGTGGACATCAATACTGCGATCGAACGGCATTAACTTTCTACTTAATACTTGTTTCGAAAGTGTTTCTTTGGCTATTATCTGCCCGTGATGTTCCATTAGCACCGTTAATATTTGATATTCAGTACCCGTTAATGTTATCGGATTAGTATGGCAAGTAACGGTTCTTGTCGCATGGTTAAGCTCAATGTTATTAACTGATAATATTATATTTTCACTGTGCAAAGCCTGTTGGTTTTGTTGAGTCACAATATTAATACGACGTAAAATGGCATGTATCCGAGCTAATAACTCTTGGTGGTGAAAAGGCTTGGCTAAGTAATCGTCAGCACCTAATTCTAACCCCCGCACTTTGTCATTGTTATCCCCTTTGGCTGTCAGCATTAGAATAGGGGTTTTATATTCATTGCCAAGTGCTTTTAATACTTCAAAACCATTGAGTTTTGGCATCATCACATCAAGTAGAATAAGATCGAATTTACTATTGTATGCGAGTTCTAACCCTGATTGGCCATCAAAACAACACTGAACAATAAAACCTTGCTGGGCTAAATAATCGACTAATAGCTCAGCTAATTCATGATCGTCATCAATGAGTAATATTTGTTTTTTATTCAAGTGAAACTCCACATTGGTTTACATATTCTCGTTGCCATTAGTAAGTGCACTCTACAATATGGCTATTGATTGGTACGAGTGTAACTATCTTATCTTAATAATTATCTTTTTATGATTAATCTTTGCAACCTTTACTCAATCTTTACACTGACTTTACGTATCTTAGCACTGGGTTATCTATACTGAGTAACAGTTATTTAATGTGGAATATCAAAATTACTTTTTGGAGAATATTATGAACATGACTAAGCCAATGAAAACTATTTTTTCAACAGCAGCGGTTTGTATCGTTATAGCCTTTGTTAGCGTTGCAAGTGTTAATGCCTCAGATAATGATATTGCTTTGGATGCTCCAATAGAGCATCAAGGAAATAAACATAAGATGAAGCGGATGGCTAAAGCATTATCATTGAGCGAGCAACAACAAGTACAAATTAAGGCAATAAAACAACAAGTCAAAGAACAACATAAAGCGCTACGAGAGTCGATGACGCAATTTAAAGAAGAAGAAAAAAAATTACTGCAAACAAAAAGCTTTAATGAAGATGCGTATAGTGCACTATATGAAGCATACCAACCTATTTTTGCACAAATAGCGTTAATCAGAGTAAAAAATAGACATGCTGTCTTTAATGTTTTGACGGAAGAACAGCAAGAGAAATGGCTAAAAATGACTAAACATCATAAAAGAAATACTAAAAAAGCTCGCGGTTAAACTTTTATATATTGATACTAAATTAACTTCAATCAGCATGATTTAGTAGAGAATAATAGGGCTTCTGAAATAAGGTATTGATTGAAGAAAATAGCTATAAATGAAGAGACTTTAGCTTTCTAAGCTAAAAGAAAACACTTTAGCCATTTGACTTTCAATCGGTTTTTCATCAATTTTTGCAGGTAGGAAGCGCCATTTTTTAATCGCGGTTCGTATTGAATTCTTAAAGTAATTAACTTTGTTGTGCTGTGCAAATCTTATATTTTTGATCTGTCCATCTACATCAATGGTAAAGTTTACTTTTACTTCGATTTCAATGCCTTTACGTTTTGCCACACTAGGGTAAATAGGATCAACTGATTTAACTTGTTCTGCGCTATGCCAGACAGGAGTTATGGGTTTAATTAATTTGTTTGTCATAACAATAGGCTGTACCCATTCTTGCTTTTGCCTTGTAATATGATCAACAAATTTTGTACTCATATTGGCTTTATTGTTGGTGTAGCTTAAGTCACTTTTATTGTTATTCACTCTTGATGAGTTAGCTAACAAGACAGCA
>Ga0105358_10001388_pt1 | contig 12923 bp, 10 predicted proteins | sample GOMGulsemesocosm_5_FD_83509 | JGI IMG/M metagenome (GOLD analysis project Ga0105358, IMG submission 83509) | Methane-oxidizing microbial communities from mesocosms in the Gulf of Mexico - GOM15C Gulf of Mexico | ecosystem: Environmental > Aquatic > Marine > Cold seeps | place: Gulf of Mexico...
TAAGTTTTGGTGACCACCGCTGTTACCGTGACCTCGTAAACTAATGGCATAGCAGGGATGTCCTAGTGCAGCAAAAAATGGCATAAAGTTCTCATTCCAGCACCAAGCGGACATGTTGGCGCCATGAATAAATAGAATGCTTTTTTTAGTCGCTTTTTTTGGATGTGTTTCAAGAATATCCAAAGCGGGGTGTTCTGAAGAGTGTTTTATTTTCATATAGATTCTTTTTTGGGGCGATTCAAGTGCTTGAGGTGGGAATAAAATGTGCTAACCTTAAAGTGGCTTCGTATTAGCATGGGCGTTAGGTAAGAGCAAGGAGGGGCTAGTTGCTGTAATTATAGTGCTACAACGATCTTTTGGTAAGTGATTTGTCTTCAAGTTATTAGTTGATAATGCTTTATTTATAATAGGAATGCCTGAAGTTGGTCGCATCTTGTGGAAATGTAATTAAGCATTAGTAAATAAAGCGTATACAATGTAAGTGTGTGGTTTGGGTTTTATCGAAATGCTATTAATGTCCGAATAGGCACGGTGGGTTCATTAAAAAGAATGCTGTCTGGAGGTTAAATAAATGTGATGGTTAAAATTGATATGCGCATAGCTCTGATTATTCCTACATTAAATGCAAGCTCGCATTTAGGTAAGCTATTACCGGCTATAGCAATGCAAACACTGAAGCCGGATGTTTTTTTGATCATGGATAGCGAATCAAATGATGATACTGCGCTACAGTGTCAGGCGGCTGGTGCGCGCGTGGAGCTGGTTTCCCGTGAGGAATTTAATCATGGTGGGACTCGGCGCAGGGCTACTGAACTGGTTGATGCGGATATTTGTGTTTTTATTACCCAGGATGCTATATTTGCTAACGAGAATACACTGAAAGAGCTGTGTAGCGTTTTTCTAGAGAATAATAGTATAGGCGCGACTTATGCTCGACAGCTGCCGCATGAAGGCGCTGATATTTTAAGTGCTCACGCGCGCTCGTTTAATTACCCGGCAAAGAGTAAGTTGAAGTCGATGAATGATGCGCCTGAGTTGGGTATAAAAACATGCTTTATGTCTGATTCATGTGCGGCTTATCGTGGCCGATCACTAGAAAAAGTGAAGGGTTTTCCTGAAAATGTTATTGGTAGTGAAGATGCTTATGTTGGTGCCAAGATTATACTGGCTGGTGAGCAGATCTATTATAATGCTAATGCTGAGGTTTACCATTCACACAACTATAGTTTACTAGAAGAGTTTAAGCGTTATTTTGATGTGGGTGTTTTTTATGGACGTGAGCGTTGGATTAAAGAGGCTTTTGGCGATGCAAATAAAGAAGGCTTTCGTTTTATAAAAAGTGAGGTTGGAGCGCTATGCGCATCAGGTGAGTTTGTTAAGGTTTTAGAAGTCGTTTTTAGAACATTGCTAAAATATGCAGGGTTTAAGCTTGGGTATATAGAAGAATATTTGCCGTTGAAAGTTAAACGTCACATTGGTATGTTCTCTAATTATTGGAAATAAATATTGATATGTATAAAATGAAATTTAAATATTTTAGTGCGCTTATGCTTAGCGCCACTCTTCTTGCGTGTAGCAACCCAAGTATTGTGAGAAAGCCCGTTAGTAGCGCAATTGCTGCGCAGCGTTTAAACCCAGCGTTAATTAATAATAACTCTGAACATAAGTTTATTATTCGAGTGGGTGATACTCTAAGAATTATTAGAAATGCACAGCAATTGGAGCGTGCAAGCGATGCTACACTGTTTTTAATTAATACTGAGGGTGTGTTTAACTACCCTTATGCAGGGGTAATTAATGGAGCTGGGAAAACGTTAGCTGAGATCCAAAAAGAGATAAATAGTAGGCTAAAGCAAACGTATAAAGAGCCTAATGTAACTGTTAACATTGTTGAGGTGGCCGGTAATAAATACTTTATTGCTGGGGCTGTAGCAAGACCGTCTGCGTATGAAATTGACTCGCCAGTAAGTTTAGAGCAGGCTATTATGCAAGCCGGTGGAATTCTTACAACGGCTGATAGTGAAAATGTAGCGTTGTTAAGATTAAACTCTGCAAATAAATATCAAGTGTATTTCTTTGATTATGGTGGAATGTTATCGGTAGGTAGTGTATCTGATGAGCTTGTTTTTTTAGAGCGAGGCGATATGATTTATGTGCCAAAATCAGGGATAGGCAATGCAATCGATAACGTCGATATGTATTTAAATAAGTTAATACCTTTTACTAAGGGTGTTGGTTTTAATTATGAACTTAATAGACCTTAAAAAGTAAGGATACAAAGGAAAATGCTTGAAATTCGTTCATTTCGTGATGTTTTACGGCTGTTATTTGTTTTTAAACGTGAGTTTAAAATAGCTATTGTTAGTACTGTTGCTATAGCTGTTTTAGGGGCGTTTTTGCTACCGTTAAAGTTTGAGTCGGAAGCGAGGTTGTTAGTAAAGAATGGCCGAGAAAACTCAATTATGTCTATCGATGCTGGGAACCGCCAGCCTCTGATTGCTCCGACAACGGTACGCGACCCCATTATAGACGAAGAAAAAATGCTGACTAGGCCACTTATTGTTAAGCAAGTTGCTGAACAATATTTAGTTCTTATGCAGGATTTACCTCCGCCAGAAGGCATTGTGAAGCGGTTTAAGCACCATTTCAAAAAGGTTGTTGGTGATGGTGTAGAGGTTTTGCGAGTAGCCTTAGTTTCAGTCGGGCTTCTTGATGATAAAACGCTTGTGGAACGCACAGCCAAAAAATTACAAAAAAACTTTTCGGTTGAGCACGCTGCTGGCTCTTCAGTGATGGATGTTAGCTTTACATGGGACGATCCTTTTGTTGCTCAACAAATAGTTCAAGTTTGGGTTGATCTTTATTTGGCTGAGCGAGTTAGTGTTCTAAGTCAGTCTTCAACGCTGTATGATTTTTATAATGTAGCAAAAGCTGAGAGTGCGAAAGAGCTTGAGTCGTTACAACTTCGAATAAACGCAAGGCTGGAGTCTCTAGGCGTTATTGATTTTGGTGTTGCTTTTAATAACTTGACCCTTCGTCTAAGTGCGTTGCGCGAGGACAGGTTTCAAGCGATTAATGAGTATGATTCATTAGTTGCTGGAATCAATGAGTCACTATCTTTGCAAAAGCAATTAAGCCTTAGTTCGCAGCTTAAGCAATTAAGGGTGGACTTAACGGCCCAGTTAAGGATGTTTCAAGAAGGTTCAGAGCAGATTCTTAATCTTAGGCAAGGGATTAAGAGCCTAGAGAAAGATATTAGTGACGAGCTTGTACGTCAAAATAGCTTGAAAGAGACATTAGCTAGTGACGTACTGCTGATGCTAGATGATAATATTTTACTAAAGAAGGCGAGGGTAAAAGAGGTTCAGGTATTAATTTTAGGTTACGAGAAAGAAATAACCTCTGTAACGGAGAAGCTTCAACAATTGTTGGCTGATAAGCCTGAATTACTTAAGTTAAATGCAGAGTTATTAGCCGCAGAAAAAAATTATAGTTTGTACCTAGGTAACTATGAAAAAGCGCGTATTGACTATGAGCTAGATAAAGAAAGAATCAGTAATATAGCTGTTATTGAAGCAGCAAGTTTAAATCCAAGTAGGGTCTTTCCAAAAAGTATAAATATTATTCTTGCCTCTATTCCGATAAGTTTCCTTGTTGCTATCTTTACCCTTTATGCGTGTTACCTTTTAGACCAGCGAATACATGATGGCGGTCAAATTGAGAAGTATTTTGGCGTAAAGTTTTGGACAAGCTTAAATGAAGTTGTCGATGATAGAGCTGGTTTAGATAGTCATTTTCAAGCGAACCTTTATAGGATATATAGTCAGTTACCGCTGGATGTTATAACAGAGAAGGGTTTGGCTATTGGCCTGACTTCAGCCCAAGCTGGTGAAGGTGTGAGTTTTATTGCTGCACGCTTGCGAGTATTACTTGAGGAGCAGGGCGTAACAGTTATTGAAAATGACAGGTCCGTTGGTGCGGGGCAGGTGACGATTCTGGAGTGTTCGGCACTATTAAATAATAGTAGTGTGTTAGTTAACCTTAGGCAAGCTGATTTGATAGTCTTAATTGTGCAGGCAGTTGCAACGACTTTACCCACTGTGGAGCATACTATATCTATTTTAGAAACAGCATTTGAAAAAATAGATGGGATTGTTTTAAATCGCAGAAAACTAGAAGTTCCATCAAAAGTTTTACGGTACTTTTCACCTAAAGTAAGTCAACACCGGTGAAACTGGCTTTATTATGCCCGTTACCCCCTGAGAAAAATGGTATTGCAAACTATGCTGATTTTTTTAGTTCAGCTCTTATAGGAGCGGGTGTTGATTTATGTTCACCACTTAGAGGTGAAGCAAACTTCACTTCTATAGATGAAGCGACTGACTTTGTTTCTAGGCAAGATTGGGGTGAGATTGATTTAGTACATGTTGAGCTAGGTGGTGGTCGGATAAGGGAGTACCTTATTATTAAGGTGTTAAGGCGCTTGTATCCAAACTTGCCTATTACCGCGACTATTCATGATCCAGAACGAATTATATGGCAAGCAGTCAAGCTTCCTTGGCCACTCCATAAATTAAAGAATAATACTTTTCTTTATAAATTAGCAATACTTCTAGTAGACCCCTGGGCACTTAATGATGAGAGGAATACTGCAAAAAGTTTGGCACACATCATTACGTTAACGAGTACAGGAGCTAGTAAGTTACAAAGAAGGATGAGGCTTAACGAGGGCGATGTCAGCGTAATACCTCATGGGAATAGCCATGTTGTAGCAAGAGAGCTACCGACTATGCGACCATTGAAGCTGCTTTACTTTGGATTTATATATAAAGGTAAAGGAATTGAAGATCTGATTGCTGCTTTAAGTAAGGCAGTTACTGAAAACCCATTATTGCGTGAGAATATAAAGTTAACACTAGCTGGTGGTTGTTCACCAGAGATTGCCTTTGGCCAAAAAACAAACTATCTATCAGAGTTGAAGCTACAAATTATACGGCTAGGCTTGGAGGATTTAATTCATTGGGAGTTAGATGTGTCTGATGACGATATTTCTGATTTAATTCAGCAGCATCATGTGGTTGTTTTGCCTTATCAAGAATCTACAAAATTAAAATTACTAGGTGATATGAGAGGAACTAGTGGGGCTTTATCTTGGGCTATAGCTTGTGGTCGAGGGGTGATTACTTCAGATGCTCGGTCCTTTTCCGAAGAGGTGGGCTTTGGTAATGGTGCTGTTTATCCTCAAGGTAATACTGATAAATTGGCAGAACTTATAACGATGATTTTTGATGAGCCAGAGGTTATTTCATCTTGGGCTGAAAAAGCTCAGGCTATAGCGCTTGAGAGAGAATGGGATAAGGTAGCCGGTAAGTTTAAACACCTTTTTGAACAAACATTAAATGAGAATAACTAAATATGCTTAATAATAAATATTTGAGAATATTATTGCTGGTTGGAATAGCCTTTTCCATATCCTGTCAGCCATTGTTTGCGCGTGAAAATGTTAGTTTGACGGCATCAAAATCAGTGGAGTGGAAAGAGTTTTTAGGTGTTAACGCCCATTTTCTTTGGTTTACTCCTGAAGAGTATGAGCAGCAAATGTTTATGCTTGAAAAGCTTGGATTAAACTGGGTTAGGGTTGACCTTCACTGGGACAGGCATGAGAAAACGAGGAATGTCTATAACCTTGGTATGGTCGATGAGCTAGTGACTAATATTCAGGCCCATAACTTGAGAAGCCTTTTTTATTTAGTAGGGTCAGCACCATTTGCTAGTTCAGCGCCAGCAGGTGTAAAAAATTCTGACCAGTACCCTCCTATTCACCCCAAAATTTTTGCTGAACGTATGGGGGTTCTTGTAAGTAGATACCCTATGGTTGATGCTTGGCAGATTTGGAATGAGCAAAATACGCCGGCTTTTTGGCAGCCAAAAGAGGACCCTATCGCATACGGGAAGCTTTTTGAGGAAAGTGTCAAAGAGATTCGTAGCATTGACCCAAACAAGCAAATTGTAATGGGCGGGATGGCTTACTATAGTCAAATGCCCCATAGAGGTGGGTTAATGTTAGAAGCTTTGCAGCAACTAGGTGCGTTCTCACTTGGAACGGCAATAGCCTATCACCCCTATTCACTGGAGCCTGAAGGAGATGAGCCGGAAAAAGCTGATTTTGTTTTACGAGCTAAGGCTGTGAATGAGCATTTGAGAAAAGGGGGCGCTAGCCAAATATGGGCAACTGAATGGGGCTGGTCTAGTTACAGTGGAGAGGTTGAAGAGCAGGCTCTTATCGGTGAGGCTGGGCAAGCTGACTATTTATTGCGGCGCTTGGCTTTAATGAGTGTGCTTGATTATGACCGTATTTTTATGTTTGCTTTAAGTGACTTAGATTCAAGAGCAACATTACGCGATCAAAGCTATGGTTTGTTAGATTTGAATGGTAACGAAAAGCCAGTATACACAGCACTAAGTCATTTCTTAGATTTTACTGGGCCGGAGTTAAGTCCTGCAGAGCCTGTTGAGTTTTTATTTGATAAGAAAGGATTGGTGAGTATTACATGGAGTCAAGAGGATAATAAACTGTGGATGTTTTGGGCTCAAGAAAACGGGCTGGCAAAAATAAGGTGTACAGAACCCGCAACTCTTCTGAACCCGCTAACAGGTGAAACCGCTAGTCTTGATTGTACTAATGGAATAGTTGAGGTAGAGGTTATTAAGTCTCTACAGTTACTCAAATTTAACTAAGAAGTGTCGATGACCTCAGGCTCAGAAGCTAAAAGAATATTATGGGTATTACCTTACTTGCCATGGCCAATAACCAGTGGTGGGAAGTCAAGGCAGTACCATTTAATGAAATGTTTAGCGGGTAAGGGTCATCAAATTACGTTGTTAGTTCAGTCGAAGGTAGCCGCTGATGATCAGATATTAAATGCGCTCTCATTTTTAGAAGAAGTTATTGTATTGCCACGAAGGAAAGTGTTATCTATTAAGACATTGCTAGGCGCTGTTTTTTCTCGATACCCATTACTGACCTGTGTTAATGGTTTTAACCCTGCCTTATCATCGAAGTTTGAACAGCTGTTGTCCCAAAAGTGGGATGTTATTCAAATTGAACATAGTTATTGCTTTCAACCCTATGCAGATATTCTTCAAGTAAAAAATATTCCTTTTATACTAACGGAACATAATGTTGAGTCAGGTCTTGGAGCTGCAACATATGATCGATTGCCATCAATAATGCAGTTCTATGCTTCTTTTGACAGGAGGAAATATCGGAGCTGGGAAAAAGAAGTAATGCAGCTTGCAGAGTACGTCATAGCAGTGACAAAAGAAGATGCTGTTGAGTTATCAGCTATCAGTGAACGGCGTATTGAGGTTGTTATCAATGGCGTAGATACCAAGCAATTTAAAGAAGTGTCTGCCAACATGGACGAACATAGAATTTTGTTTGTGGGGAATTATGAGTATGCACCCAATGTTGATGCTGTCGAATGGCTGATGAATGAGGTTATGCCTCAAGTTTGGAAAGAAAGCCCCGAAGCGAAAGTTTTAATTTGTGGTTATGCTATGCCTGAAACATGGGCAACTCAGTGGCCCGATAGCCGTATTGAATGGACGGGTTATGTTTTAGACTTAAAAGAAGTTCAATCTAAATCAACAGTTTTTCTTGCAGCTTTAAGGTCTGGAGGCGGGTCTAAACTTAAGGTTCTAGAGGCAATGGCAGCGGGACTACCCTTAGTTAGTACAGCACAGGCTGTTTCAGGTTTAAATGTGAAACAAGGCGTGCATTATTTAGGTGGTGATAGCGCAAGCTCATTAGCTCAAGCGTTATGTTTGATATTGAATAACCCTAACGATGCTGAACAGCTTGCTCTAGCAGCTCGTAATTATGTAAATAGTAATAATGATTGGGCTGCTGCTGCAGAGCAGTTAGAGAGTGTTTATGAGATGTTACCAAAATGATTGTTGGAATTGACTACCGGCCAGTTATTGCTGCGCCATACTCAGGTATTGCTCGCCAAGTAATGGGCATGGAATCTGTGTTTTCAAACTTAGATAATATTAAACTCTTGAAGTTTAGTCCTTGTTCGGCAAAAAATAAGTTAAGAAGTGCGATGCAAGTGCCTGTCTTACCTTGTCCTGAGAATGGTTTACATCGCCCGGTTGAACGTTTTCGATTTGAATATAAGTTTTTACCTTCGGCTATTAAACAGCAAGGTGTCGATGTATATATTGCTACGGCTAATCAAGGCTTACCTATTTGGAAAAAGCCTAAGAATATAAAAAGCATCTTATTATTGCATGATGTTTTTCAGCTTAAGTTTAAAGGTGATAGTCATAAGTCAACGTTAAAAAAAGTTGTTTACCGTTTTATTGATTATTTCTCTATACGCTTTTCTGTCAGTCAAGCTGATTATATATGGGTTCCCTCTACTTATACCAAAGATGAGGTTATTAACTTTTTCCCTAGTGCTGAGCCTAAAATTAGAGTCTTACCTAACCTTGTTAATCCTATAGGGGGGAAGGTTGAAAAAAGAGACTTCTACTCTTTTCCAGTAAAGTACTGGTTAGTTGTTGGTACGAGTGAGCCGAGGAAAAATATCCCGTGGTTTGTAGAGTCATGGAAAAAGGCTCGTTTAAATAACCCAAAGATCCCGGACTTGGTTTTAGTCGGTAGCCGTATGGATTTACCGACTGATATAAGAGATGACGTTGGAATGCATTTTATGACAGCTATTGATGATACAACGTTGCATGCATTGTATAAGTATGCGGAGTTATTTTGGATGCCTTCTTATGCGGAAGGTTTCGGGCTTCCTGTGATTGAGGCTTTAGCAGCTGGAACACCCGTTGCTACAGCTAAAGGTTCTTCATTAGATGAGGTGACGCCTCAGAGTGCTTTAAGGTTTGACCCCTTTGATAGTAATGGCTTATATGAGCTAATGTTGTCTGCAACGGAGGGGGGGGCTGATGTGGACTCAGGTGAATTAAAGAGCTGGGCCGAGCGTTTTTCTCTTGTTGAGTACACCAAGAAGCTAGTAGAAATGTTTGAGGAGGTACGACAGTGCTAGCGTTTCCAATACCTGTTTTGGTTGGAGTTGTTTTTGGTTCATTACTTTGGGTTATGGCACCTTTAAAGTTAGCGTTTGTCATTGTCGGCTTAGCGCTCTTTTTAGCTATTATCCGTAAGCCAATATATGGATTGTTAGCCTTCGCTTTTATCGCGCCATTTATCCCTTATACAACAGTTAAGCTCGGTATTCGAATAACTATATCGGAGGCATTACTCGCTATTACGTGGTTGGGGCTACTTTGGCAACTTATCATAAGAAAATTGGAGCTTCACTTCGGACAGACAGAAAAAGCATTAATAGTCTTAATTGTTTTTAGTATTGTCCCCTTTGCTATTGGCCAACTAATAATCCTTGCTGAAGGGAGCGGATTAGTTAACTGGATGCGTTGGGTGTTGAACTTATCGCTACTATTTTTAGTCCCAGCTTTAGTCGATAGCAAGTTTAAACGTGACCAATTAATTATCATGTTACTACTCGGGGTTTTAGCAAACTTATTGTTGTCTATTGGTGTTTTTGTAAAAGATCGTGATGCACAAAGTATGATCCCTATTCTGGAAACTTTGCGGTACTCACATCCCGAAGCGATAAAAGATATATTTTCAGGGAACTTTACAAGAATGGCGTCACCTTGGGTTCACCCAAACCTAACGGGTGGTGCATTGATACTATTCTTACCCTTAGCGTTTTTTTATGGGATTTCAGAAAGTGGATTTAGGCGCAAATTAGGCTTGGTCGTTGCGGTGCTTTCAGCGGTTGGTCTAATGTTAAGTATTTCACGTGGAGCTATTATAAGTTTGGCATTGGTTTTAATGTGGCTTGCTTACTTAAGAGTTCCGTATAGCAGTAAGATGATTTTATGGGGGGGGATTTTAAGTGTTGTTCTTGTTGTATTTTACCCACCGTTACAGGATCGGTTGAGTACAATGTTTTCTTCATCAAATGCAAGTACAGAAATCAGGATTGATGAGTACAAGCAGTTTCCTGACGCTGTTATAAAGTATCCAATGGGGATTGGTTTTAAGGTGGACCCACCAGTACCAAATAGTGGTTTATTAGGGATATCTAATTTATGGCTGAATATAGTTTATAAAATAGGTTTTATTGGTCTAATTCTATACATGATTGTTACCACTGTATGGTGGCGAGAGACTAAACCACGAGGTGAAATTAGGAACGTAACACAAGCTAACGCACTATGGTTGGGTAGCCATGCTGGTATTGTTGCCGCACTTACTACAGGGTTATTTGACCACTATTATAGTTTTACGATGGTTTTAATTGGCTTGTTTTGGCTGTTGGTAGCGCTGAATTTGCAGATTTCAAGAATGTCTAATAGTGTTGGTGCTGATAATAAAAAACTGGATCATGATTAATATTAGGATAATAAAATGAGACATCGTATTTTCCATTCAATGGATCTTTTTTTTCGGTTAGACTCATACCTTGAGACGCTGAATGTTAAAAAAGAAGAGCTTGAAAAAGCCTATGCCTGGCTACTTGAGCATGAATATATATTTGAGGAAAAAAGGAAGGATCAGGTAGCTGTTTCAATTGTTAGTGTAAAGGTTGAGGAAAATATAGAAGAACCTTTAGCTCGAAAACTCTTTGCTGAGCTTGATAAGGAAATTCCAGCGAACCGGGTGCCAATGTACGGTGTTAATTGGATTACATTTAAAGACCGCTCCTTAAGAGTCTGGGAGCAGGTATACAATATTTTAATAAATAAGATACCGAGTCATCACTTACGCATGGCATGGTTGCGTTTGGGTGGAGCTAAAATAGGGAAAGGCTCAACAATATGGCGTAATACAGAAGTGCTAGGGATAGATAACCTTGTGATGGGTGATGATAGTGTCATTGCTTGGCATTGCCAGATAGATGCAAGATCGGGTTTGGTTATTGGGAATCATGTGGCTATTGCATCGCATGTCATAATTGTGGCTGGAAGTCATGATTTGACAGCGGCTGAGTTTTGGTCAGTTTCAGCGCCTATTTACATTAATGACTATGCTTGGATAGCTACGAGAGCTATTGTTGCACATGGTTCAAACATTGGCCGTGGTGCTGTAGTTACCGCAAACACGTTGGTTGCAAAAACTGTTTTAGATTACAAAATTGTGGGTGGAACGGGTGCGAAAATAATGGGAGAGAGGCCATCAGACTTGAACTATAAGGTGGGTGGTTTAGGTCTATTTACCTTTCTGCACTAAGAACACTACTGCTCTATGCTTAATGCAACAGTTTTTCTAACCATTGCAACAATTACGGGGCTGATTGCTGGCTTTGCACGAGAGTGGTTACTGATTGATGCTTGGGGGGCAGGGGCTAGAACCGACGCTTTTATGGTTGCTTTGTTTTTACCTGAGGCATTACGCATAACAATGGCCACAGGGCTGATGAGTGCAGCTGCTTTACCTTTATTTACAAACATGGCGATTAAGCACCGTAGTCGTTGGTTACAGAACCAGTTTATTCACTTCATTGCCCTAGGGTGTGGACTCTCCGTTTTATTAGTTATTTTTTCTTCTGCTTGTATTTATATTATTGGCCCAGGCCTACTGGATCACCAGCATGCTGTTGCAGTTGAGAGTTTGGAAATACTAGCATGGGTGATCCCGGGGTTGCTTACACATGCTTTACTTAGTGTTCCGCATCAGTCTGAGCAGAATTTTATACGAGTAGGTTTGGGTTCATTGCTATTTAACTTACCAATTGTACTTTACTTATACACCGCAGGAGAAGCGAGCACCGAAACAGGTATTTCGTATGGTTTTATTGTCGGAAGTATATTAATGGTTATTATATTGATGCCTAATGTACCAAGTATGCAATTGAAGTATTCTCGAGGTGGGCACCCATTTGTAAAAACGTTTAAAAAAGATGTGACAGGTTTGCATAAACTTTTATTTCCATTGTTATTAAGCAGTTCTGCTAGCCAAGGACTGGCGCTTTTTGAAAGAATGATCGCTTCCTTTATGGGAGAAGGTGCCATTACGCTGGTTAATTTGGCTAGAAAAATAATTAATATCCCGCTTGTGGCTTTAATGAGCTTAAACCAAGTTTTATTGGCTAAAATGAGTGGAGGGCATGATAAGTTACGGGCTGCTGTCTTGCAGCAAGGCTTAGATATAACAACGGTTATTACATTACCTGCTGCGGTAGGTTTTATTTGTGCTTCTTCCGCATTAGTTGATTTATTGTTGCCCGGTAATTTAAGTAATACCCAGTTACCTCTATTATTAGCTTGGATGGCAACAACAATTGTTTTTGCCTCATGGAATGGGTTGTTAGCTCGCTACCACTATGCGGCAGGGGATACCAAAACCCCTCTAAAGTATGAGCTGGCTGGTAGTGCCGTTAATGCTCTTGCTCTTGTGTTTTTAACTAAGATATTTGGTTTAAATGGAATAGTGATTGCCGCATTACTCGGGATATTGCTTACGGGAACCTTGCTACTTAAGGCGTCGCCTAGCGGGCTTATGGAAATGATGAAAGACTATATTGTGGTCGGTATCGTGCTTGCAGTTAGTTTTGTTTTTATTTACCCGATGAGTAGGTTTGAAATGACGTCGGTAATGCAAATTATGACTGCTTGCCTGATAAGTGCTGTATGCCTGCTTGTGTGTGCCTTCTACTTGAAACCTTGGCGGCAATATTAAGGGTAGGAATAGTTAAGTAAGCTTAGTGTTTAGTCAATCATTCTTTTGATGCTTTAAGTTGGTTTGTTGGCTGAGAGCTCCATTTGAATTTGTTATTCGAAACTAAGCGCGTTTACAGACCTTTATTCATTGCATCAATATTAGGTAGAGAGGGTGTGATTTATCTTGACAAATGCTGCAAAGCAATATAATATTA
>Ga0105358_10001389_pt1 | contig 12921 bp, 9 predicted proteins | sample GOMGulsemesocosm_5_FD_83509 | JGI IMG/M metagenome (GOLD analysis project Ga0105358, IMG submission 83509) | Methane-oxidizing microbial communities from mesocosms in the Gulf of Mexico - GOM15C Gulf of Mexico | ecosystem: Environmental > Aquatic > Marine > Cold seeps | place: Gulf of Mexico...
AAGTTAGTCCAAATATCTTTCCATTGGCACTTTGAAATAGTTGGTTTAAAAGAAGGCGACAGCGACCTTAACAACGACACGCCATAACCCAACATCCAACACAAGTTAGCCATTAACAAGCCAGCACGCCCATACACTTGATAAAAATATCGTGTGCGCGACTCATAAAAATAACGAGGTAAACGTTTACGTTGCTTTGCTTGTGATTTAACCGGTGAACTCCCTCCTCGTAAATGCACTACATGAGCAGTTGGAATATTTAGCACCTTCCAACCCGCCTGTTGCGCCTTATGTGCAAAAGCAACATCTTCAAAATACATAAAGTAGCCATCATCCATTAGGCCAAGCTCTTTAAAGACCTCAGCCCTAACTAACACACAAGCAAAACTCGTCCAATCATAATAAGCAGGTTGTTCTGACACTAAAAAAGGTACATTAAACCGCTGTAATAACTTAGTAATAAGCCCCGTATTAGCCGAGCCAATTAACTGACTAATGGGCGTATGAAAACGAAAACAACTCTCTTGAGGTGTCGCATCAGGCCATTCCAAACGTGGGCTAATCAACCCTGCTGACGATTCATTCTTGGCTGCATCTAACAATAACCCAATCGCGCCTTTACGCACTACAGTATCACTATTTAATAATAAATAATGTTCTGCTTCCACCGCCTGAACACCCCGATTATTCCCCCCCGAAAAACCAGAATTATCAGCCGAAGCGATTAATTCAATCTGCTCTGAGGAGAAATATTTATCAATCCAACTAGCAATTAAATCACAAGAACCATCTTGTGATGCATTATCAACCACCACCACTTTTGCTTTAATACCTTTTAATTCAGGCAATAAACTAGCAAGACAATCAATGACGAGTTGAGGGGTTTTGTGGTTGATGATAACAACTGCTAATGAGAATTTTTCTTTCATTATTTTAAGTGCTTCTTTTAATTTGGTTAAAAACAATACGGAAGAGCAGACTTAATAAAACTAAAATTCCCACCAAGGCTATAATGTGAAAGAAGAACACCCAATACTGCAAAAGCTCTTACCCCATCAAGTGCAGGCACATACTTCATCATTTTCCTTCATATTATAACCACCCTCTAACCACTCAGAATAAAGAGCAGCACCCTTTTCTAATGAATAGCTTGGCTGCCATTTTAATTTGTGTTTTGCATTAGAAATATCCAAAACAACTTCTTTCACATCAAAGCCACGCCCTTGCTCAAAAACAACGTCTGCTTTTTTATGCGTACAATTTTCTATTGTTTTAATGATGTCAAGCAGTGAATGCCCTTGACCACTACCAATATTAAAAATACCACTTTGCTCTAACTCTAAGGCTGCCATACAAGCAGACACTGCATCAGCGATATAAATATAATCTCTAACAACGGAACCATCGCCCCAGATTTTAATCGGTTTACCCGCTAATATTTGCTTAAAAAAAGTACCCATCACGCCTTGCGTCCCATTATGTCCCTGCCGCGGCCCATATGGGTTAGAAAGCCTTAAGATAGTCACATTTAAACTATATAATTTTTGATACATGTATAAATAATTTTCAATCGCTAGCTTAGTAATACCATAAGAACTAATTGGATGCTTGGGGTGCTCTTCTGGAATAGGTACTTGCATGGGATTACCGTAAACAGTTCCCCCCGAAGAAAAATAAATAATACGCGGTACACCAGCTTGCTTCATGACAGTTAACAACTTAACTGAATTAACTAAATTAGATTGTATATCAGCTACAGGATCCATATTAGAGGTACTCGGCACGGTACTACTAATTAAGTGGATCACAACATCAACGCCCTTTAATGCCTCTAAAAGCGTAAATGAATCACTATAATCAGCTTGAATATACTCCACCTGCTTAGGGTGCTTGTTTTCGGTGTACTTTAGCGTACGATCAAAAACCTTTACATAATGCCCATCCTCAAGTAAAGCATCCACAATATGCGAGCCTATAAACCCTGTTCCACCTAACACTAGAATTTGCATACTATAATTTCTGTAGTTTATTCATTAACAGTTCAGCCCTGTGCTGACCCACTTTTTTCCATAAAAATTCATTAGATGATTTTCTGGCGGCCAAGGACTGTTTCTGGCGTAGTTCCACAGAATTTGCCAAGCTTTGTAATGCAGTAACCCAGCCATGTTGGTCATGCGCATCAATAACAAAGCCATCATGATTATGCGTAACGACACCTTCCCCTCCCATGGGTGAAACAATACAGGGTAAACCCGCACCTAAGGCAAGGTATGTGACTAGCGGACTTCCTTCTTCCAAACTAGGCAATACAAATATATCGGCGGTTTTATACACTTCTTCAATATTAGAAATAAAATCGATAAACTGTATACTTTTTATTTTCCGATAAGGCTCAATTATTTCCTTAATCGATTCTTCAACATTACCCACAATCTTGAGTATACCATTAATTTTTGCATCCACCCAATACTGCAACAATAAGTGTATCCCTTTCCTCATACCCACGCGACCGACAAAAATCACCTCTAAAGGCTTGTTACCTTTTGATTTAATCAAAGAAATACCGACTTGTTGATGCTTGCATAAGCCATAGCTGGTTTGTAATATTTTATCAGGGCTAATATTCTCAGCTAATAATGATTTTGTCACTTCTGGGCTAGGGCTAAATACAAAATCACAATAGTCTAGTTTTTCAGATTCATCATCAATACTATGCTGTGTAATCAAGTGGGTATTTTTTATATTAAGCACCCGTTCTTCAGAATCTAATATTTTTTTACTAATACTCTGGTGGCAATTAATATTTTCTATAATAAGAATATTCCCTTTCCTATTAATTTTACGCAGCAATGCCATTGATGTACCAGGCCACAGGTAAATAATATCATTAGGTTTTATTTTTAATAAAAATAAAGTTTCAGCTAACCACACTATTCCTTTTTTTAACGAAAGCCTATACATAATTTTTAAAAAGAATGCAGGTATAAGTTTACAGACAACACTAGATTGAACAGTTTGACTAGCAGATGGCGCTAGTAATTTGCTATCTAGCTTTTCTGACTCCATTCCCTCAGCGATAGATAAAGCGGCATGCCCTATTCCATAGACGTTAACCATATTTGAAAAAAAAATAAGTACTCTATATTTCATAATAAAATCAATACCTATACATAAGGAAATATCCTTAAATCATTTCTCATTAAAAAAATATTTTGCGCGCATTACTTTTAGCTTAGCCTCAACTTCCGGGTCATAAGACACTTCACGGTTTTCAATAATATCCGCCCAAGGCAGTGCCTTAGTTTGCTTTACTAGCTTTACAACTAAATCATCAACCATGCCAATTACTTTAGCAGGAACACCTGCAACTATAGCGCCTTCTGGTACACTTTTACTAACAACCGCTCCTGCTGCAACAATAGCATTTGGCCCTATCGTAACATCGGGTAAAATAACGGCTGCATGCCCAATAAAAACATTGTCTTTAATATCAACTTTACCGACACGATCTAATTTTTTATTATAAGCCTTATTTAATACTGCAATTGATCCATCATGCCCCAAAATAGTGCACGCGCTCAACATTACATTATTTCCTAATCGCGTATATTCAGGATTTGTTATATTTGTATAAGGCCAAAATGCACAATCATCGCCGATAGAATAAAAGCGACCCCATTTTTTTTGATATTCGGCAAATTCAAAACCAGACGGTTTACATAGTTTCAAATATATATATTTAAATTTTCCCGTTTTAAATGCAATTTTCCTTATAATTTTTTTTATCATTACCTGTCTATTCCCTGCTCTTTAGTTTCAAACAACACATCCTCAAGCTTCCTTAATTTATCATCCCAAGAATGCAATAAAGCCTCGTTATAAGCTAACCCTGATAATAAAGTCCATTGCTCACTACTCATTATCGCCATATTTATCATTACCTCTAGCAACTCATTGTCGCTATCTACATTAATAAGAACGCCGCCCCCTGACTCAAGTAAATCTGGCGCAGCTCCACATCGCGTACCAATGACAGGTGTTCTGCATGCCATTGCTTCTAAAATAGGCAAGCCAAACCCCTCTACACTACTGGTAAATAAATAAGCATCACACCGACTGTAAATCTTACGGATGTCATTTTGTTCGGGTTGATAGTAATACTCCGCCCCTTCAGGCAAGCCGACAACTTCATCAGGCGCCTCCATTCCGAACACTATCAATTTAGTTTCAGGGTATTTATTCTGTAGTTGCCTAAAACAATCAAATGCCCACTGACTGCCTTTATATGCTCTCTGAGAGTACATCATGCAAAATGTAGCTTGTTTATTTTTCTCTCTACTAGCCCCATAAAACAGTTTGTGATCGACAGCATTACTCACTATGACACTCTGTTGTTGATACTCTTTCCTTAAAATATCAGCAATCCATTGAGCCACTACAATTTTTCTATAAGGTAAATTAAAAGTGGCTTTTACTCGCTCAACAGGTAACCAAGGGTGGACTTCGTAATGCTGTATAAAATAAACTTTTTCACCTTTTTCTTCTGGAAAATCCTCAATCAATTCAGCCGTATTCCAAAACGTAGCAATCACAAAATCTGCATCGGGTAAATCATTCACAGCAACAGGACGCTGCTTATCTAAAATAATCACCTCATAATTCGCATTATCAAAGTAAGTGCTATTAAATTTCTGATTAAAACAATACCCTTTCCATTTTAATATCGATTTTATTCGTTGTATTAAAGACGGCTGCTTAGGCCCAGGAGACACAACTGTTACTTGATGCCCTTTTTCAGATAAAAGTTTTGCGTAAATCGAAATAACACGCAGGCCACCTGTTAAGTTTAGAGCCGGTACAACAAAAGTTATTTTCATATCAGCTCTTCACCAAAATCATTATAATATTTTTCCAAACTCGCCAATTCAATGGCATTGTCATACAAGCTCTAAACGCTACGTCTACCGCCTTTGATTTATTTTTATTAACATGCAAGCGCCACGACTCTCCTAACAAATAACCGACTACCTGCGCTTTGCTATCAGAAGGCTTATTATCCATAACGGGTGCATCAGGTGGTGTACCGTTTTCTAGCTGATCAAAACCTTCCCGTCGCCTTTGTCTTAAAAAATCGCGGGCAGTCTGCTCATAAAATTCTCGTTTATTACTGCTTTGCACATGCGTAATAGAGCTATTATGAATCCGATAAAAATACATATTTCCAGGAAGGTAAGAGATATTCCCCTGCTCAGCTAAACGTAACTGCATATCAATATCCTCAGCCGTCACAAAGTATTCACGAAAGCCTTTAAGCTCCTTAATTACCGACAACTTTATTAAAAAAGTTCCTAAATGCGTTCTAGTATCCCCTTGCAAAAGCTCTTGGGTAATATCCTCTATTTTATTCCCCGTATTAAACTCAGCAATGACACGGCTTTTTTCATCCAGACTGCTAAACTTACCAGCAACAGCAATATAATCAGAATGCGACTCTAGCCAATTTACTTGCTGCATTAAGCGCTCTGGTGGGTATAAATCATCGGCATCGCAGCGGCAAACATATTCGCCTTGCGCTTGCTCTAAAGCCATATTAAGTGCCGCTGAAATACCTTCACAACCACCCTGAAGGATTTTAATACGCGAATCAGCAAAGCCCTCAGCTAAGGCTTGGCTATTATCATTTGATCCATCGTTAACCACTAGAATTTCAAAATTTAAAAATGACTGATTTAATAGCGACTGAAGTGTTTCTTGAATATATGCCTCTGCATTTTTCATGGGCATTAAAATTGACACTAGAGTCCCCCCTAACATCACTCATCGCCCCCTAATAACACAGAAAATAAAACGTAATACATCCAAGTCAAAGTAACCACGCACCAATAATTCCTTAATGTACTTAAATGCAATTTTTATTTCACCTTTTAACAAAGCATTCCAGCCCCATTGAAGTAAATCACCTTTCTGAGTTTTAGCGCGCATATCTTCAGACCAATGCTTAAAATCATCAGGTAAAGTCAACCTTCTATCATTCCACGCTTTCTTTATTCGTGAGAGACTATCACTGTATAGGTTTGCGTTTGCCGCATTAGTAGAACTTTCTAGGTGCTGTCGATAATATAATAATACATCAGGAACATTTCCCAGCTTACCTATAAGAGCCATCTTCAAAAAAAGGTCGGTATCCTCACCTACTGCATAACCCTCATCATAACCTCCCACTTTAAGTATAGCTGACCTACGCATCATTGACGCTCCTTGACATAACTGCACGCCATGATCATTTAATAATGAAGACTCTATTTCATCATGAAGTAACAACGGTGCACCTGATTTATATAAAGGCACACCCTCCATACAAACACCCTCCACTTGAGCTCCAACCACCACTACATCAGGGTTATTTTTCATAAATTCATAGTGAACCTCAAGGCGCGTAGGCAAAGCGATATCATCCGCATCAAGCATTGAAATAAGGTCGGATTTTGCTAACTCTACCCCCCTATTCCTGGTAAATGATCGCCCCTTATTTTTTTGAGTATACAGCCTAATCCTATAGTCTTTATCTGCCCAAGACTGGAGAAGGTTTAATGAATCATCTGTTGAGCCATCATTAATAATAATTAGTTCAAATTCAGTTAATGATTGAACCAATATACTTTTTATTGCTTCATCTAAATATAGCGCTGCATTAAAAACAGGCATCACAACTGAAACTAAAGGATGAGTCGCACTCATTACTTAACTCGCCCGTTCCAACCGTACCCACACTCACGCATAAGTTTTCGTGTATAGCGGCAAACAATTAGCTTCTGAAATATATTTAACTCTTTCTTCCATGAGTCCGCTTTGCCTTTTCTAAAAAAACCGTCAGGTTCTTTCAACTCTTTTCCTTTGTGATCTTTAAAACCAGTTCCCTTTAATTGTTTCTGATTGTCAATATTTTGTATACCAATAATATTATTTAATAATTTCGAGTCATATTTAACAGATAAAAAGTCATATATTCTTGATAACTCATTATTAGTTTTCTCTAGAAGTTCCTCATAATGAACCTCTATATATTTTTCACTTGGCATTCTTCTTCCAGAGTTTTTAGCAGCACTAACTGACCGCCACCATAGTATTGCAGCACTTTTTACAGTACTTGGCGCCCAGCTTGCCCCCCACCCTTTTTTTGCAGCGTTCATAGAAGACACAACAGAACGGCTATCTCTAATAATGTGTATGAATCGAGCCTCAGGTAAAAGCTCCAATATTAAGTCCATGTGAAACGCATGAGAAGGCGTCTTTTCTGCCAGTAACGTAGCTTGTGGCTTCGCTTCCAGTGCAGATACAAAAGTTTGCTGCCAAATAATCCTAATTGATTCGTACAAATCCAACTTATCCCAATACACAGGTAACCCAAGTTTTCTTGAAGCATTATCATTATTCTGTACAGAGGTTAAACACGATGAGAAATGAAGAAAAAATTCAGATTCTTGCCCCCCTGTAACCTGGGGATGCTCTAATAAAAGACGCTGTAACCATGTTGTTCCACTCCGACCACAACCAACAATAAAAACAGGTGCCATTAAAATAGCCTTTTGCTTATCTGTTAATGCTTCTATCGAATTTTGAGTGTTCTTACCTTCCATTTTAATGCTCCAGTCCTTCACTTATTTTTTTAAATCTCTCACTACTATTCAGCAAACCTGCATACGTTCCGCTATCAACGATACCGCGATCCTCTAATAAAATAATTTGATCACACGATTTAATGGTGGAAATTCTATGCGCAATCATAATAATTGTTTTTTTATGCGCTAAGTTATACACCGCTTCCATCACTGCTTGCTCTGTTGGTGTATCTAATGCACTGGTGGCTTCATCTAACACTAAAACGCTGGGGTTATGATATAAGGCACGGGCAATGCCTATCCGTTGCCTTTGCCCGCCACTTAGTCGTATGCCGCGTTCACCTACAATGGTTTGGTAGCCCTGCTCTAAATCGGTAATAATAAACTCATGTAGGTTTGCCATTTTTGCGGCACGTTCAACCGCCTGTTGGTCTATTTCATTATCTGGTATTCCAAAGGCAATGTTTGCGCTAACGGTTGAGTCTGCTAAAAATATGACTTGTGGTACGTAACCGATATTATTTTGCCATGCTCTAAGGTTTGAGTTGCTTAGTTTCACCCCATCTACGGTGATACTGCCTTGTTGCGGCTGTAGTAAACCCAAAATAACATCCACTAAGGTCGATTTTCCCGAACCACTGCTACCCACAATACCAATACTGGTATTGGCTTTTATGCTTAGTGATAAGTTATTTACCGCTTTTTTACTAACGCTGGGGTAATGGAAGCAGATATTATTTAAAACCAGTTCTTTTTTTAATGGCAAAAGTTGCTCATTGATTAAATCGTTTTCTTGTAGATCAAACGGGAGCTTGTCGGTGCCTTTTATATCGTCATAAAATAAGTCTACTGCTGCAATATCGTGCTTTAAGGTTGCCGTGCTTTGGAAGATACCTTGCAAGGCTGGCATGAGCCTATAACCTGCTAAAGCGTATAAAGAGATCATCGGTAAGACTGTTTGAGCATCATTTTTTACACTCACCAAATACATGGTCATTGCGAGTATGCCGCCAAAGGCTATGGTTTCAAGTAAAAAACGCGGTAAATCCACTGCTGCTCGGTTAAACACTTGGTGCTTTATAATTTCTTCTGAGGTCTCGCGGAATTGTTTTAAGTAATATTGCTCGCGCCCTAATACTTTTAATTCTTTTATGCCACCCAATGATTCATTAATGTAGCGCATTCTATCGGTAAATAGTTGCGTAACTATAATACCAATTCGCCCTAGTTTTAAACGAATAGACCAATATATTAGAGCATAAGAAACCCCTAAGACCGTACCCACTATTAGTGCGACCATAGGGTCAACTAGTACTAAAAAAACCAGTATACACAAGGCAGAAAAGCCCTTAGAAACAACGTTAATGGCACTCATAATGCCGCCATTAACGACTCGGTTCGTTTCTGATGTTAAGTTTTTTAATAGCTCTGCACTGTTTCTTTTAAGGTGAAACAAATAATCTTCATTAAGATAACGCTGTAGTAAACGATACGCGAGGGTATTATTCGTTGTAACCACAAAACGCATGGTTACCCATGTGCTAAAGGCTAAGAATAGATTTGTAAGCACTAAACTTAGCAAAACAACGCCACCTAATACGATAATAAAATCACGATTATCATCTATTTTTAAAAAAACTTTAGCTGCTGATAAATAACTATTTCTATCAACAATACTAGGGTCTGCTGCTGCTGATATAAAGGGGAAAATAGAGGCTATACCTACCACTTGTAGCAAGCCTGTTATTATTATTAATAAGGCCAGTAGTAATAAGCGCTTTTTTTCTTGCGGTGAAAATTCAGAATATAGTTTTTTTAAACTACTGTACATTTCTATCCTTGTTAAATTTATTATCCACTAAAATTTGCTCCGAGCGCCCAAGTAGTACACCCGCGAGTAACCAAAGCCACGGGGCTAAAGATGCATTTGGGAGTTGATCAATCATAATTACCCCTACCAATAACGCATGAGATACCAATACAGATTTCTCTTGCTTACCTTTTAATACTTTTAACCCCTTCCTTGCACTCAGTATTGAAATACCTAGCAAACCAAACTGTGCAATAAACCCAACGAAACCAGATACCCCAAAAGTTGCTATCCAACGACCATCTGTGACGGATATATCAGCTCCAGTTTCATCGTATATACGATTTCTTCCCCAGCCTCCCCAGCCAAAGAAAAACTTCTCACGAGCATGATTCAATAGTATTTCCTCGTTATCAAACCTAAAACGTAGTGAACCTGTTCGTTCTTCCCCCATTAATGAAGAGGAGATTTCTAGTATTTTTTCATGTGGGAATACATCTATAATCGACATCGTAGGGTACAACAAAGTTATAGCCATTAATAAAATAGCAGCTCTAATTTGAGTTTTATAGGATGCCTTTTTTATAATGAAAAAAGCAAACAGACCATATAGAAGCGCGGCCTTACTCTTACATAATATTAAAACAATTAATAAATAATAACTTGGTATCAATAGTTTGAATTTACCTATTTTTTCCCTAACCATGAACAAGGTAACCGCTGCCAATACCACACAAGCGCTAAAAAAAGCCACCCATAAGCCATGTCCCATAAAAACAACAGGGCGAAAACCACCATCCCGTGCTTGTTGTGCAAAGCTGTGCGGAAAATAGCCATATATCCATGTGTGTAATTGCGGACTCATGCGAATTTCAAACAGCATGGGAATTGAATATAACAAACCTGCCACAACTAAAAACTTAAACATCAATAGCTGCTGCTTATAAGTCCTGAAAAATTGCTTACCTATAAAAAAAGGGGTTATTTCTAAAAAAACACCAATAACAGCGGAAATAGCATCATGCAGTGTTAATCCAGGTAAAACCCGTCCCCCAACAACAAAACTATCACTATTAAGATTAGCTGTAACGAATGTTCCAACAAAAAGTAAAACCACCAGTACTTGAGTTAACCCTTTGTTAGAAAAATACTTAATCGGTTGTTTTTTTATTAGCCAGCAGCCTAATAGTGCTGACAACACTGGCATTGAGTGCTTCCCGAAGGGAGGGATGAACGGTAAGTCCACAGAGGTACCAACCGGTAAGATCATATAGCCACCAACAATGGTCAACAATGTTGCTAATTGTATATTTTTATTACGGTACAACCAGATAGCAAGCAGCGGCCATGCTAACAAAACCAAGTAGGCAAATCCATTCCCCATTACTATTTAATTTAACCTCTTAAAATATTGCACTAAACCCGCGCCCTAAGAATATTCTGGTACCAGCTATAACTTAGACATACTCGCCTACAAGGCTATATTAAAAAACTTTTAAATATACATTTATATTTAGTTCACCACAATACGAAATAGTGACTTTATAAAAAACCACCTAAAGCCCCATTCCTTCACAAAAGGCAGTATAAAAAATTACTGCATCAAACATCTACCATCACTTGCCATTGCTCTACATTTTCTTTTATTTATGATCCGCCCTCCTGAACCACCACCTCCACCATTTCCTTTTACAGACATACTAGTATTAATACTTCCATCACTCGCTTTTCTGTTTTTTGGGCTAATGTACTTAGCACTTTCTTTAGGGCGGGTAGTTTCAGCGTCCCCTTCTGAATATGAGTCGCTAGGCTGGCTACTCAATAGTTTAAAGTCACCTATATTAACTAAAGCCACGTCATCAACTTCCCCTCCCGTCACCACCTTTGACTCTGTACCAGACATGAAATCGATCATAAAGTCACTTTCTCGCTTATATAAGCGATACTTAGTCCCCGTAGGAGACTCCCCTTCAAAATATGTATTCCAATCACCAAAGTTACTATTAGGGTTTAATGCTCTTGTTCCCCCACCTATTTGCAGCAAAACAGGTTTACCATTTACCGAACTTATAAGATTATTTTTAAAACTAACCGTCTTATACAGAAGCTCCTCTGCCTGCTCAAAAGTCAACTCAGGCTCATCAACCGATGGTTTTAGGCCCGTAAAAACAAGAGGCCGCCGCTGCTCATTGGCTGCTGAAAAAGCATTATTTTCAATATAAATATTTTCATGATTTTTTTGATCATCACATTTATCTTGGTAATAATTGGCTAGCCTAATAGTTGCACCAGAAAACCCTCCATATATGTCCGTTCCCCTATCCTTTTCAATAAATTTATTATTAGTAATGGTTATATTTTTAAGAGGACGACGTGAAAACGCCCCATTTAAATTTATTCGTGTTGCTTGTGAAAAATCATCTGTAGAAAAGATATTATCTACGATCTTCAAGTTCTCAGCATTACCAACTTCCAGCATCCCTTCTGCATCTTTAACATAATTTTTTGTAAAAACAATATCGTGTACGGCCTTATTATTTTTTGGTGTATTTGGGCTAATATTCACCAATGAATAATTATACCTTTTACCATTGGCGAATGCTCTACCATGCGTTTCAGCTGTTCTTGGATCAACCCAACCTAACATTTTATTCCCCGCAATCCATACAAACCTATCAGGGTTAGCCATACTTCCATTGGCCAAGCGGAAAGCAGTACGGCCAAATGCAGGCCGACTTAGCGTATTGTTATAAATCAAACCACTATTAATGCTGCTATAAATAAGGTGGTTGGCTGAATAATCATAGGTGCTATTAACTATCGCAACATTTGCATGCTCATGACTATAAAACTGCGTCACACTTGAATCATAAAAACTTGAGTCAAAAATAAAAACTCCATCACCATCATTCGCTGAGGAAATAATCCCTTGGTTCATTCGCTTCACATCAACCCGTTTAAAGACAAGATTTATTGGCTCACCATAACTTTCAAGAAAAGTTGCCCGGTTATTGTTAAAAGGATTCGCTATGTTAGATTCTAAATCAAAAGACAAATCAACCATACTCAAGCCCATCATACCGACACCACGAAGGTTTATAACCGAGCTAGAGCTTTTACCAATATTTTTAATTAACGGCTTTTCACCATTCCCATAGCTAGAGAAGTTAACACCTATTGCTGGTGACCAGTGAGACACGCTAACAATAGCGTTCGCATCCAATCGTTCATAGTTATATTCCACCCCTTCATTCTTAGCTTTATAGGAACGCAATACATTCAGCCCAGTTTCAAGCTCAAAAGTTTGGCCTTTTTTAAACAATACTTGATCACCTGGGCGTAGAACTGTTTTTCTCTTAGCCACTGTTTTTATACATACATTTGTTTTAATAACCGCTAAAGGAACGCCATAGGCATCTTTTAGGGCTTCTGACTTTAGGTTGGTACTGCTTCTAAAAATCTTGAAGTTACCCTGTTTATAGCGCCTAATAT
>Ga0105358_10001390_pt1 | contig 12919 bp, 9 predicted proteins | sample GOMGulsemesocosm_5_FD_83509 | JGI IMG/M metagenome (GOLD analysis project Ga0105358, IMG submission 83509) | Methane-oxidizing microbial communities from mesocosms in the Gulf of Mexico - GOM15C Gulf of Mexico | ecosystem: Environmental > Aquatic > Marine > Cold seeps | place: Gulf of Mexico...
TTACGGTTTGCGCTGTTATCATTGCATTCATTGTTTGGTCTTATGTCACAGAAGTTGATGAAGTTTCTGTATCATTCGGCGAAGTCGTACCTTCAAGTCAAATTCAAACCATTCAACATCTTGAAGGCGGTATTCTTTCTGAAATTTTGGTAACGGAAGGTCAAATCGTTGAAGCAAAAGATGTTCTTGTTCGCCTAGATCCCGCAGCAGCCTATTCAGAACGTGCGCAAATGCAGGCACGCCGAGCATCTTTATTATTGAAAGCAGAACGATTGCGGGCTTTTGGTATGGGGCGTGAACCTGACTTTTCGATTGTTGGTGAAGAATATGCCAATATGGCAGAAGATCAAGATAGCATTTATAATGTACAGACTGGCAGTAGAGATAGCCGTCGTGAGGTTATGCTTAACCAGATCGAACAAACAAACTCTCAACTTGATATTCTAGACGAACAAGAAAATACCCTTCGTAAGCATTTAAGCATCGTGCAAGATGAATTGAAAATGCGTGAAGGTTTGTATCGCAAGGGGTTGAGCAACAAAGTCACATATCTTGATATTAAGCGTGAAGAAAATACAGCACGTGGTGATGTGAATGAAATTATTCAAGAACGATTAAAAGCGATAGAAGCTCATGAAGAAGCCAAAAATAAATTAGCCCAAGATGTTGCTAAAACAAAAGAAGAAGCACTGCAAGAAATGGGTACTGTTACGGCTGAACTGGCCCAAGTACGCGAAGCAATTTCAAAATTAGATGATAGGGTCAACCGATTGGCTATTTTTGCACCTGTTCGCGGAATTGTAAAAGGGCTTCAAGTCACGACAGTTGGCGGTGTATTGGCACCCGGTGCAACGATTACAGAGATTGTCCCTCTTGATAAAGAATTGATTGTCGAAGCAAAAATCACGACACGTGATGTGGGCCATCTAAGGGTTGGTCAACCTGTAACAGTTAAAGTGACGAGTTTTGATTTCGCGCGTTACGGCGGGATCACAGGTGAATTAACATCAATTTCAGCCACAACATTTATGAATGAAAAAGAAGAACCTTATTATAAAGGCATGGTTACGCTTGATCGCAGTTATGTGGGGTATGATCCTGAAAGCAATCATATTATGCCGGGGATGACTGTTCAGGCTGATGTGACGACAGGTAAAAAAACGTTGTTACAATATCTATTAAAACCCGTTTATTCATCGGTGAACGAGGCGTTTAGAGAGCGCTAGAGCTTATCTTATTATATGATGAGCGAATGATTTTAATCGTATCTTCGCTCATTTTATAGTTCTCTATTTCATTAATCGAAACCCAACGCGCTTCAAGTGCATCATCGCCTGGTATTGGTGTACCACTGACCCAACATGCAGAAACTTCGATTATAGTATAATGAAATTGTATGGCTTTGTTTTGGTCTAAATGAATAGAATCTATCACATCGATATAATGTTTTGGGATAATTGTTATGGATGTTTCTTCCCTGACTTCGCGTATTGCACCTTCAAAGACTGTTTCGCCAACGGTTTGCGCACCACCGGGAATACTCCATTTATGAAGATTTGGTTCTTTAGCACGTTTTATTAATAAAACATCGTTATCCTTGTGGACAACAACGCCTATAGCAACCCAAGGCTGGGTGGGGTATCTGCGCATGTGATAAACCTAGCATGCTTAATTGAAGAAAGTTAATATGATTTTGTCATTAGACATATTTGCATAATAGTTATAAAAATGTAGAATGCAAAAAATGAAATTGTCATTATTGAAAGGCATCATTGATGGCGCAACAAGGCCAAGCGGCAAAAAGATTTATCGATCGTAAAGTTTTTTATGCAGATGATAATATTTTTAAAGAAGGTGAACCGGGTGATCGCGCGTATATTATCGAGCGTGGAATGGTTGAAATCTTTAAAAACATAGATGGTAGAGAAGTTGTCCTCGGAACGGTTAACAAGGGTGGCATCTTTGGCGAAATGGCACTTATAGATAACTCACCACGAATGGCCGCAGCACGGGCCGTTCAACAAACAACACTTGTCATCGTTTCGCGTGATGTGTTCGAGATGAAAATTGCGAAGGCCGATCCGTTTGTTCGGGGTTTGATTAATATCTTTGTTAAAAATATTCGTCGAATGGGTCAAGAGCTGGCGAGATCCAAATCCTAAAACTTATTCATAGGTTGGGTTGATTGAAACACCTTTGCCAACAATTATGTTGGCTTGGTGTTTTACAGTGCCTAATACTTGTTCATCTGATTGAAGGCAAATTGTGAAAATGAATTCTTTTGCAACAGCGTTTTCTATGGCTGTAATACGCGCTTCATCATAGGTTTCTGCTTCTATGTGTGATATAGAAACCCCTTGTTCTCCACCGTCGGTGGAATAGACATATTGTACAACCCAATTTTTCATTTTTTTGCCTTTTTTACGGTTTCCATTCTACTGTTTTGTATTTTGAATGAAAACTGTAACATGCAATTGCGAAAATGAAAAAATAGAGTTTTTAAAAATTAGGAATAAAACCAAATGTCTGACGAATTGAACGATGATGATGCGTCTTCTTCAAAACCAGTACTTACGTTTGGTTCGCGTATAAGAGCCTATTTTTTAACGGGAATTTTAGTTTCTGCGCCCATATCCATCACAATTTTTCTGGCATGGTTGTTCATTGATTTTGTTGATGAGCAGGTTACTCCACTTATTCCTGAATATTATAACCCAGAAACATACCTTCCCTTTGGCCTGCCGGGGCTTGGTTTATTAATTGTCATTATTGTATTGACGTTGGTTGGGATGTTAACGGCTGGTTTTGTTGGCAAATTATTGGTTCGTATCAGCGAAGCTATTTTGGCACGAATGCCTGTTGTTAGTGGTATTTACAGTGCAACGAAACAAATATTCCAAACTGTTTTGGCGCAAAAATCGCAAGCCTTTCGTCAGGCTGTTATGATCGAATATCCACGTCGTGGCATTTGGGCGATTGGCTTCATTACAGGGACAACGGAAGGTGAAGTGCAAAGCTTAACCGAAGAATCTTGTGTAAATATATTTTTACCTACGACACCTAATCCCACATCAGGTTTTTTATTGTTCGTGCCTAAAGAAGATCTTATCCCCTTAAATATGACCGTTGAACAGGCGGTTAAAATGGTGATTTCCGGGGGTATCGTAACCCCACCAGATACACGTCCCGCAGCAAATCGCAACGACCCTGTTGCTTCAGCACGGACTTATGAAGATGTTGATATCGTAAGAGAAAAAGATAAAGCACCCGTTCTTTTACCTAAAAAAAATAAAGAGTCTTAAGTGCAAAAAAAAGTTCAAAAACTACATAACCTCATCAATATTTTAGACCGTAAATTGGGGAATGTGTCGCTTTCTCATTCTCAAAAAGAGGGCTGGGCGAATTTTTTCGCTCAGTTTAAAATGGGGCGTTTGGAAGCCCGCGATATTGTTGTCGCTAGTGAAATTTCCATTGCTGTCGGGTTGAATAAAAAAGCTAATGATATCTTGATCGTAGCGTATGATTTAATGGGGACATCTTTTATTGTACTTGAAGCTTTAGTGCAGACATTTCGTAATTTAGAACAAGATAACAAAGCAGAAATTTATTTAAAAAAACACTTGAAGAAAGATCCCGATAACTGGGATGTGACGCGTCTTTTAGGGCGTTTGTATTTTCATACAGGGCAAAAAGATAAACAGGTCGACCTTGTTAAATCTTACATGTTGCAACACCCCAATCACGTCGCCGCACATATTGAATTGGCCACACAAAAGCTATCTTCGAATGCCAATGACATTGAAGAGTGTTTACTGGGTATTTTAGAGATAGAACCACATAACTTTTATGCTTTATCTCAACTATTTCAGCATTACACTCAAGTCCCTGATTTTAACCGCGCGGCTAGTTATTTAGAAAAATTACAACGCTTATTCCCTGATGAGGCTTTGACGCGTTATTGCGAAGGATTTGCCCATGAACATCATGGCTTGTTTGAAAAAGCACTTTCCAGCTATAATCAAGCTTTAACCCTTAATCCGCATTTTATTGAAGCGTATGGTAAATCTGCAGGGATGATGCATAAGCTGGGGGTGGATTTAGAAGAATCATGGTACCGCCTTGAATCTCGTTTTCCTCAATTATTAGGCCGCCCAAATGGGCCCTTTTGGCGTGGTGAAAATTTAAAAGATAAGCATCTTATCATTTGGGCGGAACAAGGTCTGGGTGATCAATTGTGCTTTGCATCTATGTTGCGCGATTTACCAAATGATGCTGCTAAAATCGACTTGGAATGTGATGAAAAAATCTTACCCTTGTTCAAACGATCATTTCCAAAATTTAATGTCTTCAAGCGTCGTACCAAACGACCTGTGGGGCATGATTATCATGTTCCAATTGGGGCTGTTGCACGTTATTTAAGAACTGATTTTGAAAGTTTTACAAAGACGGCATCTATACCTTTGACACCTGCGGCACAAGATATTCAGAAATGGTTAAAATGGCTAGATGGGTTAGGAAATGGACTTAAGGTTGGATTATGCTGGCGAAGTGGTACAAAATCAAGAGTACGAAAACGAGATTCTATTGATCTATGTCGTAATCTTGGCCCGATTTTAAAACGAAAAAATATAAAATTCATCAATGTTTTTTATGGGGATGCTGAAGTTGAATTGAATGAAGTTATGGAAGAACTTGGTATTCAAATCCACCAACCTCCAGCTTTAGACCAATATGATGATATTGATCAGACGGCTGCTCTTTTAAAAGCATTAGATGTCGTTGTTGGTGGAGCAACTGCACCTTTGCGTTTGGCACAATCTGTCGGGACGGACTCTGTCATACTTTATACGGGCGACCCAGGTAAGGTTGACCCATTATGGTGGCCAACATCAACGTACCTGATGCGTAAAATGGATGAAGACTGGGATAATGTGATTGAACAGTTGGGGCACTATTTAGACGATTATCCAGAACGTAAATAACCAACTGTTGCGTCTTCTTCGAATAAATAAAGCAATGTACGCAAGGCTTGTCCACGTTCGGTTTGAAGTTCAGGGTCTTTATCCAATATCAATTTCACATCATCACGGGCAATCGCAAGTAGATCATCATGGGCAGGCAATTGTGCCAATCTGAATTCAGGAAGTCCGCTTTGCTTGGTTCCTAAAACCTCGCCAGCCCCGCGCAGGCGCAAATCTTCTTCAGCAATGATAAAACCATCATCGGTTTCACGCATGATTTTTAGGCGGGCTTGGCCGTTTTGTGAAAGCGGGTTGCCATATAGTAACAAGCAGGTTGATGCATCAAGTCCGCGACCGATACGACCACGCAATTGGTGGAGCTGAGCCAAGCCAAATCTTTCTGCATGTTCAACAATCATAACGGTTGCTTCTGGCACATTGACGCCGACTTCAATAACTGTTGTTGCAACCAAAACATCTATATCACCAGCCGTAAAGGCCTCCATAGCCTTATCTTTATCTATGGCTTTCATTTTACCGTGAACAAGGCCGACACGATCGCCGTAAAGGGATGATAGATGTTCAAACCGTTCTTCTGCTGCTGCAATTTCAAGCTTATCTGATTCTTCAACCAATGGGCAAACCCAATAAACTCTGGCCCCTTTGGCAACTTGGCGGCCTATACCTTGGGCAACATCTTCTAATTTTGCGACAGGCATGACCAAAGTTTCAATAGGTAAACGCCCCGCAGGTTTTTCTAACAAACGTGAAACATCCATATCGCCATAGGCCGTTAACATTAACGTTCTGGGAATAGGGGTTGCCGTCATGACAAGGACATCCACATGTTTTCCTTTGGCCGTTAGCGCAAGGCGTTGATGCACACCGAAACGGTGTTGTTCATCAATAACCGCAAGGCCGAGGTTTTCAAATTCAATATCATCTTGGAATAAGGCATGGGTTCCAATGGCAAGGCGGGCTTGTCCTGTTTTGATAAGTTCCAGCTTTTCTTTGCGCTTTTTACCTTTGTCACGGCCCGTTAAAATAACCGGTGACAGGTTCAAATGTTCTAACAAGGGTTCGATTGTCTCGATATGTTGACGTGCCAATATTTCTGTCGGGGCCATGATGACTGCTTGCATGCCTGCTTCAATGGCAGCTAGGGCGGTTAAAAGTGCGACAATGGTTTTACCACTGCCCACGTCACCTTGTAAAAGCCGCAACATACGCAAAGGTTCACCCATATCAGCAATGATTTCTTCAAGTGCTTTTTCTTGTGATCCTGTTAATTTGAAAGGTAAGGCATCATGTACTTTTTGGCGCAACAGGCCATCTCCAATGATGGACCGGCCAGATGCGCGACGTACGGTCCTGCGTACAAGGGCCAAGGCCAATTGATTGGCGAGCAATTCGTCATAGGCTAATCGTTCGCGCGGTAAGGCGTCTTGAAAAAGGTCATCTTCATTTTGCGGGGCATGTGCGCTCATTAAGGCATCGTGCCAATGGGGCCATCCGCGTTTCTTTTTAAAAGGACCGTCTAACCATTCAACAAGTTCGGTTGTTTTTTCTAAGCCATGTTGAATGGTTTTTCCCATTAGTTTGTTTGTGATGCCGGCGGTAAGTGGATAAACAGGATCTACGGTTTGTATTTTAGATAAATCATCTTCGGTGCCCATGCGATCAGGATGCGTCATTTGCAAGACGCCATTAAAACGTTCAACAGTTCCACTAACAACACATACGTCACCAACAGGCAGGTTGCGCAACAAGAAGTCTGAGCGGGCGTTAAAAAAGACCAATTCAACGTATCCTGTGGGGTCAGAACATATAACTTTATAGGGTGCTCTTCTGTTGCGTGATGGGTTATGCTGCATAACCGTCACAATAAGGGTCACGACCGTATGATCTGGCGCATCGACTATAGAAGGCGAAAATCGTCGATCAACGAAGGCGGTTGGTAAATGCCAAATCAGGTCTGCAATATGCACCCCGATGATTTTTTCCAATAATTTGGATATACGGGGACCGACACCAGTAAGGCTGGTAATGGGACTAAATAAGGGAAAAAGAATTTCAGGGCGCATGATCTATCTAAAAGGAGAATGACATTTTGGTAAAAGATCGCTATATCCTAATCAAAATTTGTCGCGAGGCAATCAGTGTTCGAAGATTTTGAAGGATAAAATCATGGATGGTCGATTAAAGCGTTTACGTCATAAGTGTAAATATATGGGGATGCATGAAAATGATGTGATTTTTGCGCGGTTTTCTGAGCGTTATCTTGATGGCCTTTCAGAACAAGAAGTCACTCAATTTGAAACGTTGATTGAAGAAAATGACGTAGATATTTTTAAATGGATTACAGGTAAGCTGGAACTCCCAACTGAATATGACAATGGTGTAATGAAAAAATTGCGCGAATGTCAGGAATATGTACAGGTTTAAAGACAGTGAAACTCAGCTTGCGTGCGATCCCAACTGCGGGAAAATTGAATTATTCTGGTGTACCAGAAGGGTATGATGCTGTTGTGTTGGGGTATCTTGCCCAACAACATGGTGATGTTTTATATATTTGTGTTGATGACGCAAAGATGGTGCGGGCAGCGCAAGCCATTTCTTTTTTCTCACCAGATGTTGAAGTGATCCAGTTCCCAGCATGGGACTGTTTGCCCTATGATCGTGTGTCACCGCACGCTGAAATCGTTGGTCAACGCATTGATGCTTTAACAAAAATTGTCGGCAAAAAAAGTGAACGGCGGGTTATTTTAACCACAGTGTCGGCATTTTTACAAAAAGTACCACCACGTAAATCTTTTGAAGGCGCTGTCTTTGCTGCTAAAGTCGGTGATGAAGTCCAACGTGAAAAGCTTGTCTCGTTTTTAGAAACAAACGGGTATAGCCGCAGTGAAACGGTTATGGAGCCGGGCGAATATGCGGTGCGTGGTGACATTGTTGATGTCTTTCCCCCCGGACGAGATGACCCGATCCGTCTTGATTTAGAATGGGATGAAGTCAGCCATATTCGTGCGTTTGATCCCATGAGCCAACGCACAATTGAAGAAATTGAAACATTTGCACTAAAACCCGTCAGTGAAGTCCCGATGAGTGAGGAGGCGATTGCTCGGTTCCGCACAGAATTTCGAAAACTGTTCGGTGCAAAAGCATCAAATGACCCCTTATATGAAGGTGTAAGCGAAGGTCGCCGCCCCATTGGTGTGGAACATTGGCTGCCCTTGTTCCATGAAGGCATGGAAACGTTACTGGATTATCTACCGAAAAAAGCAAAAATTGTATTAGACCATCAAGCAGACCAAGCAAGAGAGTCACGTTTAGAAATTATTGAAGATTATTATCAAGCCCGTGTGGATATGGCAGATGCAAAACTGACAGGCGAAGCCCCTTATGCACCGATTGAACCGTCACTTTTATATTTAGATGGCGATGATTGGAAAAGCCAACTTGATCAATATGGGGTAGGGGAATTCACCCCCTTCATTGCGCCGGATGGACAAGAAACTGTTGATGCACAAGGTAGACGTTGTCTTGATTTTGCCGAAGCGCGTGCGAACCCTGATGCAAATGTTTATGATGCTGTCCGCCAATATATTGTCGGGGAACAAAATCAAAAACAACGTGTTGTGATCGCTGCATATTCTGACGGTTCGCGTGACCGCCTTGTGAATGTCTTAAAAGAACATGGTGTTGCAGGAATTGCCTGTGTGTCCGCATTTGATGATGTGATGCGTATGCCTGTTGATGGTGTTGCGTTGGTTGTTTTAGGGCTTGAACATGGCTTTGCTTTTGATGGCGTTACTATTTTAAGTGAACAAGATATTTTAGGCGACCGAATGGTACGTCCTGCACGCAGGCGTATGCGCGCAGAAAACTTCATTGCAGAAGCCTCGTCTCTTTCGGAAACTGATCTAGTTGTCCATGTGGAACATGGCATTGGTCGTTATGAAGGTTTGGAAACCATTGATGTGGGGGCTGCCCCGCATGATTGTTTGGTTTTAACCTATCATGGCGGGGATAAATTATTCTTACCAGTTGAAAATATTGAACTTTTATCACGGTTTGGATCAGATCAAGGTCATTCACATCTTGATAAATTGGGTGGTGTTGCGTGGCAGGCCAGAAAGGCAAAGTTAAAGCAGCGTGTGCGCGATATGGCAGAACAATTAATCAAAGTTGCTGCGGCACGTGAATTGCGCAAAGGCGAACAGATGTTACCGCCTGAAGGTCTATATGAAGAATTCTGTTCTCAGTTTAAATTTGTAGAAACCGATGACCAACTTCGCGCCATTTCAGAAACGATTGCTGATTTAGGCGCAAATCGTCCTATGGATCGCTTGGTCTGTGGCGATGTCGGCTTTGGTAAAACAGAAGTAGCTTTACGTGCCGCCTTTGTTGCAGCCATGAGCGGTATGCAGGTTGCTATCGTTGTTCCCACCACATTGCTTGCCCGCCAGCATTATAATAATTTTGTTGAACGTTTTAAAAACTTTCCCATTCGTGTGGAACAATTGTCGCGCATGGTCCCTACATCTAAGGCTAAATTAACGAAGGAAGGCTTGAGTGACGGAACTGTGGATGTGGTTGTGGGCACCCATGCCTTGATTGCAAAATCAATCAAGTTCAAACGTATTGGCTTGTTGATTGTTGATGAAGAACAACATTTTGGCGTGACACATAAAGAACGTTTAAAACAAATTAAATCTGACGTACATGTTTTGACACTGACAGCAACCCCCATCCCGCGCACATTGCAAATGGCCTTAACGGGTGTGAAAGAAATGAGTTTGATGGCCACGCCACCCGTGGACCGTTTGGCCGTGCGCACCTTTGTTATGCCATTTGATCATGTGGTTATTCGTGAAGCCATTCAACGCGAACGTTTTCGTGGCGGTCAATGTTTCTATGTATGTCCGCGTTTAGCTGATTTGGATAAAGTTGCAAGTCAGCTTGATGAATTGGTGCCAGATGCAAAAATCGCTGTGGCACATGGACGCATGAGCCCGACTGAACTTGAAGATGTGATGACAGCATTTTCTGAAAAACAATTTGATATATTACTTGCCACAAACATTATTGAATCCGGTCTTGATTTGCCATCGGTAAACACAATCTTTATACATCGCGCCGATATGTTTGGTTTGGCACAACTTTACCAATTACGCGGGCGTGTTGGGCGTTCTAAAACACGCGCCTATGCGTATTTGACATTGCCACCGGGGCAAAAAATATCGAAAACAGCAGAAAAACGCCTCGAAGTGATGCAAACCTTGGATACTTTGGGCGCAGGGTTTAGCCTCGCCAGCCATGATTTGGACATTCGCGGGGCAGGGAACCTGCTGGGTGATGAACAATCTGGGCATATTAAAGAAGTCGGGATCGAGCTTTACCAACAAATGTTGGAAGAAGCTGTTGCAGATGCCAAAGGCGGTATCGGTGAAGATGTCAAAGAGGCAGAATGGAGTCCACAAATCGGCATAGGCTTACCTGTACTTATCCCACAAGATTATGTCAAAGACCTAAGTGTACGTATGTCACTATATCGGCGGGTATCTACCCTTAAATCAAGCGCTGAACTTGATAGTTTTGCAGCGGAATTGGTAGATCGTTTTGGATCACTCCCCAATGAAGTTGAAAACCTGTTGGATACGGTTGAGCTTAAACGTTTGTGCCGCGAATGTGGTGTGGAAAAAGTTGATGCGGGACCCAAAGGTGCCGTGGTCAAGTTTAGAAATAATGAATTTTCAAACCCAGATGGCTTGGTGCGTTTTTTAATGAACCAATCAGGTACGGCAAAAATGCGACCTGATCATTGTTTGGTATTTATGCGCCATTGGAATAAATTGGAAATGCGTAAACCAGGGGTCAAACGTCTATTGGAAGATTTGGTTGAAATGGCAAAAGGGGCTTAGAGCTAGAGGCCCTAAGCGTTCCATGCTGTATCGATGAAGCGACCCAAGATTTTTGCTTCTTGGGCGCCGGAAACAACGTAACGATCGCGTGCTACATAAGCGGGGACACCATGAACGCCAAGTTCACGCGCCGTATGGTCTGATTGAAGAACACTGTCATGGCCTTCATCACTACGCAAAAATTTTTCAGTTGCGGCTGCATCTAGTCCGACATCTTGTGCGATTTGGATTAAGGTATCCAAGTCCCCGATATCTTTTGCATCATAAAAGAAGGCGCTAAATAACGCATCAACCATTATATTGTCTAATCCATGCAGACTTGAGAAAGCCAAAAGACGGTGTGAGTCGATCGAATTAGGTGTGACTTGAATATCGTCAAATTTAAAATCGATGCCGCAGTCTTTACCAGTTTGGGCAATGGCGTCATAAACGCGTTTAGCACGTTGTGGACCGCCAAATTTTTGTTCTAAATACATTTTGCGGTTCATACCACCAGCAGGCATGGATGGGTTTAATAAAAAAGGCTTCCACCGTATTTTTAAAGAAATATGACTTCTGCTATCTAGTGCTGTTTCCAAGCGTTTTTTACCAATTAGGCACCAAGGACAGATGGTGTCAAAATACACATCAATATACATATATACGGACCTTAAATGTAATTAACTCAGCTGATTTTTTTGCGGGCTCTTTCGATGATATCATCAAGAGTGTCATTAGGCTCATTTCTAGAAATACCAACTTCTACCCAAACGCTGATGGCTTGGAAAACATCTATTATGGCAAAATCGGTATAGCTGAGTATGCCAGCAATGCGGTGCATCACAATTTCAGCTTCCCCAAGTGGTGTATCTGGTAATGCGATACAAAATTCATGATCATCATATCGTGCAACCAGATCTTCAACACGGGTCAGGTTTCCAATCCATTGAAATATCTGTTGAAGCAGGTGATCCGCAGCACGTTCACCAAATTGTTGTCGAATACCTGGAACGTTGGGAATAGATAAGAAAATCACAGCCAAATGCTTGTTACGCGTATGTGCATCAGAAACTTGCTTATTTAGGTGTGCTTTTAAAAACTCGGCCGTATAAGCATGTGATATCTCATCAAGGGTTTCATTTTGCTTTGTTGTTTCAATAACATTTCGTATATGCCAACGTTGGCGCTGTCTGCGGACCAGCATTATGATTTTTGCCTTAAGCGACGATTGCTTCAGCGGGCGTGCAATAATACGTGTTGCGCCCCGTTTATAGGCTTCTAATCGATTTTCAATAGACCCATCGCTTAATAAAAGCATAGGTAGATTAAAGAGGCGGGGGTTATTTCTTACGCGCGAACATAACCCGAGCACGGTTTCTTCATTTTTATCATCAACATTTGAAATGGCGACATCGTAAAACCCTGTGCTCAATTTATCTTCTGCGCAAAAGAAATCAACGCAGACATCAATTTTACAGTTGCCTTCAAGTATGGTTTCTAACGTTGCTTTATCACCATCTTTTGGTTCAATCAGCAATATGCGATAAGGGTTATTTTCATCACTGGCGATAACTTCATTTAGGGGGGCTTTAAAATCTTTTGCCAGCTGAATACGTTTGTTTTGTTCTAAAAACATTGTAGAAAGGCGCAGTAATGGCTTAATATGGACAATCAATTCTTGTGTATTATATACATGAAGGAAAATATCATCAGCATTTACTTCAATACCGCGAAGATATAAATCGTCTGTTTTCTCTTCTGCCGTAAGAACAACGGGTATTGTTTTGACTTCTGGGGATGATTTGAAATTTTGCGTAAGATCAAAACCATCATAATCATCGCATGAAACGTCGATTATGATTAAATCAGGATGTGATACCTTTGATTTTTCGACAAGGTCAGTTGGCAGGCAGCTTTCAACAGAAAAATTAAAACTGTTTAATTCTGACGTAAAATTACTTTGACGTTCACTGTTAGTCGATACAACGATTATGTTTGCTATTCGATAAGTGCTCAAATTCCAACACTCCCCATTCTGGAAGAAAATATTTTCAA
>Ga0105358_10001391_pt1 | contig 12911 bp, 9 predicted proteins | sample GOMGulsemesocosm_5_FD_83509 | JGI IMG/M metagenome (GOLD analysis project Ga0105358, IMG submission 83509) | Methane-oxidizing microbial communities from mesocosms in the Gulf of Mexico - GOM15C Gulf of Mexico | ecosystem: Environmental > Aquatic > Marine > Cold seeps | place: Gulf of Mexico...
TGCTTTAATTTCTGATGCTTTAATTTCTGATGCTTTAACAGGTAAAGTCGCGAAGTTAACACTTTTATATTCACTAAACAAATACCAAGAAGCTACTATTATCATAAAACCAAATAGAGAAGATAAACCTATTTTTAACCATATACCATTGTTAAATACTACTGACTTACTTTTAAATCTGGCATGCTCTAAAGCAATCAGTTGCCCATTACAAGCATCTAAAATGCTAATTTTTTTTTCAAAAATAGATTTGTTTTGCCCAATTTCTATTGCTGCTTGTTCTAAACCAAATATAACAACATTGATATTTTTTTTCGTTTTCTTAGCTGTATCAACAAGCTGGCAGAGTTCATACTTAATTTGTAATGATAATGATTGGGCATGTTCAACAATAACAGTAATAATACCATTATTTTGTTTAGCTAAACGTAAGATACTTACAGCGAGAGATTGTTCTGGATCGAATAAAGTATTGGCAAATAACTGTTCAATTAAACGGCAGCGCATTTGAATATCGTTTATTTTGTTGGATGCTGCAACAAAGGCAACATTCAGTTCTGGATTGCTAGATTCTTGGCTTATGTTAGCTAAATATTGACGAGCTACTTTTGAGTAAACGGCTGCATTTTTGTCAATAACTACAGTCATCTGTTTAGAAAAACGCTGTATATAATCAATACGAGCAATGACACTGATTGCTGTAGTCGATATTTCTACCGTATTATTTTCAACACGGTTATCAGCCTGTTCATTGATTTTTATCTGATTTACTCGCGTGTTCGCTAATACTGACATACCTAACCCTTTCTATAATATAGACTTCCTCTTTACCTATAAGAAAGCACAAAATAGTTATAGAATTTGCTGAAGTAATTCAATTTTTACATCATCGCGAATTTCTGATTGTCCGATAGCAGTAGGGACTATAAAACGCAACTTTCCACCGATGTTCTTTTTATCGCGGCGCATATGTCGAACAAAATCATCTAATTTCATCGTTGTCGGAGCTACTAAAGGTAAATCAAACACGTTAATAAGCGACTCTATTCGACAAAAATCTGGCTCTTCAAGCAAATTCATTGCTACTGCCAGTTTAGCAGCAAGTATCATGCCAGTAGCAACTGCTTCACCATGTAGCCACTTACCATATCCTTGTTCTGCTTCAATGGCGTGACCAAAGGTATGACCTAAATTAAGCAGTGCTCGCACACCCGCTTCTTTTTCATCAGTCGCAACAATATCAGCTTTACATTGACAACATTTTTCAATCATTAATGAGAGTGTATTTTTATCACCGGCCTTAATTAAAGTAATATTTTTTTCTAACCAAACAAAAAAGTCGTAATCACCTAAAATCCCATACTTTATCACTTCAGCCATGCCAGCATTAAATTCACGTACGGGTAAGGTAGCCAAACTGTCTATATCAATAATTACCGCTTTAGGTTGATAAAAAGCACCAATCATATTTTTTCCAAGCGGATGGTTTACAGCAGTTTTACCGCCAACAGATGAGTCTACTTGAGATAAAAGTGTTGTAGGGATTTGTATAAAGTCGATCCCACGTTGATAACTAGCAGCAGCAAAACCAGTTATATCACCAATAACCCCACCACCCAAAGCGATTAACGTTGTATCACGACCATGCTCATTTTTAAGTAAATGAGACATAATGCGTTCAAAATTAGCAAGGTTTTTCTCAGCTTCACCATCTGGTAAAATAATTACATCAAGTTCAAATTTATCTAATTTTTCTTTAATATTAGTTAGATAAAGAGGCGCTACAATTGTATTAGTGACAATACAAATACGCTTACTTCTAATATGAGAAGATAAAAGTACGGAATTATCAAACAAACCTGAATCTATATAAATTGGATAACTACGAGCACCTAAATCAAGCTGAAGTGTGGGCATTTTTAGTGTCTTCTACTGGTAAGTACTACAGATGTATTTAGTACTGTAAATTGAATTAAAAGTCTAAGCGCTCAATAATTTTATGTGCTACAACTTTGGCACTTTGATCATCCGTTTTAATGATCACATCTGCAATTTCTTCATAAAGAGGATTACGTTCAACTGCTAAATTTTCTAATACTGTGCGAGGTTTTTCAGATGTTTGTAACAACGGGCGACGTCGATCTCTTTGAGTACGAGCCACTTGTTTATCTATTGTGGTTTCAAGATAGACCACAATGCCTCGCGCTGATAAGCGATTACGAACTTGGCTGTTAATTACAGAGCCTCCTCCTGTCGCTAAAACAATACCTTGTTTTTCACTTAAGTCTTCAATAACACCTTCTTCTCTTTTGCGAAAACCTTCTTCACCTTCAAGATCGAACACCCAAGCAATGTCTGCTCCAGTACGTCGTTCAATTTCTTGATCCGAATCAAAAAATTCAAGATGTAGCCTTTCAGCAAGCTCTCTACCTATTGTGCTTTTTCCTGCGCCCATTGGCCCAATCAGGAAGATATTACGTTTTTCTGCCATTAGATTTACTTAATACTCGTTTGTTTCAGATCATATCAAAAGAGAATTAGCAGTATCTGCTAAATACCTTTGACGTTATAGAGGTCTCCCTCGAGAATTTCAAGGGCGTAATTATCGCAATTGTTAGGGTAAGATTGCAAGTAACATTGTCGTTAACTAAGATAAAAACCTTACATAACGACAATTAAGTTAGATATAGATTCTAAAAGTGCTCAGTTACGATGCGGGGCGTTACAAAAATTAGTAACTCTTTTTTCTCATTAAACTGACTAGTATTTCTAAATAACCAACCAAAATAAGGAATATCGCCTAATACTGGTACCTTAGATACTGTACTTATAATCGCTTGTTGATATATACCACCCAATACAATAGTTTCACCATTATTCACTAGTACTTGAGTACCTATACGTTGGGTGTCAATTGCTGGAGCTTGACCACTTTGAACATCTGAAACGGTATCTTGAGTGACGACTAAATCCAAGATAATTTTATTGTCTGGTGTAATATGTGGTGTTACCGTCAAACTAAGCACCGCTTTTTTAAATTGTGTTGCAGTTGCACCACTTGATGCAGCTTCTTGATAAGGAATTTCAACCCCTTGTTCAATGTAGGCTTCTTTCTGATTTGCCGTGGTAATCCGAGGACTAGCAATAATTTCACCCTTGTTTTCTTTTTCCATGGCACTCAATTCAAGATCTAAAATAGTTCCATCGGCTAATCGAGCTACTTGGAATGCCAGAGCCCCTGCTGGGTTGACTACAGGTAAGTTGACATTTAATCGATCGCCTAATGCGGGAGCACTGCCAGTATTAGCCGTGTTTGCACCTACTAAAGAACCAGATGTTGCAAATTGGCCATCAGTGTCGGTAATTCCCCAACGAATACCTAACTCTTCATTTATATTATCTTTAACGGTTACCATGCGTGCTTCAATAATAACTTGACGCACAGGAATATCTAAAATATTAACCATTCGTTTAATATCTTCAATTATTTTCGTTGTATCACGAATTAATAAGGTATTTGTGCGTTCATCTACTGAGACACTGCCACGAGATGACAAAATACTTGTATTTTCATTTTTAATTAAATCAGCAAGTTCACTGGCTTTAGCGTAATTTATTTGTACATATTCAGAATACAATGGTGCTAACTCTTCGACCTGCTGTTGAGCTTGTAAATTTTGGGCTTCTCGAGCGGCTAGTTCATCACTTGGTGCAACCATTAGAATATTACCTTGCATACGCTTATCAAGACCTTTCACTTTCAAAATAATATCGAGTGCTTGATCCCATGGCACCCCGTCTAAGCGTAAAGTAATATTTCCTGTAACTGTGTCACTAGTAATTAAGTTAAATTCATTATAATCAGCAATTATTTGCAACACCGTACGTACAGGAATGTCTTGGAAGTTTAATGATATTATACGGCCAGTAAAATCCTCACTATCACCTAAGTAGCCAGGTAATTTCTTTTCTTTTTCTTTAATGTTTAATATAAACAAGTTTTCTGTTTGGCGATGTGTAAAAGTAAAGTGTGTATCAACATCGATAACTAAACGAGCGTTACGACCTTCCTTAAATGTTTCAATACCTGTAACAATTGTACCAAAGTCAGTCACATCAAGCTTATAAAGTAAGTCTTCTATTATTTGTGTATTGTGAAATTCTACATTCACTTTTCCTAATTTATCATTCACATCAACTGCAACCGTACTGTCTTTTAAATACACGAGTATTTCAGCAGAGTTATTTTCACCTAAACGAAAATCTATTGATTCCACATAATTTATAAATTGCTCACCTGCAGGACTTAATGCTTCAACAATTTCAGCTGATTGACCATAATTAAAGGTAATAGAAAATTCTTTGCCATTTAAAGCCACATCAAACACAGATAATTTATCTAAATTGATCAACGCAACAACCTTGCCTGAGCTATTATCTAACACGACATTAGTGATACCCGCATGATTGATTAGCGTGTCTTTAATCTTATCTTCAAATATATTAGCCGCAAAACTAATCTCAACGTACGCTGCATCCATTGAAGTTTTTACTGCAGGTAGAGAAATAATTTCGGTCGAAAATTCAAATACTAATTCAATCTGATCGTCTTGAATTGTATTATAAGAAAGACCTAATAATTTACTATCACTTGATTGCTCTGCACTGAGATTAAAAGAGCTTGTAATAAAAGTAAATATTGTTAAGAAAACTAGGAAAATTTGTCTTATTTTATTCACTCTAGTAAAGATTTTATAATTTTTCATTTTATTAAATAGCATTATTATTTTCCTTTACCCTTAGGACTCTGATAGAGTAATTTTAATTACTGTGTCACGTTCTACCCAACAACCAGCACCATCTGGTGTTAGTTCAACTAATTTAACGCTTTTAGCATTTACTTCCGTTATATGCCCATTAAACAAACCCATGTAACTACCGATAGTAACCCTATGCAACGTAAAATCAGAAGCTTCGACCAAAGCCCAAAGTATACCATCATCACCCATAGTACCTCGCATTGTTATATCACCCAATGCAAACTTTTCTAATGGTTGTTTTCTGCGTCGAGGATCTGGACTCAAACAACCCGACATTTGTTGAATTTTTTGTTGAATAACTTCTGGTTTTGGTAAAGAAAATGGGCTTCTTAAATCAAAAGCCGAATAATCATAATGGTTAAATGGATGCACTTCTGGCATTGGATCAATGTGCTTGACTGTTGTTGCTTTAACCTGTTGAAGATAATCACTAAGATCATTCGTATCGTCATAACAACCACTCACTAAAGTAGATACTAATGTAAGTAAAGCTAATTTTCTCATTGGATTTTAGCCTCTTGATAGCGGTAGGTTTTAGCTTCAAGCTTCAAGCTCAATGTATCTTTATTTGTCGGCATAATATCTATTTTAAAGTCATGTAAAGTAACAATACGCGGCAATCCTGCTATTTTACTGACAAAGTTACCAAAAGAATGGTAAGAACCATTGACTACTATATCAATAGGTAACTCTATGTATATTTCTTTACTTATTTCAGGTTGCCATTCTAACTTAACAAAATTTAAACCGCTTATGGTGCCAATAAAAGTAATATCATCTAATAAACCAGGCGTTTCATGACTGTTAGGTAAACGTCTTAATTGGTTGGCAAAAACATCTTCTGCTTCTAGCATTTGCGCTCTAAATAACTCTAAATTTGCCGAAACATTGTATTTAACTTTATAAGACTGCTTTAATATGACCTCTTCAGCAATAACCTGATCAAGTTGTTTAATTTTATCACTAATTAACCCAACATACCCTAAACCCATAACAACAACGGCTAAAAAGATAGTTAGTACTAATTTCGCCGCTGCTGGCCATTGACCAATATTATCAAGTTCTAAGTTTTCAAATTGTGAGGCATCAAACTTCAAAATACACCCCCAATGATCCCTAAAGTTTTACTTAACAATGAGGCTTTAAATTCGACATGTATCACTTAACACCTCCATTTACTACATTAGTAAGTTCAGTATTTGAATTATTCACTAGACCTTTAATTCTCACCCGCATCTTAAAACTACTGAGGAGCTTCGATGAGCCGTCATCAGCCGTAATTGATTCTGGAGTAGCATCAGTAAATAAATCTGATAATTCAATAGCTCTGATCATATTTGCTAAATGATTATTTGATTCACTTTTTCCTGTAATCTGAATGGTATTGCCTTTTTTATCAATTTGAGTGATATAAATTCCATTGGGAATTATCGTGGCTATCTCATCAAGGACTTTCGTTCCAACATTACGACTGCGCTGTAATTGCTCTACCACATCAATACGTTCTTGTAATGCTGCTTTTTTAGCATTTAAGGTTTTTATTTCTGCTATTTTTATCTCTAATAGTTGAATTTCATTTTTCAAAAATGCATTACGTGCTAGTTGTCCATCTACGCGTGCTTGAAAATATAAGTTAACAGTTAAAACTAAAGCAAAAGCACAAATTCCCGCTGCAGCTAAAACAGTAAAAAACTCTTTTTTCTTAGCTTTAAGTACTTCTTCGCGCCAAGGGAGCAGGTTTATATATGCCATGGCGTGAAACTCCTTAAAGCTAAGCCTGTTGCTACCATAAATTGCGGTGAAATTTTAGTTAACTCATCAGCATTTATTGTTTTTGCTATTTCCATATTATTAAAGGGATTAGCAACAACAGTATGAATACCCAATTCGTCGGTTAACAATTGTTCTATACCTTCAATTGAAGCTGTACCTCCTGAAACAAGTATATAATCAACTTTATCCGCACCACTTGATGTCAAAAACATTTGAATAGCACGACGTATTTGCTGCATTAAAATGGTATGAAAAGGAGCTAACACTTCAAAAGTATAATTAGGAGGTAAATCATGGGTTATTTTTGCTTCTTCAGCCTCTTCAAACGATTTATTATAATAGGAAACAATGGAACGTGTATATTGTTCACCACCAAAAATTTGATCACGACTATAAAGATGTTTTCCTGCTTTGGTTACAGAAAAAAGCGTCATGGTTGCACCAATATCTACAATTGCTACTGTTTTATCTACCGCGTCTTCGGGCAATTGTGACATACATAAATCGTGTGAACGACTCACAGCATAAGATTCTACATCAATAACTTTCGCATGAAAATCACCTGACTCTAATGCAGCAACTCGAGCTTCAACAGATTCTGTTCGTGCTGCACTAAGTAAGACATTTACTTTACTCGGATCTGACTCATTAATATCCAACGATTCAAAGTCTAAGCTTACTTCATCCAAGGGATATGGAATTAAACTATCGGCTTCTATTTCGATTTGACTAGCTAATTCATCTTCATTAAGGGCAACATCCATATAAATCATTTTAGTAATCACAGTTTGACCTGATACTGCAGCCGCGGCGTCTTTAGCCTTTATTGATATTTTTTGGCGAATTTTAGCGATAACTTTACCAACCGCCTCAATATCTTGAATTTCACGATCAACCACTGCTCCGCGTGTCATTGGCTCAATTGCGAAGTCTTCTATAATGTAACCTTCATTACTCTGGCTGAGTAAAACCGCCTTAATCGCATGAGATCCTATATCGATCCCTACCATCATAGGCGTTTTCTTTTTCCATAGTTTATCTAGCATAACAGTCCACTACATTATTTTGTTTTAATTATTTTAGACATATTTTTTATATAAATACATTTATTACATGCTTTTACAAGATATACTAGTACTATATGAAAATTTTATCCACATATCATATAGAGGAAATGAAGTGTTTACTGTCAAAAAATTTTTTAAGCTTTTTGTTACCTTAGTATTTATTGTAGTTTTTGGCACATTTGTTTTATATTTGTCTTTACGCGATGAGTTGCCCGACATTAAATCTTTAAAGGATGTTCAATGGCAAACTCCCATGAAAATCTACAGTATTGATGGGGCATTAATTTCTCAATTTGGTGAAAAAAAACGCAAACCATTAACCTTCGATGAAATTCCTCAGCAGTTAATAGATGCTTTATTAGCCACCGAAGATGATCGTTTTTATTTTCACTTTGGTGTTGATCCCATCGGTATGGCGCGCGCGGTTTTTGGACAAATAACTGGGAATAGTCGTGGCGGTGCAAGTACCATTACTATGCAAGTCGCTAGAAACTTCTTTTTAACTCGCGAACAAACTTACCTAAGAAAAATTAGAGAAATATTTTTATCTTTTCATATCGAAAGCTTATTAACTAAAAATGAGATATTAACGCTTTATGTTAATAAAATACCCTTAGGTCACAGATCTTTTGGTTTTGGGGCCGCTGCACAGGTCTATTATGGAAAAGGTATTGATCAACTTAATTTAGCGCAAATTGCCGTGTTGGCAGGCTTGCCAAAAGCACCTTCTACCTACAACCCTATCCGATCAATTGAACGAGCTAAGTTGCGTAGATCAACCGTATTACAACGTATGTTAACTACTGGCTATATTTCTGTTCAAGAATACCAACAAGCTCAAGAAGCTCCTATTACTGGCAAACGCCATGGCGCTAAAATAGAATTAAATGCGCCATATATTGCTGAAATGGCTCATCAAGAAATGCTCAATCGCTATGGCAAAGACCAAGTGTATGCAGCTGGTTATAAAGTATTTACAACTGTCACTAATAAATTACAACAAGCTGCAAACACTGCTGTTACAACAAACTTATTACACTATGATCAGCGTCATGGCTATCGTGGTGCTATTGATTCACTTCGCCCTACTCAAGTACCTACCGACATTGCAACATTACAATTAAACGCAAATGCTCAATTAACATTTAAAGATTCACCTTTAACAGCTGAAGAAATCTCATCAGCACTCAGTGATGTTGATTATTATCAAATGTTAGCAGCTGCAGTCGTTACTCAGGTAAATAAAAAATCAGTTAATATTACCTTAAAAAATAATGAAAAAGCGATCATTCCTTGGGAAGGTTTGGCATGGGCACGTCCTTATATAAATGATCAAAAACAAGGTCAAGCGCCTAAAATCGCAAGTGAAATATTACGTTATGGTGATGTTATACTGGTAAACGAGCTATCCGTAGGCGAATACCATTTAAGTCAATTTCCTATAGCCAGTGCAGCCATCGTTTCTATATCACCTGACAATGGGGCTATTAAAGCTGCCGTCGGCGGCTTTAGTTTCAAGCATAGCCAATTTAACCGAGTTACCCAAGCTAAACGTCAAGTAGGGTCTAATATTAAGCCCTTCATATACTCTGCCGCATTAGATAATGGCTACACTCTAGCGTCATTAATTAATGATGCTCCGATCAATCAATGGGATAAAAGTACTGGAGTAGTATGGCGACCAAAAAATTCGCCGGAAACATATGTTGGACCAATCAGAATGCGCTTAGCCTTAGCGCAATCAAAAAATGTTGTTGCAGTAAGATTATTAAAAAGTATAGGTATAAATAAAACTATTGATCACCTCTCATCTTTTGGCTTTTCACCTGATGAGTTACCCCATAATGAATCCTTAGCCTTAGGATCAGCTTCTTTAACGCCGTTAGCACTAGTTACTGGGTTTGCAACCTTTGCTAATGGCGGTTTTTTAATTGAACCCTACTTAATTGAGCGTATTGAAAATGCACAAGGAAAAGTAATCTATCAAGCGAATCCTAAATTGGCTTGTGCTCCCTGCAATAGAGCAACAGCGTATAATAAATACGGAGAAGAAAATAACGCAAGTAACAAAGAATACTCAACAAATAAACTAGAAAATGAATTTACTATTAATAGTGTACCTTTGATTTCTGCGCCTAGAACTATAACAGCACAAAATGCTTTTTTGATCACCCAAGCCCTTAATAGCGCCATATGGGGTGCTGATTGGTCTGTAGGCAATGGTTGGCAAGGTACAGGTTGGCGAGCTAGGGCATTAAAGCGACGAGATATGGGGGGAAAAACAGGTACAACAAATGAATCTAAAGATGCTTGGTTTTCTGGCTTTACTCGTCGTTTAGTAACGACCTCATGGATTGGCTTTGATGATCCTAGTCGTAACTTAGGTAAATCAGTTTACAATATTAATTTAGGCAAAAATCAAATTACTGGCAAAGAGTTTGGTGCTAAATCAGCCCAACCTGCATGGATAAGTTTTATGAAAGTTGCGTTAACTGATATCACTCACGAGACTTTTGAACCACCGGCTGAAATCGTTTCTGTCCGTATTGATAAAGCGACAGGTAAGTTAACCTCCAAAACCAATAAGAGTAGTTTATTTGAATACTTTGAAGTGGGTACTGTACCTACCGAATACATAAGAACAGATAATAGTGCTGACATATTTCAAAGCGAAGGTGTTATCTACGAAGAAGAGCTGTTTTAAATTTCATTTGAGTTAATTTGAGTTAATCTGAGCATGTCTAATCATCCCCGGCTTATGGCATTGATCTGGTCTAGCAGCATTTGCATGGCTAGTTCTACCAAGTCAACGGTTATTTATACGCTTATGGATTGCCTAAGCGATAATAGAGGTGATTTACATGAGTAAAAATCAGGTTCAATATCAAAAAGGTTATAGTTTAATGCAGTTATTTAACGACTACGGCACGGAAGAGCAATGCGCTAAGGCATTATTCAACTGGAAATGGTCTCATGGCTTTAACTGCCCAGAAGGTAGCTTTGTTTATATTCTCCCTTCCTGTGGGCCTCTGTACAGTATTTTTCCAAGCTGTTTACCCTGTTTATGTTCATACATTCTTTGATCAGCTAGTATTAAGCATTCAGAAATTGTTTTTGTTTCAGAGGTCGAAGCAAAGCCAAAACTAATTCCAATTTCTAACCATCCCTGTGTACGCAATTCAAGTTCAACTTCATCGATCAGTTTCTTAATATTGTTTAATGTACCTTGGCAAGACAAGCCTATCACCCAAATAAACTCATCACCTCCTGTACGAAAGACTTTCCCCCATGGATTAATCTTTTTTGACATTAATCTTGCAGTATCTTTTAGCAATAGATCTCCTTTCTCATGCCCTAATGTATCGTTAATTAGTTTCATTCCATCAAGATCTATGAAAACAAGGGTTGAATTACCTTTCACCCGCGCTAACTGCTCATTTAAAGCATACCGATTGCCAATATTTGTTAATGGATCAATGCGTGCTTGATTATAATTTTGGCTATATTCTGATTGTTGATTTTTTAGCCATTCTGTCAAAGATAATAAAATACAGATGCAATCTACCGATAGAGCAGAAACTACAACTAATTCAGGATAAAGTTCACCCGTATAACCATGAAAATGAGTGAGCATATAGAATGCCAAAGATAAGGTGTAAACAAGGTTACCAAATAAATAATATTTTGCTCGGAAATCACCTTTCTTCAACATATAAAAACCGATGAAAAGCGTGATGGGTATCCATAAAGTGCCAATGCTATGTGAAATAATGAAAGCTTGATGAAAACTAACCCAAGGAAGAATCAAGCCAAATGCAAGACAAACTAGCGTGAGTATATTTAAGTAATAAGCTATTTTAGGGCTCTCGTCATCGCAGTTAAATAACAACTTAGTAAATTGACTAGCACTAGCGATGGCAAGTGGAAAAATGAATATGCCACCATACGTAGTATTGAAATTAGAGAACACAAATATATCATCTAATAAACCCGATGCGGCTGCCCAACCAATTCCGTGTAAACCAATATATCCCGCGCACGCGATAGTGACTGGATAGCCTGTACGGACAAACAGCGCTAGCGAAATAACAGCTAAAGTCAACATAATTGAAATAGCCATAACACTGACAGTATTAAGAATGAACTGTTTTTTGGAAAATGCAGAGGGGTTTAAAATCTCAATCGAGAGAGGATAAGTAAATTGTTGTGCTTGTACATAAATCAACAACTCTCCAGTTTCATTAGCTGCTATTGGAAGGCTGGTGGTTTGATAATGTAAAAGACTGGGTGTTCCACTATCAACTAATTGTGAAAACTCATCTAAACGCACTGGCAAACCATTGTCAGGAGCCCAATAAGCGATTCCTTTATCAATAAAGTTTGCATTGAAAACTAAGTGCCACTGACTTGCTCCCCCCTGATTCTTCAACGCGACCGTTGTTATATAATCGCCACTTGAATCGATTAATGTAGGTACAATAGACTTTGATTTATTGAATCGCTGCTTCAGAGATAAATAAGAAAAATCCTTTAATGGCTCATCTAGCTTAGACCAAAGGTTATCATCCTGAATAATGTAGACAGGATTGTCAGTTAAAATTACTGCTAATTCTGCTTCGGCTGGTTTCAATATAAATAGAAAGTAGATAGCTGCGATCCAAGCGCAACCGACAAATATGTTTTTCATTGACTCTATCTCAAGTAGTAAAGTGTATGGGGTGAAAATGATACCTGTTAGCTTTCCCCAAAATTATCGTAAAAATAAAAAACATTGTACCCTACAGTTTCTAGTGGTACACCTCTTTAGCGCTCGGCACCTCATTGTACACCTATATTTTTTAATATAGGCCAAGCTAAAGCGTACACTCTTCTTTTACACTTTCAAACTCAATAGGTGACATATAACTGAGTTTTAATGTGATTATTCAGGTAGTGACGGCTTAATTTGCTATTAACTGACTCGTTATAAATATATGTGACGATGATTTTATATAGCCTGCTTTGGGTTGTTGGCCGTTTATTTTCCACCATGCCCGCAACAGCTTCCACTTTTCATAGCGAACTATCTAATATCACCGATACCCTTAATGAAATCCTAGACACCCTGCTATTCATAGCTACATATGATATTAACCACAACTAAAATGCAATAAAAAAGCCCGCAAACCATAGGGTTGCGAGCTTTTTTGATACTACTTGGTATTATAAACGGATGATTACATCATGCCGCCCATACCACCCATACCGCCCA
>Ga0105358_10001393_pt1 | contig 12911 bp, 14 predicted proteins | sample GOMGulsemesocosm_5_FD_83509 | JGI IMG/M metagenome (GOLD analysis project Ga0105358, IMG submission 83509) | Methane-oxidizing microbial communities from mesocosms in the Gulf of Mexico - GOM15C Gulf of Mexico | ecosystem: Environmental > Aquatic > Marine > Cold seeps | place: Gulf of Mexico...
CTCTCTTCTCATAGGCTAGCGGCCAATACCTGGCTGCTCAGCCAAGTATTGGTTCTAATTATTCACAACTGGAATTATGCCACAGAGACTGGCTCGAGCGAATTGCCATTGCTGACAGCTCATGGCTGGGATGACTCCAGCCATGGCTTTTTAGAGGTCTAATTAAGGTAATAAGCGTCCCAAACGACAGCCGCTGGGATCAATTTACTTTACCGTAACGGTAATTTTTTCAGATAAAATCGGCTTGCTATGTGGAATGTGTAAGTAATTACCAAGCAAGAGCTGAAGAGTATGCGTGCCCGGCGTCAAGGTTAGCTCGGTCTCGGTCTGCCCACCCCCAAAATGCTTAAGCTGATCCGTCGCGGGCAATGAGGTCGTCATATCTGGCATTTTGTCCAGATCTATCAGGATATGATGGTGCCCAGTATTGTCTTTATCGAAGCCCGCCGGTGAAACGCCCATGCCCTTGAGCCCAAACTTAACCACAAAGGTCTTGGCTACGACGGCGCCATTTTTAGGCTCAATAATATAAACCTCAGCGCCCTCAGGAGCTTTAGACACCGATTCAGAGGCCGAACTAAAAGCAGCCGCCATCGAACAACATACCAGCAGTAAACTACGGCCGAGTATTGAGTTTAAGTTGGTCATATAAACTGAGCTGATTTTATTCATAAGATACCTTAGCGCTGTGTAATGGAGTTGTATAAAAAGAACGAGGATAAGCTGCCTTGCAATACCAAGCAAGATCTGAAAAAGTAGACCGCTCAATTTATTATAATATCCGCAAACTATCGATAATAATAACAATCGGAACCTCCATGAAAAAAATCGTCACCGCCTCACTCGCTACCGCCGTAGTTCTGGTACTGCTGCTGAGCTTTGTATTACCACCGCAATTACTCGAAGCCAGAAACAAAACCGCGAGCCGCAGCCCTGCTGATGTAGGCGTAGGGTTTCAAGATGTTTATTTTCAACCTGCCGACGAAGAAATAAAATTACACAGCTGGTGGATGCCAAACCCCGACCCCAAAGCCGTCATATTAATGGTCCATGGCGCCAACGGATCCAAAGAAGGCAATTTTGCGGACTCCTTGGGCATGTATAAAGCTTTGGTAGCCAAAGGCTATTCGCTGCTCGCGATAGACCTAAGAAACCATGGCACCTCCGGCCGCAGCGACAGCGGATTTCTCGGTATGGGTTTTCATGAACGAGCAGACTTAATCGCCGCGCTGGATTTTATCGACACGATGGCTGCAGTAGAGAACCAAGCTTTACCGGTCTACGCATTTGGCTTATCGATGGGTGGAGCTGCTGTTATCCACTTAGCCGAAGCCGATGCTCGGGTGAAGGGCTTGATTTTGTTTGACCCAATGCTCGATCGCCATAGCGCGCTGGTGCAGGGGATTAAAGTTAGCCTTGGCCTGCCAAACTGGCTCGGGGAGATCATTGTTTGGAGCACCGAAAGCCTTCACGACCTCGGACCCGCTGCTGCGGGCATTGCCAGCGCACAAACACTGCCAACGCTGCTGATCCAAGATGAAGGGGATCCGGTTACATTACTTGAGCATGCCCAAGCACTACGCGAAGTACGACCTGAGATCCAATATTTGCACTTAGACGACCCCGAGCCTTCGCACTGGATTTACACCGAGCATAAAGCCTGGGGAACACATGTTGGCGGCTTTCATTTCCAACCTAAAGTGTTCATTGAAGAAATTGACGGATTTTTATCGGCGCAACTCAAAGAGCTTTCCCGAGCAGTGAGCAGTGAGCAGTGAGCAGTGAAAAATAAGCGACTTGAAATAGCCTCCAACAGCTGAGGATTCAAACTCATTAAAGACCGGCCTGCAGCCAAACTAAACCCCTCGATCTGATTTGATTGAGGGCTTTAGTTTTCACCAGATCCCATAAGATCCTAAGCCCTAAGCCCCTAATCCCTAAGCTCGGCCCACAAGCTCAACTCGATCTCTTTAGTTTATTCATAACGCTGCCACAGCGAATCAAATTGTTCGGAAAACTCAGAAACCAAGCTTTCATCATCCAACAAAATAATATTTTCTTGGTTTTTATCGCTGGCACTGCGGGTCCAATTAAAGCTTCCCGTAATAAGATAGTTATCATCAATTAGCGCGTACTTGTGATGCATATGGTAGGAGCTACGATCCAAGCGTATGGGGACGCCAGCTTGGGCTAAACGATAAATATCACTGCCCTTATCCCCGCTCTTATCATTGTCGCTAACAATTCGAACTTTAATAGAGCGCTGATGTGCGGCCAAAATAGCTTCGCTAATACGGTCATCGGATATAGTGAAGACGCAGATGTCTAGGGTTCGTCTGGCGGCATGTATCCGCTGGATAATCGCATCCCTACACTCATCCCCAGGGCTGAAATGCGCTCGAACATAAGTGGCGGTTTCAGGTTTTGGAAGCTAGTTTTAACGACCTTTTGCAGCCAGAACATGATGGACTGACTGGCATCCGGCTCCTTCTCGATTGCATCACGGGCCAAATCGAAGGCCCGATTGCGAATGAAATTACGCTCACTGTGGTCAAGCCCATCCAACCAAGCACGTAACTCTGCTCGCTCTTGGTTATCCAAGCGAAAATCGAGCAAACTTTGCTCTAAAAAAGATTCAAGTCCCTGTTTGTTCAGCATAAATTATCTTGCCTCGCTGTTGCATTAGCCGAATTGAAACGTCGAGCTACAGATTCAATTACATCACAATGAGGCTAACACAAAAAAACTAAGGATAAATCCCTCTATAGTGGTCTATTAATGGGAGATATCGGCAATCATTTCAGGCGGCAAATGCTTTTCGATTCGATTACCGTTAGCGATGATTCGAACACCGCGTAAATTCTCGGGAAAACAGACCCAGGTATAACTGGCAGTAATTGGCAACATTTGCCGATTATTATGGGGTGAGAACCCAGACCCTTGGGCATGCTGTTGGGACAAGTGGGAGCTCGAATTTTCTGACGCAGCCCCGATTATTTGTCCAGAATATAACTCTGGAGTGGTGGATATATAAGACTCGGGGACGATGCCTTCCAGGGTATTTTGAGACTCAGTTTGTTGGGCAAAATAAAAGGTGTAAATGCCATCTTCAGGATGCGTCTCATTAACGGCTAACAAGAGCTTTGGGCAGTTGTCACCGGACATAGAGTGCCCCAAAACAACAATGACTAGATGAGGGGTGAAGCCATTGAACAGCTCTACATCCACCATTTTTACATACGCCAAATCTTCGCTGTGGCTAACGTCCATGTCTGAGCCTTCTATTATGGTTTTTATATTTATTTTATCCTAGCGGCTGGCACCTAACACTTCGCAGAGAACCTACTATGATTAGGCTCCCTACTAATTACAGCGCTATGTTTGCGACCCACTACCCTTAAATTCCGAGGCGAGTGTATTACTTAGTCTGCTAACAACACTGTGACCTTGTCTGCAGATTTTCGTTTGTCGTTTTTTACTGCACAAATTCGCGACACTGCTCACATTCAATTGGTTTTAATTCAGACAGTTTTATTTCAGGCAAGGTCAGCAAGAGGGCTTTTGTCACTATTCCCTCTTTTGGAGTAGCCCCTAAGAGGATTACACTAGCCCCCTACAATGGAGACAGTTATGAACAATTTATTTTCTTTAAGCGGCAAAGTAGCCGTAGTTACCGGCGGTTCTCGTGGCATTGGTGCGATGATTGCCAAAGGTTTTGTCGATGCTGGCGTACGCACTTACATCAGCGCACGTAAACTGGACGAGTTAGAAGCGACCGCTGCCGAGCTAAGCAAGAATGGCGAGTGCATCCCTGTCGTTGCCGACCTTGGAACCCACGCTGGTGTTGAAGCGTTTGCGGCGGAGTTACAAAAAAGAGAAGAAAAAATCGACATACTGGTCAACAATGCCGGCGCGACTTGGGGCGAACCTATTGACGATTTCAGCGAGAAGGGCTGGGATCGGGTGATGGATCTAAACACCAAAACAATCTTCTTTTTAAGCCAGAAGCTATTACCGCAATTGAGAGCCGCTGGCGACACCGTCGACCCAAGCCGGATCATCAACATAGCCTCGGTAAATGGCATCACCAACCCAGGCATGGAAAACTATTCGTATTCGGCCAGTAAAGCTGCAGTTATCCAGCTAACTCGCCACATGGCATCACGCCTGGTAACTGACAACATTTTAGTCAACGGTATTGCCCCTGGATTCTTCCCCAGCAAGATGACTGCGTTTATGTTGGCAGACAACCAAGATGCCGCCGACGCATCAGTACCTCGCGGTAGAATCGGGACTCCTGAAGATGCAGCCGGTACTGCTATCTACCTAGCCTCACGTGCTAGCGCATTTGTATGCGGCCACACCTTGGTACTCGATGGAGGTCAAATAGCCGCAAGCTAGGCTATTTGATAACGACATTAATCGGCTATCAAATCAGTAAATCTGATGGCCGATCGATGTCGATAATACAGGCCTTGTCTGTGGTCGGAAGTTCGATCAAATATTCTTTATGAGCACGAATAATCCCCTTAGCGCCGACATCACCCTGCAAGCCTGAAAACTCAGCAAACAACTCCCGACTAAATATCACCGGATGCCCCAACTGGCCCACAGTGTCATCACTGCCCGCGCCAATATATCGAGGTGCGATAATCAACGGCCGCCCCTCTTCATACTCACGATCAAAAACACGCCATAAATCATCAATCATGCTGGCTTTTAAATAAGGCATATCCGCCAAACCAATCATCGCGCCATGGGCATGACTACTGTCGGCGTAGGCGACACCCGTTTTTAATGACTCCGCCATTCCATGCTCGGCATCAACAACACCTAAGGCGTCAACGCAAAGTCTTTCACATAGGGTTCGAATAACGTGGTCACGGGAGTTCACTAAAACTTTAACGTCGATGTCTCGAGTTTTATATGCATCTAAAGAGTGCTCTAGAAGAGTTCGACCATCAGACATAGCGTGCAAGGCTTTAGTGCTGCCAAAACGGCTTGATTGCCCCGCCGCCAACAGCAACGCAATTAATGAATGTTCCGGTGTACCCATTTCAACAACTCTTTCTGCTTGCTTACTTATCGACTGAACTTACCGGGCGGTTTTTCACACGAATTAAGTCGGCCAATATCGACACCGCGATTTCGGCAGGTGTTTTACTGTGGATATCTAAACCGATTGGAGCTTTTAATTTAGCGAGGCTCTTTTGATCAAAACCAAAATGTTCGATTAATCGCAGGCGCCGGTTTTTACTTGTCTTGGCCGAGCCCATAGCCCCAACATAAGCCGCGGGAGAATCTAAGGCTGCCATTATCGCAAGGTCATCCAACTTAGGGTCATGGCTAAGCGCCACAACCATGGTTTTACTATCAATACATAATTCATCAAACACATCATCGGGGTAAGCCATCACAAGCTCAGCCAATGATGCATCCCAATCTTGGGCGTATTCAGGTCGAGGGTCTATCACCACCGCGGCGATATCGACCGTGGCCGCCATGTCGACCAAGTAGCGAGCGATCGGCCCTGCCCCAATAACCAACATTCTCCACTTAGGGCCAAAAACATTTTGCCAGTAGAGCGGGGTCGATTGGATTAATGTTTCGGTTTGAGCTTTGCTGGTATCAACTGAGGTAATTTCCATTGAAATGGGGCCAGCATCGTCCGCCGGTTTATTACCGTCTACATTCAAAGGTGTGCGTACTTTTAATGTTTGGCGCCGGCTAAGGCCGTGCAATATTTGTTCGACTTCAGCCTCAACAACAAGCTGTAACAACAAGCGAAGTTGTCCGCCGCAGGGAAGCTGCAAACGCTGCCGTTCCTCATCGCTGGCGCCATAGCTAATTATCGTTGCCGAGCTAGGCATGCTCTTGGCAACCGTATCCAATAGTTCTTCTTCGATACAGCCGCCAGAGACCGAGCCCCAAAAGTGGCCGCCGTCACTTAGGGCTAAAATCGAACCCACAGGCCTTGGAGAACTGCCGTAGGTCTCGATCACCGTAACTAAACACACGCGTTCGCCGCGTTGAATAGCCATTAAAGCGTGTTCAAAAATTTCTTGGTTTTCGCTCTTCACATCAACTCTTTATTTTTTTCACGTCTTAATTTTCTTTTCACGTCTTAATTTTTTGCTGTCAAGCCGGCAACTTCAACGGCAGCTCTCGTAAACGTACGCCACTTGCCGCGTAAATGGCATTGGCAACCGCCGGCGCTATTGGCGGAACACCAGGCTCACCAACACCGGTAGGCGCTTCGCTACTATCGGTAATTTCTACCACAATCTCAGGCGATTGATTCATTCTTAAAACGTTATAATCATGGAAGTTACTTTGCTCAACCGCACCATCTTTCAAGGTAATCTCGCCTGACATGGCGGCGGACAAACCAAAAATAATTCCGCCTTCCATTTGCGAGCGAATAATATCGGGATTTACAGCGCGACCGCAATCGACCACACAATATACTTTATGAACTTTTATCTGGCCCGCTTCAACCGACGCTTCAACAACTTGAGCAACAAAGGAGTTGAAACTCATAACGCTGGCGATACCTAGGGAGCGCCCCGCTAAGTTCTTGCGGTCTTCCCAACGACTTATCTTAGCCACACGTTTCAATACTGACGCTAAGCGAGGGTTATTGCCGCAATGGTCAAGACGAAACTGTAATGGATCAATCTCTGCTTTATAAGACAACTCATCCATAAAGCTTTCTTTAAAAAAGCCTGTAAACGAGTGACCAACCGACCGCCAAAAACCTAGTCGTAAGCCTGGATCGACAGTGACCTGGCGCACCTCTTTATTGGGGCAATCGTAATCTTCCCATAAACCTTCAACGCCACTGTGGTCAACGGTCCAGTCTTTAAACACGCCGTGTCCACGTTTACTAATCCACTCGACCATTCCCGCAGGTAAAAACTCAGGCAATATCACTCCAGCCGCTTCGTCGACGGTGTAACCCATAATGTTTGGGCCCACGCGTTTTGCTTCCCAAGCGGTTAAACGACCCGCCTGATCTAAACCAGCTTTGAACTCGACCGAAGCTGCAGGACGATAAAAATCGTTCCTCATATCATCCTCGCGACTCCAAAGCAGCTGAACCGGCAAGCCAACCTTTTTAGCAATAGCAACCGCTTCGGCCACGTAATCTTGATTGGCCCGGCGACCAAAGCCGCCGCCCAAATACGTTGAATGCACTCTGATATTGTCGCGGTCAATACCGCTTTGTTCTGCCGCAATAGTTTGAGCGACATCAGGCCCTTGGGTAGGCGCCCAAATATCAGCTTCGTCACCCTGCAGCCACGCAGTGCAGTTCATCGGCTCCATGGTGGCATGGGCCAGGTAAGGCGCATGATACTGAGCCGAGTGGCTTACCGCAGCTGACGTAAGTGCGGCGGCGCTATCGCCTTCTTTAAAGGCTTCTTGTCCTTCTTGCTCAAAGCCTGCAACAAAGCTCTTTCGTATGTCGGCACTAGAGTGCTGTGCAAGTTCTGGCAGCTCCCATTCAACGGTTAACATTGCTGAAGCTTTCTTAGCCTGCCAATAGTGGTCGGCCACCACGGCAACGCCGTTAAAAATTGGCACAATCGCATTAACACCATCGACCTTCTCAGCCTCAGCACTGTTATAAGTTTTGACCTTGCCTCCAATTACCGGGCAACGTACAAGTGCGGCTTTTTTCAAATCAGGAATTTTTTGATCACTGTTGTCGATTACTGATGGTAAACGACGGTTCTTAGTCGTGCCCACATCAATACCGAATGTTGCCTGACCCGTTACCTTGGCCAAGGAATCGACCCGCGGCACATCTTTACCGATGAAACGAAACTTTGTGTGGGGAGTCAGCGGAGCATTTTTAGGAAACTTAACGGTACGGGCGGTGGTAAAGAAATCACTCAAGGAATAAGCTTTTTCAGCCAGCCAAATTTTACCGTCTTTTAAATGTAAACTGCCCACGTCCATTTTCAAATCTGTGGCGGCAGCCTCTAACAAAACAAACCGCAATGCAGCTGCGCTTTTTCTCAAAGGCATAAAGCTCGTTAACATACTGGTGCTGCCACCTGTCACTTGCATTCCATACAGGGGGTTTTGATATTCTTCATGCACGCCGCAATGGCGGATAGTGATTAGACTTGGAGGGGTCTTCAATTCTTCGGCGATTAATGTCGCCAATCCAGTGCTAATTCCCTGCCCCATTTCGGCTCGTGGCAGGTAAAAGATAATTTCACCAACATCATTTATCTGTAACAAACCATCAAGCTGAAAGCCATCATCACCGGCGTACAGATAAGGGCTCGCACTGGCGGCCTGAGGCACACCGATAACGAGGCCGCCACCAACCACTCCCATCATTTTTAAAAAATCACGTCGGCCCGTACCATCGACGGCTTTACCTAAACTATCTTTAATGTTTTTCATTGGGCAGCCTCCCCAAGGTTATTCTCGTCGCTTGATGCCTGATCCGCATTGGGGTCAAACATTTGCACCGCCGCCGATTTGATGGCTTTTTTAATTCTAGGGTAGGTTCCACAACGACAGATATTGCCACTCATCGCCGCATCAATATCGTCGTCATTGGGGCTTGAGTTCGCGGCCAATAAAGCCGACGCCGACATAATTTGCCCCGGCTGACAGTAGCCACATTGGGGGACATTGTTCTCGAGCCAAGCCTGCTGTACCGGATGCAGGTTCTCTTCATTACCCAGCCCTTCAATGGTGGTGATATTTTTACCCTCGACCGCTGCTATTGGTAAAATACAAGTTCGACTGGCAATGCCATCGACATGCATCGTACAAGCGCCACACAAACCCATGCCACAGCCGAATTTGCTGCCAGTCATTTGGAAGTGTTCGCGTATTGCCCACAATAAAGGGGTGTCAGAGGGAAGGTCGGCAGAAACAGTTTGGCCATTGAGAACGAATTGGACCATGGGGCACCTTTATAGGGTTTTATAACAGGGTTTTGGGACAAAGCTCCGGGCAATATAACTGCACGGCTTTGAGTTATTGTTCAATTTTAGCTAATCGACACGAAGTGTAAGCCAAGCCCCCCGCGCCCTCCCGCCTATTTACCCTTCTTTACGATATTGGACAAATGTACTAATAGCCCCACAACGCAAATCACATTCCGCTATTAGCCAGCACCAAAGGAGCCATGATTCTAAATGGCTAACCTCCCTATAGTAAGCCACCACATGAGCAGTGCTAGTTCACCGTATTAGCCGATAAATATCGAGTAATTAAACGAACTAAGATTAAGACTGCCAGCCAAACAAAAATTATAATGATGCCCATCGAACCAATGCTTCGATCAATCCCCGTACTCCCTGCAGTCTCATAAATAAAGCCATAGGAAATTAGTAACGGCGACAGAATCATCAACAGCTGATTAGCGGTAGCCAACCTGCGCAGGCGTAACGGTGCTTGGTAAAACAAGCCCAAGACGATATTGATCACGCTCGCCAAAAACAGGTATATATGGGATGTGCGCAGCAGTAACCGAGGCGTATCTGCAACATCTTGCAAGCCGTTTAATGCATGCAAGAAATATTGCCCACTTAAAAGAAATGCGCCTACTCCGAATACACCAAACCATAGATGTAATTTTTTAAGGTCCATACCAGCCTCCCAATGTCATCGGATTAAATATCCATAAATATTCTTTCCAGTAGCGCTATAAACAGCAGGCCACTACACACTAAACGAATTTACACATGCCATTACCCAAGACATCGCTCGGCCTCGTGAGATAGCCAAATCGGGAATAAAAAGGCTCCTTCCCCTTGGCGGCTAACAAACCAATAGTTGCCCCTTTTACAGCCGTCGCCGCTAAATAGGCTTCAACTTCTTGCATTAAAACATCGCCAATACCCAACTTCTGACAAGCGGGGTCAACAATCACATCCTGCACGTAAAAATACATAAAGCCATCGCCAACCACACGGGCCATGCCCAGCAGCTTTGTGCCATCGCGTACGACAACATGGAATAACGAATTATCCAAGCTGTTTTGGGCCACACCGATATCAGTTTGCCCCCAGCCCACGAGGGATCTCAACTGACAAAATTCGACGGCCGTAGGCGCCACCTGTGTGACAGAATAATTTGTTACGCCCATAAAACACTCCAAAATTTTCGATGTATTTTGTCACTTAACGATAGCCACGCCGCTAAGCCTGATATGACAAACCACCATTATTAATATAACCGCGCAGTAATCCGTAACATGACCACACCAGTAATTTCTAATACGACCGCGTCAGCAGCTCGACCATTGCCTTTGCGGGGGCCGACAGGCCTCGGCGCTTGCGGCTGAATAGGCCAACGCCCCGCCTGAGCTTATGGGCCCTAAAGGGCAAGCAGGTGAGCCCCATCAATTGCATCTGCCCAGAACAAAAGCCAGGGACGATACACAGGCCGAGCCCCTCTACCGCCATACGGCCGACGGTTGTTAGTTGATTGGCTTCATAAATCCGCTCTGGCACGGTATTTAAACGCAGTTGCACTTCATCGATACTGCTTCGAAACCCTGAGCGTTTGTTCAAACTAATAAACGGCTCGGTTTGTAACTGCTGCCAACTGACCGACTTTTGCTTGGCCAAGTGGTGATCCGGCGGTAAAGCAATAAGCGCTTCATCGACGAATAAGCGATCGTATTGAATATCTTCATGGGGATCTTGCTCAAACGCGATACCCAACTCAACCCGACCGGTAGTAATCGCCGTGATCACGTCTTCCATCACGATATCTTCCAAACTCAGGTCCACCTCAGGGTGGAGGCCGTGGTATTCCGCCATAATCGATGGAAACTCAGTAGCGGCGAACGACGGCATGCAGGCAACGGCCAAACGCCCTCGCCGTAAAGCAAAGCGATTGTGCATTTCATCAAAAGCATTGTGCCAATCCTCTAACAGACGCCTAGCGACAGGGTAAAAAGCCTCCCCTTCAGGAGTTAGGGACAAGCTCCTCGTAGTGCGCTGTAACAATGGCCCACCTAACTGCTCCTCTAGATTGCGCACGGTAATGCTCAACGCTGGTTGCGATAAATGCAGCTCGCCACAGGCCTCGGCAAAACTCCGATGCTTACAAACGGCCACGAAGGCCTTGAGTTGTTTATGGGTAAAAGACATATATTTAAAATATTTATTAATAGCGAATTTCTTTATATTTGATAAATATAAAGAAATGCACAATCCTAAGCAACTGTTATGTTCATCAGCACCTAGCTGATATCCATCGACATCTAAGCCACGGCGATCAAGATCAAGCCGCACAGCACAATGTCACTCAAGGGTTATGTGCCCTAAACGATTAAGAGGAAGGGCGAATGTCCGGTTTTAATAAAGTCGTCAACAGTTACGAAGAGGCCATGGCTGGATTGAGCAATGGCATGACCGTCATCGCCGGAGGCTTCGGCTTATGCGGTATCCCCGAGGGTTGTATTGCCCAAATTAAAAAGATGGGCACAAAAGACCTGACCATAGTTTCCAACAACTGCGGCATCGATGGATTTGGCCTTGGTATTTTATTGGAAGACCGACAGATTAAGAAAATGGTGTCTTCCTATGTTGGTGAAAACAAATTGTTCGAAGAGCAGTTGCTTGCCGGCGAGCTCGAGGTCGAGTTAACACCCCAAGGAACCCTCGCAGAAAAAATGCGAGCTGGCGGCGCGGGCATCCCTGCATTTTTCACCGCAACAGGTTATGGCACGCCAGTCGGCGAAGGCAAAGAAGTTCGTGAATTTGATGGCCGCCCTTACATCATGGAAGAATCCATAACCGGTGACTACGCGATTGTTAAAGGCTGGAAGGCTGACATCTATGGCAATGTAATTTACCGCCATACCGCTCAGAACTTTAATCCGCTTGCTGCCACTGCAGGTAAAATCACCATCGTTGAAGTCGAAGAAATTGTTCAGCCCGGCGAGTTAGACCCTAGCCAAATTCACACCCCAGGCATCTACGTTAACCGCGTGATCCAGGGTAATTTTGAAAAACGAATCGAACAACGCACTGTACGCGCATAAGGAAATTGATCATGGCTTTATCACGTGAACAACTAGCAATGCGCGTCGCGCAAGAATTACAAGACGGTTATTACGTTAACCTCGGTATCGGCATCCCAACCTTGGTTGCCAACTATGTCCCCAGCGACATGGAAGTTATGTTGCAGTCCGAAAACGGATTACTTGGCATGGGCCCCTTCCCTACCGAAGACGAAGTTGATGCCGATATGATTAATGCCGGCAAGCAAACGGTTACTACAATTTCCGGCGCCTCTATCTTCAGCTCAGCAGAATCTTTTGCCATGATCCGCGGTGGTCATGTAGACCTTACGGTTCTGGGTGCATTTGAAGTCGACGTTAGCGGTAATATCGCCTCGTGGATGATCCCCGGTAAATTAATCAAAGGCATGGGCGGCGCGATGGATTTAGTCGCCGGCGCAGACAACATTATTGTCACCATGACCCACGCCGACAAGCACGGCAATTCAAAACTTCTGGATCAATGCACCTTGCCGCTTACCGGCGCAGGCTGTATTAAAAAGGTCGTTACTGACCTGGCCTACTTAGAAATTGAAGATGGGCAATTTATTTTGAAAGAACGCGCGCCTGGCGTTAGCGTTGAAGAAATCGTATCTAAAACTGGCGGTAAAATGTTGGTTCCCGATCACGTTCCTGAGATGAAAATTTAAGTTATATTTTTTGGTGTAGTGTAAGTTCCGTACGTGAGGGTTTCCGATAATTTTGTGGAAACCCTTTTTTTATGGTCACGACGACCGGTATCCCGTGATCGCATGGATGCGAAGGAACGGGGCATGGTCCGGATGACCGGTATCCCGTGGTCGCATGGATGCGAAGGAACGGGGCATGGTCCGGATGACCGGTATCCCGTGGTCGCATGGATGCGAAG
>Ga0105358_10001396_pt1 | contig 12905 bp, 12 predicted proteins | sample GOMGulsemesocosm_5_FD_83509 | JGI IMG/M metagenome (GOLD analysis project Ga0105358, IMG submission 83509) | Methane-oxidizing microbial communities from mesocosms in the Gulf of Mexico - GOM15C Gulf of Mexico | ecosystem: Environmental > Aquatic > Marine > Cold seeps | place: Gulf of Mexico...
CGCCATGGTCTTTTCCATGCTACTAATCACATCAACATGGTTTTTAAAACTGCCGGATACCTTGCCATAAATAGTCCCCATGATTGCGGCACTTAATGCAATCAGCGCAATCAAACCCGACATAAAAGGTGACTTAATAATACCGCCTGTTTCTGGCTGCCTTAAAAAACCTTGCTCAGGGATTAACCCCCATAAGACACCGGCGAAAATAATGAGTCCAGCAATGAAGGCCGCTTGCAAGCCTTTGCGTTCTGCTGTTGTTAACATCTCGCTCAAGTCACTTTTTCCTGTACCGCGGTATTCACCTAGCATAGGGCTAATGTAACGCTCAGTCACCCAAGTGGCTATTCCAGAAATAAGCAAAGTAGAAACAACAATAAAGTAATAATTCGCTGTCGCTGACACCTCATAATCTGAATCAATTAAATGCGCAGCCTCTGTACTAATACCGCCAAGAATCGCATCAAACGGACCGACTAATAGATTCGCACTAAAGCCCCCTGAAACACCTGCAAAACAAGCCGCTATGCCTGCTACTGGGTGCCGCCCTGCTGCAAGAAATATAAGTCCGGCCATGGGTATCATGACAACATAACCAGAATCTACCGCAATGCTAGACAGTACACCTGCTAACACCACAATAAAGGTTAGAAATTTAGCCGGAGCTTGCATAACTAACAACCGTAGAGCAGTTTGAATTAGCCCCGATCGTTCAGCAATACCTAAGCCAAGCATCGCGACTAACACAGGGCCAACCGGCGCAAAATTCATGAAGTTTGAGACCATTTTGCCGAGGATTTGATGCAACCCAGCAACATTAAGAAGACTTAATACGCTAACTTGTTCGCCATTAACTGGGTGTACAGCAGATAACCCTAGATAGTGACCTAGCCATGAAAGCCCTATCACCAATACACATAAATAAATAAACAGCATCGTTGGGTGCGGTAACGTATTACCCCATACTTCAATTCTAAGTAAGCAACGTTGTGTTAAAGACCTTTTAGAATGTTCCATAACTGTTCTTTATTTAAATGATGATTAACGTTACTTTCGTTTATAAAAACTAGCCTCTCCATCAGGCCGCGTTTTAAACCGCTTATGCATCCATAAATAATCTGCTGGGTGCAAACGTATTTTTTCCTCTAACCAATCACTCCATCGCTGAGTATCAGCCACATCATCATCCGTCGGATAGTTTTCCAGAACAGGCTCAAACTCTATCACTGCACCATTCTTCTCATCTCTATAAGCGCTAAACAGCATCACCTGAGCATTCGTTTGCCGCGCATATTGTGGAATAGTCGTAATGGTTGCTGTTGGAATACCAAAAAAAGAAACGAACGCTCCGCGGCTAACTCCAAAATCTTGGTCAGGCGAAATAAAAACCGTCCCATTGTCAGCCAGTTTTTCCAACATATTACGAATATCTTTGCGATGAAATAAGTTTATTGGATACTTTTCCACACCCCTTTGGTATAAATTTGCTTCCATTACAGGATTGTTCAGGCGTCTATAAATAGCATTAAAAGGTGTGATCGTTGTTAGTTTAGTCGTGGCCTGAAAAATGGGCGTGAAGTGCCCTGTAACCAATAAAAGTGGTTTGTCAGCGGCCAGCGCTTCTTCAAGATGTTCTATACCAAGCACTGTAGCTGTTGATGTCATGTCTAACGGTTTACGCCAAACCATGTTAAGCAAATCAAACAACATCAAGGCTGATGACTTTAGGTTAGCTTGAACAAGCTCATGTCGATACCCGTCTGTTTCGTTAGGAAAACACTGCTCAATATTGCGCCAAATGGTACTGATCCGACGACCACCCGTGCTAACCAGTCTGTTTGCAACCCAACTCGATAGGCCATACTGCCAAGACCTTGGAACACTCGCCAACAACCAACTCAATACCACTACTAGCCAAGTCAACCAATATTTAGGATGCAAAAAGCTTATTTTAAATTTTTTAGATGCCATAAGAGATACTTATTTCGTTAATACCAAGCTTATACACGAGTGATAAGCATGCCATAAAATGAGCACACTTTCTTTGAAAGATGCCGACAAATAAGCAGCCTAAAGATTGAGAAGAGTGAAATTTTCTTTATTTCATATTAACCATCTGTAACAAGGATTCAAGTGGGCTTTGGTCGATATTCCATTGCTCAAACAAGGCAAACAACTGCTTAATCGAATCAAATTCAATGGTCTCATTGTCTAACTCTAACAATAAGTGTGTTTCCATATCCTCTATATTTTTATATGAAAGTACACGACTCAACTGCGTCATTAATTCAGTGCTTTTTTCCTCAGTGAGCAGTGGTGGTTTGCTAAATAGTATTTTCATAATATGCCAGTTTTTCTGATTATTAAGTGCGATAAATTGTTTCAATTAAGTGATAACCAAACTTCGTTTTGACTGGGCCATGAACGGTTAACAATGCTTTTTTAAACACGACATTATCAAATGCTTTTAACATTTTGCCGGGGCTAAATTCACCAAGATCACCGCCTTTTTTTGCAGAGTTACATTGTGAATATTTTTTGGCTAAATTTGCAAAATCGGCCCCACCCGCCAACTGCTTTTTTAGTCGATCAGCTTCTTCTTTAGTTTTAACTAAAATATGTCGTGCACATGCTCTTGCCATTTATATTTCCTTAACTTTGTCTTTCCAAGTGAGATTAAGGTAGGCGCCTATAATAATCAAACTTGCCCCCATGAGGGTGTCTAAACTTGGATACTCTTGATAGAAAAGAATACCTAACACCATTGCAAAAACAACCTGTAAGTAACCAAAGCTCGTTGCGCGACCTGCAGACTCTGTTCGCATGCTTTTCGTTAGGCCAATCTGACCAACTTGGGTAGCAAGCCCTATGGCTAATAAATAAAACCATACGATACCTTCAGGCATAACAAAGTCTCCCCACAATAAAACAAGGCTGGCCGGTAAAGAAATCATCGGGAAATACATGATAATCACTAATGGGTGCTCTGTTTTACCAAGCGCTCGCACTAGTGTATATGCCACCGCACTGCCAAATGCGCCGGCAATGGCAATCATTACAGTGACAGCATCAAAGTTAACCGTTGTTGAAACAAACAAAAAATCAGGTTGAACAATAACTAAGACGCCCAAGAAACTTAAAAAAATACAAACCACCGTTCCCATCCTTAGCTGCTCTTTTAAAAAAAACAACGCTAATAGAGCGGTAAACATAGGGTGTAGGTACTGTAAAACCATTGCTTCGGCCAAGGGCAAGTGGGTAACCGCATAGAACACGCAAATCAATGCAACAAATCCAGTCAAACCCCGTGCAGCTAATAAACCTTTGCGTGTACCCAGTAATGCTACACCTTCGCGTCTTAGGCCCACGTAACTAATCACTAACGAAACCACCGAACGCGCGGCAACTGTTTCCAAAACAGGAATTCCATAATCCCCCACTAACTTTACAAACAAAGCCATTATGCTGAATGCAAAGGCACTCAGAATCATATAGCGGATGCCCACCGGGATAGATAAAAAAGCGTTAATGGTTATCTCCAGAATAAATTGAGAACAAAATTGAGTCGGCATTTTACAATGTTTAACTCAGCATTTAGTCGGCATTTTTTTATTGCTTGAGACTTATTAAGCCACGTTCATTAACGAATCCAGTGTGATATCAACCTACTTATCGCTACAATCCGATTTACACCCACTTCATTATCATCACGTTACAACTAGAAAAACTGTTTGATGCTATCTCTACCGACACTTTATTCCTTACGACAATGCCCTTATGCCATGCGGGCGCGAATGGGTTTATTGCTTGCTAAACAAGCCGTCATACTGCGTGACGTTATTATGAAAGACAAGCCTGAAGAGCTGTTAGCAGCTTCACCTAAAGCAACCGTGCCTGTCTTGGTATTAAATAATGGTTCAGTAATAGATCAAAGCTTAGATATCATGCTTTGGGCATTGAATAAAAGCGACCCTATTAACTTACTATATAGCCACCAACCCAACATGCTGGCAGAAATGCTCGAACTTATCGAGCATAATGACAACGCATTCGTAGAGTCACTAAAAAGATATAAAGCCGCCTCTCGATATCACGATATAGAAAAAGCCACATACCGCGAGCATTGCGAGAAATATATTAATTTTCTTGAACAGCGCCTTAATCAGCAAGAATATATTATGGGCAATAAACCGAGTTTAGTCGACTATGCGGTTTTACCCTTTATTAGGCAATTTTCCCGTGTTGAACGCCAATGGTATATACAAGCGCCTTACCCCTCACTTCAACGTTGGCTAACAGCACAATATCAACAAGCTATATTTACAAAAGCAATGGTCAAATATCCACCTTGGAAAGAGAGTCAGACACCTGTTTTATTTGGTAACGTTTAAAGCTAATTCCTTGAATCAATTGTTAAATCTCACAGGCCTCATCGCTGCATTCATAAACTTCAACCGTGATATGTGATAGTCGCTGATAGCCTACTAATAAATTTTTATAATAGTCAGTCGGCTTTGGACAATGCGTAACTAGTGAAATAATCGCCGCATAATGACTCGCGCTGATTTTCCATATATGAATATCCGAAACACGGTTATCCGAATCTTTTTCGATGCTTTCTTTAATCGCTAATTTATATTTTTCATCAATACTTCCATCCAATAAAATTGGACTCGTTTGCTTTAACAGCCCATAAGACCAGCGAGTAATAATCATTGCCCCAACGATGCCCATTACGGGGTCAAGCCAGTTCAACCCAAAGTACTTACCAGATAGAAGCGCCATAATTGCAAGCAATGATGTTAGAGCATCGGCGAGTACATGCATATAAGCGGCTTCTAAATTGTGGTCATGGTCATGCCCGTGACTATGTTGATGATCCTCCTTAAGCAACAATGCACTAATAACATTAACAATAAGGCCAATAACCGCAACAGCAATTGCTGCATTAAACTGTATCACTTGAGGGTCTATCAACCGGTGTATAGACTCAATCAACATCACAAACGCAACAACTGCCAAGGCAACTGCACTGGCGAAACCGCCTAACACACCCACTTTTCCAGTACCAAAAGTATAATCCGTATTTTTTGCATGCTTACGTGCATACCGATAGGCATAAATAGTAATTAAAAATGCTGCAACGTGAGTGGCCATATGCCAGCCGTCTGCCAACAAAGCCATTGAACCGAAAATAGTACCTGCAACTATTTCTGCCACCATTGTTATGGCGGTCAAAATCAATACATATTGTGTGTGCCGTTCTCCGCGTTTGTTTTTCAGAGAGAAGTCATGACTGTGTTGTAAATCTTGCAATGTACGTTCGTGCATACCGTCTCTCTTATTTCTCACTAATTCCATGCGTTGTTAAAACAAAAAAAATCAACGCTATCCCTAACTATGATGAGCCTCATAGAAAAAAGAGGAGTTTAATGTTTCTTCTTTATTCAAACTACCTGTATTTATTCTGGCTTGGCTCGAAGGTAGATTATGTAATACACAAACCCCACAAACACACTTCCGCCCACGAGGTTACCCAAAATTACTGGAACAAGGTTTCTGAAAAAACCCGCCCAATTAATAACACCTGTATTTATTGCAAGATGGCCCGAAGCCTCTAGCAACATACCCATTGGGATAAAGTACATATTGGCAATACTATGCTCAAATCCTGCTGCGACGAAAGCCGAAATTGGAAAAACAATGGCAACTGCTTTATCAAACACACTACGCCCCGCAAATGCCATCCAGATGGCCATACAAACAAGAATATTACATAACACGCCACGATAGAAGGCCGTCCAGAAAGGCATCGTACACTTGGCCGTAGCAATCTTGAGGTATTGATCTGCAATCGCACCATTATTCATATCGGGGTGACCTGAATAAAATACTAAAAATGCCATCCCAGCTGCGCCAATAAAATTAGTGCAACAAACGATTAACCAATTTCTCAGCAATTCCATTGTCGAAATCTTGCCATCCGCCCACGCCATTGCCAGCAGGTTATTGCCAGTAAACAATTCCGCACCGGCCACAACAACCAGTATAAGTCCCAAGGAAAAAGCAATACCGCCCAAAACTTGGCCCGCCGCAAAACCCAGCGTTGCATCTGATTTAATTAACACGAAATAGAGTGCACCTAATCCAATAAAAGCACCTGCAAGCACGCCCAGCATCGCCATTGATAAAAAAGAAAGCTGGGCCTTTGCAACCCCAACCATTTCCACACGCTCGGCAATTTCTTTCGGTGAATAGACATTAAAACCAAACACTTCAGACATATAGAGCCTCTTCGATAGTCATACAGCAACTATAACAATAACCGATATTTCATCATATTGCTTATCGGCTGTATTGTTATTTTTTTTAGTAGAAAAAGCTACTTACGCTTTTTTCGCAACCACAAGAAATACAGGAAATTTACTATCACCTTTAATGACCGTATAGGCCGTAAAAAAATGAATATCCTCAAAACCATTTCTTTCTAATGTTTCTTTAAATTCACCGCGTTCAAAACCATGATGAAAAATACCATCCGTACCTTCTGGGTGAAAACTTCCATCTTCCTTATCGAGGTCAGTTAAAGCAATCGTCGCCCCACTCTTTAAGTGTTCAGAAAAGATCTGAATAAGCTTCTGTGTATTTTCTATATGATGAATCGCCATGGCGCTCATGACTAAATCGAACTGCCCATCCAATGGCGTTTTTAATATATCCTGACACAAAGCCTCTACCTTGCCACTTAATTCCGGTTTAGAAACCAGTTTATTCAACATGGCCTCAGAAATATCTACCGCTACAATTTTTTTGACCAGTGGTGCCACATGTGAGCTAATTAAACCCGTTCCTGCACCAAAATCCATGACATCCATCTGAGGATTTAAAGGAACCCTCTCTAATATTAAAGAACCTATAGCCGACGACAGCGTTTTAACGGTCGCATCACTGTCCCAATTTTTAGATTTTTCGTTAAACAAGTCAGCCATTAGAGGTATTCCTTAATCATTTCAGTAACCATTAAAATCAGTATTTATTTAAGCATAGCGAGTATTTTTTCAACATTCGCTTTAACCATTCCTTGCATGTTAGTTTGACTCTCTTAGTTGATACAGTAAAAGAATAAATGCCATTAAAACAACTCCAAGATGCCACAACAAACTGAACACATACAGCCATTCCCTAGCGACATCTTCACCAAACCAAGCCACACCAACTTGTGCTAACGCAACAGCAACTCCACAAATAGCTGCATTGCGAAATATATGTGACGTAGCGTTGGTTCTATGGATTAAAAAGAAACTCACGTCCGCAAGGTGTATTAGGCCGTATACCCAGAGCCCATACAACCAAACTTCGCCAGTATTAAGTGATATCAACAGCAAGGATGGTAATAATGAGAAAAAAATAACCATTATTGAAACTTGTATGAGTAATCGAAGGCTCAGCCGGTCAGTATCATCCCAATCTCGAATAGGCTTATCATTAAGCGTAACAATAATGGCACTAAAGCCGGCTAACCCAACAGCAATTTGAGCAATGGTTAACATTAAATTGATTGAATACATAGAACCTACCCTGCTAATTTGGACAGCGATGCATTAGCGATAAAGTGCCGCTTAAGTTTTCTTTTTATCACCTTAACATACGAAAATTTAAAACGTAGACGCTCATTATTGTCAGAACTCTACCTTTGTTTTATGTGATAGTTCAAAATTCGTTGTTTCTGAACTATCACATAAGACATTTCTATTTAATATTCCCTAGCTTTTTTTACTAAAAGAGTGACATTTAAGTTGCCCTATGCCTCATAAAATATTTTTCTAGCTCAACAAGAAACAATACAGATGAGGCAACCAGTACAATCCAAATCCATGTAACAAGGTCAATGGCCGCTGTACCAAATAGGGATTGCATCGGCGCAAGATAGGTAAAACCCAATTGCAGAATAATAAGCACAGCTATCGCTATCAACACATACCTATTACCCGTAAACCCTGTCCAGTTGAGAACCGGTGCCGTAATATAACGAGAATTGAATAGATAAAAAATCTCAAACATCACCAACGTATTAACCGCTACTGTACGCGCATATTCAATACTAACGCCTCTTTCCATTTCCCAAATAAAAAGCCCAAAAGTCCCGACCATCAAAATAATTGAAACAAATACAACACGCCAAATAAGGTGGGATGTAAGCATTGGTTCACGTGCATTTCTAGGTGGACGCTGCATTACCTTGGGTTCATGTGGCTCAAATGCTAGAGACAACGCCAACGTAACGGCCGTAGCCATATTTACCCATAATATTTGTACCGGCGTTAACGGTAATTGGTGGAAACCAAGCAAAATAGCCGCAAGAATAATCAGTGCCTCACCACCATTGGTAGGCAGAATAAATAAAATGGCCTTTTTTAGGTTGTCATAAACAGTACGTCCTTCTTCCACTGCATGAACAATTGATGCAAAATCATCATCAGCTAACACCATTTCAGCGGCTTCTTTAGCTGCCTCTGTACCGTTATGGCCCATGGCTGTACCTACGTCGGCCCGCTTTAAAGCAGGTGCATCGTTAACGCCATCACCTGTCATCGCAACAATGACCCCCTGCTCCTGCATCAACTTTACTAACCGTAACTTATGTTCAGGATTAACACGTGCATACACATCAACATTCATCACTTGCTGTCGCAACTCATCTTCACCCATTGACTCAAGTGCCTGTCCTGTCAGCACATCCTGTGTATTAACAAGGTTAAGTTTCCGAGCAATGGCAAGCGCTGTAGCACCGTGATCGCCTGTAATCATTTTTACTCGAATACCCGCCCTATCACAGGCCTTCACTGATTCAACTGCACCATCCCTAGGTGGATCAATCAAGCCAAACATAGCTAACATAATCAACCCTTCATCTACATCGCTAAAGGTTAACTTCACCTGTTCATCGTTCACCGGCTTGAAAGCAATCGCCAATATACGTTGGCCATGTTGCGCCATTTCTTCAATACGGCTTAACCAGTACGCTCTATCTATAGGCTCATCTCCAGCCGCCGTTCTCTGCTGAGCACACATATCCAATACACGTTCAGGTGCACCTTTCAAAAAAATGAACCCTTCTCTAGTGTGGCTATGATTAAGCGTCGCCATAAAGCGATGCTCTGATTCAAAGGGAATAAGATCAGTGCGTGGGTATTGTTTGGCCTCAGCTTCAATATCCATTCCAGCCTTCAAACCTGATACCAACAATGCCCCCTCCATTGGATCACCATGAACAAGCCACTCACCATTTTTTTGTTCCAGTGACGCCTCATTACAGAGCACCGCAGCTCTAGCCGTCTCCAATAAAATCGTTTTTTCATCTGCGGGCACATTCTTGTTCGACAACAAAATTTCTCCGCGAGGGTTGTAACCCGTACCGCTCAACTCAAAAAGCTGATGGCTAGTTGCAATCACACGAACCGTCATTTCATTTCGAGTCAACGTACCTGTTTTATCCGAGCAGATAACCGTCACTGCCCCCAGTGTCTCAACAGCTGGCAGCCTTCTTATAATCGCATTACGCCGGGCCATACGTTGCACCCCAATCGCCAACGTAATAGTCATAATAGCGGGTAGCCCCTCAGGGATAGCTGCCACTGCTAAGCTAACCGCCGCAAGAAACATTTCAGCGAATTCATAATCGCGAACTAAAGCACCAAAAACAAATGTAAAAACAGCAACAATAATAATGGCCAATGTAAGCCAACGACTAAATTGAGCCATTTGACGAAACAGCGGAGTCGTTACTGTTTCTACTTCAGACACTAATGTGCTAATCAGGCCAATCTCGGTTTGTATGCCTGTTGCAACCACTACGCCTCTGCCTTGGCCATGCGTCACCAACGTACCCGAAAAAGCCATACAGCTCCGATCGCCAATAACCGCATCTTGTAAGACAGGGGCAGTCAACTTTTCCACTGCCATCGACTCGCCCGTCAGTACCGATTCCTGAATTTGAAGCCCTTTAACACTTAGCAGTCGAAGATCTGCAGGAACCTTGTCACCTGATTGCAACAAAACGATGTCGCCAGGCACCAATTCTTCAGCAGCAATTGTTGTTTGCCGGCCATCACGTAACAGCATCGCATTTGGGGAAAGCATTTGTTTTATAGCTCGCAATGCATTTTCGGCCTTACCTTCTTGCACAAAGCCAATTAATGCATTGAGAAAAACAACCGCTAGAATGACGCCTGCATCCACCCAATGACCCAACACAGCAGTCACGATGCACGCAACGACCAGCACGTAAATCAGTACATTATGAAATTGATAGAAAAACCGTAGTATTGGACCGCGCGTTTTTGTCTCAGGAAGCTGATTACGACCATACTTAGCTTGCCGCTCAATCACTTCCTCAGCAGATAAGCCATTTGCTGACGTATCTAATAATTCAAAGGTTTCTTGAGTATTTTTGGCATGCCAGTTTTCTAATTTATCAGCTGACTTTGACTGGCCGTGAGACTGCCTAAGCGCAACAAATGAATGACGCGCTAATACGGCGACCACAACAACTAAAACAATCAGAATTATTGGCCACTCTATAACCAAAAAATCAAAATACCATTGTAAATCTTCATTCATCTTTGTTTTATTTCTTAGCTAGAGTTCAAGTTCTAGGTGTATAGCGTTTTATATAGAACATGCTCCATATTGCGCCTTCATAAGATAAAACTCTATAGGAATATAGCCTTTAAAAAAATGAATATCATTTTTTATGATTAGCTCTTGAAATATAAAACTTACTTGCTCAACCCTCTATTACTATGCGAAGGTATTGTTTGATTTTTTCATTCAAAAGCCTAATTTAATAATGAATTATTTTGCATCTATTGTATTAACATGTTTGATGTTTGGAATGGGCCTTAGCCTTCAAATCTCAGATTTTGGTCGCGTTTTTAAACTGCCTAAAGCCGCATTAATTGGGCTAACCGGACAACTGATCCTTCTACCACTACTTGGTTTTGCACTTTGCATTGCCTTAGATTTAACAGGCATTGTCGCTATTGGGGTAATGTTATTAACACTCTGTCCTGGTGGCGTACTCTCAAATTTATTTACCTTAATTGCCCGTGGCGACCTTGCGTTATCAGTAACAATGACCAGCATCTCCAGTTTAGTTACGGTCTTCACACTGCCCTTTATTCTCAACCTGAGCTTAATATTTTTTGATAACAGCAGTATCCAGCTTTCCTTACCTTTCTTTAAAACTGCATTTCAAATTATGCTTATTACGATTATTCCTGTGAGCATCGGCATGCTTGTTTTACAACATGCCCCAACATTTGCGGAACATTCAAGAAAGTGGGTTCGTATAGGTTGTAATTTATTTTTACCCATTGTTATTCTGGGGGTTCTTGTACAGAATGACGGCGCATGGTTTAAAGATTTTATTAAACTTGGTGCCTTAACAATACTCCTGAATCTTCTTAGTATTCTGTTAGGTTACTGCTTAGGAAAGTTAGCAAGGTTGGATGCTAAAAAGATACGCACACTATCAATTGAGGTTGGCGCACAAAATGCTATGCTCGGGGTGACTATAGCCATTAGCCCATTCTTGCTAAACAATGCTCAAGTTGCTTTAGTGCCTTCAATCTACGGCATTACAATGGTGTTTATTCTATGGGTTTATACCAGTATCGTTGCCCACCTAGATGAAAAAAGACTCGCCGTTGCAAAAGTCGACAAACTCACCTTATAAAACGGTTACTCCTTAACAAGTTCACAAGAGAAAATTCGAAATACAATCTATGCTACATTAGCCTTAATAGAGAATAAGTCTTACCACCCCTAATAACAATTAATGCATTCAAGGAAGGTTAAGTATGGACTGGAATATCATCATAGCAATTTGCGAAGTTGTCAGTTTATTCGCCCTTATCATATCCCTTATCTACCTTGCTAAGCAGGTTAAACACCAAATCGCCGAAACCCGGTCGGCAGCTATGCATGATTTTTTAGCAGCGTTTAGAGAAGCTATTGCAAGCACGTCTAACGCTGAGATTGCAGATATTTTCATCCGTGCAAATCACGACCTTGACTCATTAACAGAAGTCGAAAAATTTAGGCTTGCTAGTACAACACAGCAACTACACCGCGTATATGAAGAAGCATTTAATATGCACAAACGAGGTCGGTTAGAAGATGACGCATGGATACCAATGGTTCGGCAATACGCTTCGTTTATGGCGGCTCCGGCCATACGGTTCGTATGGGAAATTCGCAAGAACTACTATAACGATCAATTTCGCGAGTTCGTTGATAACATAGTGGCAACTGAGTACTCTTTTGAAAAAAAGTAATTTTCGTATAGGCTGTACACTTTATGCCTCAAGGCGAACACACCTTTCAGATTAACCTATATGCAAGAACTCGTTATTAGATAGCCTTATAAGTCAACGTGTTAGCGCTCTTTTTATTTAAAGTGTAGTGATCTGAATTTATCAGATATTTACGATCTCTTTTAGTTTAATTATTATTGCACTCACAACTTGTAATTCATCTTTCTCTAGACATGTCATTCAAACCACTGGAATCAACTAAGTCCGTAATTTCAAGCAACATACATTCGTTGGATTCTCTCGAATATTCTTTTATATGAAGTTCTTTATAGCTTAACAACCAAAGGCCGAACTCGAAAAATATTAATGATTTTAAGGAAAAAGAGGCAAACCTTGCCGTCACACTTCTACTAAAGCTTAATTAACCCAGCTTTGACTCAACACTTCAGCTTGCTTAAGGCACAACTCAATCGCCTCATCAGCTTTGTCAGGCGGATACTTCCAGCGCCTTAATGCCCTACGTACTAGATTACGTAACTTTGCACGGACGCTATCTCGCACTTGCCAATCAACTGTTGTGCTTCTACG
>Ga0105358_10001401_pt1 | contig 12859 bp, 8 predicted proteins | sample GOMGulsemesocosm_5_FD_83509 | JGI IMG/M metagenome (GOLD analysis project Ga0105358, IMG submission 83509) | Methane-oxidizing microbial communities from mesocosms in the Gulf of Mexico - GOM15C Gulf of Mexico | ecosystem: Environmental > Aquatic > Marine > Cold seeps | place: Gulf of Mexico...
CATCTAAAACTATTTTTGGATGTTGCTTTTGTAACATTGTTAGTCGTTCATTAAAAATAGCACCAATTTGATTTGAGCGCTCGATGAGGTTCTCTTCTTTGATGATATCAAGAACCGCTAATGCAGCAGCACAAGCAACAGGTGAACCTCCATAAGTTCCACCTAATCCACCGGGAAGGGGGGAGTCCATAACTTCACTTTTACCAACAACTGCTGCGATAGGGAAACCACCGGCAATGCCTTTAGCCATTGTCATTAAGTCAGCTTCAACACCTGAATATTCAAAATTGAACATTTTACCCGTACGACCAAATCCTGTTTGAATCTCATCGGCAATTAAGACAATGCCATGTTCATCACAAATCTTACGTAACGCTTGCAAGAATTCAGCTGGCGCTTGATAAAAGCCTCCTTCTCCTTGAATAGGTTCAACAATAATTGCTGCGACATCACTAGGGGCAATGTCTACCTTAAATAGATTTTCCACTGCTTTGAGTGACTGTTTCACACTGATGTCATGACATTCAATTGGAAAGGGGGCATGGAAAATGTCACTAGGGAAAGGCCCAAATGAATTTTTATAAGGTGTAATTTTTCCTGTTAATGCCATGGTTAAATTGGTTCTACCATGAAAACCACCGTTGAAGGCAATAACGCCACGACGACCTGTATGAGCTCTAGCTATTTTTACACAATTTTCTACCGCTTCCGCGCCTGTTGTTACAAAGATAGCTTTTTTCTCTGAATTGCCTGGGGCGATTTCTACTAATTTTTCTGCCAGCTCAACCGCTACTTCATATGGATTTACCATCACACAGGTATGGCTAAATTTATCAAGTTGTGCTTTAACTGCTGCGACAACTTTTGGGTGGCTATGGCCGGTGTTACAAACAGCGATCCCTGTACCAAAATCAATAAAACGATTACCTTCAACGTCCCAAATTTCCGAGTTTTCTGCTCGTTCTACGTATACTGAGTACATGTTACCTTGACCACGAGCGATTGCTTGGATCTTTCTTTTTTGTAAATCTGCATTATTCATAATTTTTTACCTAATTCTTTATTCAAAGTTTTTGTCTGATATTTGTCGAGTTAAATAGCAATAAAGCACCGACTATTTGTCTAAGCCACCCATGCACAGATATTTAATTTCCAAATAGTCATCTAAACCATACTTAGAGCCTTCACGACCATTACCTGATTGTTTCATGCCACCAAAGGGTGCCGCGGCATTAGAGATAATGCCTTCATTAATACCAACCATGCCGTATTCTAAACCTTCAGCAACTCGCCAAATACGACCGATATCACGAGAATAAAAGTAAGATGCTAAACCGTATTCACAATCATTCGCCATAGCTAGTACGTCGCTCTCATCGGTAAAGCTGATAATTGGTGATACAGGGCCAAATATTTCATTGGCAGCAATTGGCATATCGTTTGTAACATTAGTCATAATAGTGGGTTGATAAAAGTTTTCGCCAGCTGGGTGGTTATCTCCACCTAAAGTTATTGTTGCACCAGCAGCTACTGACTCGGTCACCAGTTTATTAACGTCATCTAAGGCAGTTTTTGATATCATCGGACCAATAGTTGTGCCTTCAGATAAACCATCCCCAATACTTAGTTCGGCTACAGCGGCAGTAAATTTTTCGGTGAAGTGTTCAAGTACACTCTCTTGAACAAAAATGCGATTTGTACAAACACATGTTTGCCCAGCATTTCGATATTTGGAGACTATTGCACCTTGTACTGCAGCATCAATATCAGCATCATCAAAGACAATAAATGGCGCATTACCACCTAATTCCATCGACACTTTTTTAACTGTAGTTGCACATTGAGCTATCAATGATTGACCAACACCTGTTGAGCCAGTAAAAGTAAACTTAGCGATATCAGGGTGTTGTGTTAATACTTTGCCCATGCCCCGTGCGTCATCACCAGTAACGACATTAAATACACCCGCTGGAATGCCCGCACGTTCAGCAAGTTCAGCCATAGCTAAAGCAGATAACGGCGTTTGCGTTGCTGGACGTACAACAAAAGTACAGCCTGCAGCAAGTGCCGCTGCCGCTTTTCGAGCAATCATCGCGTTGGGGAAATTCCAAGGAGTTATCGAAGCAACAACGCCTACAGGTTGCTTAATAACAATGATGCGTTTATCGCCTGATGGTCCAGGAATAGTATCACCGTATACGCGTTTACCTTCCTCGCTAAACCATTCTATAAAGGCCGCACCATAAGCTATTTCACCTTTCGCTTCTGCTAAAGGTTTTCCTTGTTCAAGTGTTAAAATTCTACCCAAATCGTCTTGATGTTGCATCATCAAGTTAAACCAATTTCGCATTAATCCAGCACGTTCATTGGCTGACTTTGCCGACCACATTTTTAATACTGACTTAGCTGATTTAACCGCAAGTTCTGTTTCAGCAATGCCAGCATTACTAACTTTAGCTACAACATTGCCATTCGCTGGGTTGGTTACTTCGAACTCTGTTTCACTGCTGTGCCAGCTGCCATTGATGTATGAGAAGTGTTTAATTAACTGTTGATCTTTGATGTCTTGTATACCTTGCATAGTAACCTCAATGCAAAAATTGAATAATGCTATTGAATAGTAAAGTTAACTCAGGTTAAATACTAAACATTAAACCTTTAGTTTTAAGTGTGTAAAACATTGAGTAAATTTTCTATCATTCCTAAACCGATCACAGAATACGATTTACGTTTGTTACGTATTTTTGTTTCTGTTGTTGAATATGGTGGTTTTGCGGCTGCAGAAAGTGCTTTAGGTGTGACTCGCTCAACGATTAGTGTGCATATGTCGAACCTTGAAACGCGTATGAAACTCAAATTATGCTTAAGAGGTCGGGGAGGGTTTTCATTAACCGAAGACGGTCAAGCGGTTTACCGAGCCGTCATTGGTTTGTTTGATTCTTTAAATGATTTTTCGTTGTTGGTAGGAACATTAGGCAAAGAATTAAGTGGCGAGCTGGTTGTTTTATGTGCTGATAAACTTGATCACACTAAGCAGGAAAAATTGGCGAAGGTTATTCAATTAATTCATGACCGTTCGCCTAACCTACATATTGTTTTGGATAGCGACTCTATTTCAAATATAGAAAAACAGCTGTTAAATGATAAAGCTCATGTAGGGCTTTTTCCACAATATCAGGAAATTGATGGCTTGAGCTACGCTTCTCTTTTTCAAGAGCCTGTATATTTGTGTTGCGGTAAAGACCACGTGTTTTTCAATAAAGTTGATAGCCAAATTACGGCTGAAGAGTTATCTGAAATGCCAGCGGTTCATCCCGGTATAGATATAGATAATTCAGGCCGAGAGCAACTTCAAAAACTTAATTTATCTGCTAAGTCTTACCAATTTGATACACGAAAAACAATGATTCTATCAGGTAGGTATTTAGGTTACATGCCGCAAAGCTATATTCAAAATGAGTTAAACAAAGGTGAAATTCGTATCATTCAACCGAGTAATTTAACTTATCAATTCAAGTTATCTTTGGTTTCAAAAAAGGCACCAAGAGAAATTAAAAAAGTAAAACTCCTCATGGATATCTTTGATGAAGTATTTAATATGGGAAGTTAAGCATTTAGTTGCTTTGAAATGCCTTGCCATAAAATATCTAGTGAACGCATCATTAAATGGCCATCTTGCACCGGGTATGAACCCATACCAACAATCATTAAGTCATGCTTTAAATCGAACCATGCAAATTGTCCATGAATGCCTAACATAGAAAATTGTTGACGTTCTGCTGATAATATCCAAAATTGGTTCTTATATTGCCCATCAGTAAATACATAATCTTTGGCTGATTTTTGATAAGCCATTTTATATTGGGCATCAGGTATCACTAAATCAGTTATAAATGATGAAGGAATTACTTGCTCCCCTTTATTGTTTTTTCCCTTATTAATCATAAGTGCAGAGAGTCGTGCAAAATCACGTAGACGCAAACTTAGTTGGCCCTCTGTAATAGGGAAACCTTGAGGATCAGTATTGAAATAACCCGATGACTTTGTGCCCACTTTTTCAAATAATTTCTCTTCAAATATTTCAGCAAGGCCTTTTTTATAAACGTATTCTAAAACCATTCCCAAAACATTTGCCAAGCATGAATTATATACAAAACTTGTCCCTGGCTCATCTATACGGTTATTAAGATTTTCTGTTGCCCATGCCTTTGCACCAATAGCTTCTTCGCCCTTGGATGGAGGGTAGTATCCTGCGGCTCTTGCATATTGCCAATAATGTGCATTGGGATCAGTATAATCTTCGCTGTATTCAATACCAGCCTGCATGTCTAAGACGTGTTGTATTGTCACACCATGCCACGCTTTATGCTTTAAAAACTCTGGGAGGTATGATGTTAGTTGTGTACAAGGGGATATTTTATTTTCTTGTATGGCTATGGCGACGATCATTGAACAGAGTGATTTTGTACAAGAATGTATGACATGTCGATCGGTTGATTTCATGCCATTTCGATAAGACTCGTGTAACAATTCACCTTTATGCATAATCAATAACGCATCGTTATATATTCTTCTGTTAAGTAGTTGTTCACCCGATATTTTTCTTTCTGCTATCAGCGGGTCATCGAATAGAATAGCGTTTATATCTAGTGGTTTTCTACTCGATTTTAATTCACTCGTTTCTGTTTCTTCGCCGATTTCGATGGTTTTAAATAACTTATGCATATTCATTTGCCCTAGGGCCAAATGATGCGGTTGATCCCAGCTATGTTGTCCAACATCAAGTGATTTATCAATGATATAAGTGGGATTGTGAGTTATTGTTTTCATCGGCTTGCACCTTTTTCTATTTGATTTATCTCTTCATTTTTCGTTGCTTCTTCTTTTGTTTCGACATTCCATTGAAAAATGTTCATTTCAATAAACCAAAATGCTACTAACCATAAAAAAGCATCTCTAAAATCGAGGAAACCACCTTTGACACCCCAGTAACCAGCGACTAGAAATAACACACTATAAAGTGCTGATTTTACCCACTTACTTAACGTTAACTTTCTATCGGACAGCGTTCCTTTTAATTGCAAAAACACTTCTACTTCTAGTATAAAAACGACAAGTAACCAGGTAATAGAGTTTGTAACTTCAGCGGTAGATAATCGCTGTGTAGCAACGAGTTGAGTGTGATCAGTGATAATTTGTGTTCCAGCAATTTGTATAAGGGGAGTATTGCCAAAAGCTTTGCATACCTCACTTGTTAATGGTCGATATTGGTCTATTTCTTTTATGTAAGTGAAGCTAGTACCGATTAAAGCGCAAACATCCTTTGTGATAAATGGAAGAGTGGTATGTAGCAAATTGTACTTTGAGATGAATCCATAAAGAGAATAGACAATGAAGCCATAACAAAAAACACGAATTGTATTAATAGCCCACTTAACCTTGCCTTTTATTTGTTCATCTTCAAGAATATAAGTCTCTAGTTCAAACAACAATAATAAAACCAGCCAAGCTGCGGTATCAATTGTAGCTGTAAAGGCCTCGATAATCTCACTAAGCAAAATACCTTTTGCAAATGTTTGAGTACTTGCAGAGAAATCTTCTATAAAGAAATGATAAATATCAAATGCTAACAAAATATAAATCGTATATTTAAATATTTGAAACGCAGTCGCTCTATCTATCAATTTCTTTCTTGGCTTTATACTTGTCGTCATAATGAATAACCTTTTTAATTTTTATAATGAAAGTTAAAAGCCCAATTTATCGCGCAATCCGTAATACCAAGCTCCCATCATTACAGCGGGTACTCTGAATAATCGTCCTCCGGGAAAGTTGTAGTGAGGTAGTTGAGCAAACACATCAAAACGTGAGTTATCACCTGCTATGGCTTCCGCCAATAGCTTTCCTGCCAAGTGACTGGTGTTTACACCATGACCACTATAGCCTTGGGTGTAATAAATATTTGTTCCAATTCGGCCGAGTTGAGGTAAACGATTAAGTGTTAAGAGAAAGTCTCCCCCCCATGCATAGTCAATTTTATATTCCGACATTGCAGGAAATATCTTATCCATATGTGGCTTTAAGAAACGCTCAATACTGCGAGGATCTCCGCCGCCATAGGTTACGCCGCCACCAAACAATAAACGGTTATCGGCGGTTACTCGGTAATAATCAAGCTTGTAGTTAACGTCTTCAACGCAGTATTGTGATGGGATCAATGACTTTGCTAGTTTTTCGGGTAATACTTCAGTGGTAACTATTTGAGTACCACAAGGTATCGATTTTTTGGCTAGTTCGGGTTGTAAGTTACCCATATAGGCATTACCCGCAAGCACAACAATTTTCGCTCTCACTGAGCCACTTTCAGTTTTTATGATTGAGGTTTCATCTGGACACGTTTTTAGTTTTTCAATATTAGTAACTTTTGATTGTTCAAATATTTTTCCACCGATAGACGAAAGTGCCTCAGCCTCACCTAATGCCAGCTTCAGAGGGTGAATATGGCCGCAATGCTCGTCAACTAAACCACCTACATATGCATCGGTATTAACGATATTCTTGATTGAAGAGCGATCAACCATCTTTAATTTATTATGCCCAAACCGTTGCCATAGTTTTTGTTTATCTTCCAAAGCATGTAGCTGTTTATCAGTAAATGCAGCGAAAAAACCACCTTGCTTATAATCACAGTCAATATTGTAACGACGAATTAGATCGCGAATACAGTCAGCTCCTTCAAACGCCATTGCGCCTAATGACTCGGCTGTTTTTACGCCATGGTGTTTTTCAATATGATCGATATCTCGGCTAAAGCTATTGACCAATTGCCCGCCGTTTCTTCCCGATGCACCAAATCCAATTTGTGCTGCTTCAAGTAGAACAACGCTAAAGCCTTTTTCTTGCAGGGCGATTGCACTAGCTAATCCACTATAGCCACCACCGACAATACAGACATCTGCGGCAATCGACTCCTCCAGCTTTGGATAAAAGGTGGTTCTATTAGCGGAAGCAGCATAGTACGAATCTGGATAATCAATCATAATTGAGTGTTTTAAATATTGAACGTTTTTTTAGTCTATGGCATTTAAATAGGATTTAAAAGTGATAAATGTGGTTTTTTAGTGACGCATTAGGTATAAAGTGTAAAATATATTGAAATGCATTGTGGTTTTAGTTAATTTTAAAAACCTATTGATGTAACTTTACTGGGACAAAAAAATGACGAAGTACACATTATCTTATTGGCAGGACAAAGCGTTACAACTCAACATTGAATATCGAGCATTTATTAATGGTGATTATGTTAACAGCTGTAGTTCAGGAACATTTGAATGTAATAGCCCTATCGATAACAGGTTACTTGCAAATATTGCCCATTGTAAGGAAGAAGATGCTGACTTAGCTGTTGTCGCTGCGAGAAGCGCATTTAATAGTGGTGTATGGTCTAAAGCCGCACCTAGTAAACGAAAGCTTATTCTCCTAAAATTTGCTGACTTAATAGAGCTGCATCGCGAAGAGTTAGCGTTATTAGAAACATTGGATATGGGGAAACCTATTTCCGATGCAATGGCGGTTGATTTGGGTGGTACTATTCGTTGTATTCGCTGGAGTGCTGAAGCTATAGATAAGATTTACGATGAAGTAGCCCCAACACCTGACAATGAATTAGGTTTAGTAACTCATGAGCCATGTGGTGTCGTTGCTGCAATAGTTCCATGGAACTTCCCTTTACAAATGGCCAGCTGGAAGATTGGACCTGCTTTAGCCGCGGGTAATAGTGTTATCCTTAAACCTTCTGAAAAATCTCCTTTAACTGCAATAAAAATTGCAGGCCTAGCAAAAGAAGCTGGCATTCCTGATGGTGTTTTTAATGTATTACCAGGTTTTGGTCACGAGGTTGGCAAGGCGTTGGCGCTTCATAATGATATAGATACCCTTGTTTTCACTGGGTCAACAGCTATCGCCAAACAGTTAATGATTTATGCTGGTGAATCAAATATGAAACGAGTTTGGACTGAAGCGGGTGGGAAAAGTCCCAATATAGTTTTTGCTGACGCTCCTGACTTAGATTTAGCCGCGCAGTCAGCAGCCGGCGCATTTTGTTTTAATCAAGGTGAAGTTTGCACTGCGGGTACACGATTGTTAGTTGAAGACTCTATTAAGGATGAATTTATTAATAAAGTCGTAAAAGCAGTTAAAGCGTGGGTGCCAGGTAATCCACTTGACCCCAAAACAAATGTAGGCGCTATTGTTGATAAAACTCAGCACCAACGTATTCTTGATTATATTGCTGAGGGATTAAATCAAGGAGCAACCTTAGGTTGTGGAGGCAGTCAAACACAACCGGTTGCTAATGGCTACTACATTGAACCGACGGTATTTTCAAATGTCGATAACGATATGAAAATTGCTCAAGAAGAAATTTTCGGCTCAGTATTGTCTGTTATTTCATTTAAAAATACAGAAGAGGCAATCTCAATCGCCAATGACACCCCCTACGGGTTAGCCGCCGGTATCTGGACTTCAAATTTTTCAAAAGCGCACAAGATGGCTAAAGCCGTTCGTGCGGGTTCTGTGTGGATTAATCAATGGGATGGTGGTGATATGACTGCCCCATTTGGTGGTTTTAAACAATCAGGAAATGGCCGAGACAAGTCATTACATGCGTTTAGTAAATATACCGAAATTAAAGCAACATGGATGAAGTTGGACTGACTTATTGTCAATAAAATTAAACGGGAGCCTATAAGGATAAAAAACATTTTGTTCGTTTTATTTTACGATTTGCAATGTTTTTTTTAAATGGTAGTGGGAGCCCTTGTTTTATGAAGGTTTGTATTGATGTGTAAAATTCACATAGACAGGTTTGGTGAATAAATTTTACACAAAAGTAATTTATGTGTTTGATTTAATTTACGGTGTGTGTATTATCATGGTACAAGAGTTAAAAATAACCAACAGTTGTTTATAAAAATAATAAAGATTAATGAGGGGAAGGTTAAACATGATGTACCGTAAATCATTACTTGCACTAACTGTGTCGTCCATACTAAGTCATTCACTGCCCGTGTTAGCATTAGGCGCCGTAGCTGAAGAAGGCGAAAATAAAAAAGCGAAAAATGACTATGAAGTTATCGTTGTTACTCAAAAAAGAGTGCAAACGTTAAAAGACGTACCTGTTTCTGTCAGTGCGTATGGCGAAGATTTTCTTAATGACTTTAATGTAGCTAACGCCGTTGACTTAGCCAAATATACACCAGGGCTTAACGGTGGTAGTGATAATGATAGCTATATAGATTCTATCGGTATTCGTGGAATAACTACCGCTGATTACGGTATCGGCGGAGACGCTTCTATCGGGTTATATCTTGATGGCGTTTATCAAGGTCGAAGTGGCGGTTCCCTTTCAAGCTTTTTTGATATGGCGCGTGTTGAAGTTGCTAAAGGACCTCAAGGTACACTATTTGGTCGAAATGCGGCTTCTGGCGCGATCAGCATCTATACAAATGAAGCGATAGATGAAACTGAAGGCAGCGTTGAGTTTGGTTTAGGTAGTGACAATTTACAAGAATTCACCGGTGTTTTTAATACCACTTTGAGTGACGATGCGTTTATCCGTATTGCTGGTTACCATTTGGCTGAAGATAGCTATATTGATAACACAGAAGGTGGTTCGTTGAGAGATAAAGAAGTCAATGCAGTGCGTGTTAACTTTACTTACGACGGTTGGGCAAATAGTCGCTTAAAACTGAGTGTTAATTATGAAGACAGAGATATGGATCCAGGCATTTGGCGATCAGTCTGGACCGAAGGTGATAAGCGTGCTGTCGCAAGTGATTTGGGAGCAGAAGGGCATGATATTGCCGAAGTCTTTTCAACAACGATAGATTTTACACGTGATTTCGATTCTGTCACATTTTTCTCTCAAACGGCATTCAAACAAAACGAATGGAATTACCTAGAAGATTACGATGGTACAGCGATGCCACTAGGGAACTATTCACAAAATGACGATAATGAGTACTTCAGCCAAGAATTCAGAATTACGTCGAATACTGACTCTGATATATTTTGGTTTATTGGTGTAAGTGCATATGAAGAAAAGGTTAAGTCATATTTTTACAATGGCTATGATGACGATGCATTTTGTGCACAATTACCAAATCTAGAAGAATGGGATCAATCGTTAGATTCTCACACTAGCCAACCTGAAAACTATTACGCTGATTGTCACGAATTTATGGTGGATGGTTGGTATGGCTTGGATCCTATTGATGACGCTGCTGAAATTGCACAGCTAGTAGATGATGAAGAAATTCCAGCTTCTGGTGATGGTGTCGATGGTGTTAGAGAGGACGTTTTTGTTCGCGGAACTAACTCTGGCTATGGTATCTATGGCGATATTACTTGGTCTATATCTACAGCAACCGACCTCACAGTCGGTGGACGTTTTTCATATGATAAGAAAAAATTCGCTTTAAATTTACCTGAACCCGACGGCTGGTTAGGTCATTACTGGTTAGTTGGTGGACATACCGGCGGTGAATGGCTAGAAGCTAAGCAAGATTGGTCTGAATTTACACCGCGGGTGGCAATAAATCATAAACTCAATGATGACATCAACATTTATGCTAACTATTCTCGAGGCTATAAAGCAGGTGGTTATAATACCTTTGCCTTTAATTTAGACTTTAAAGATTGGACTGGCTGGGATGAAGATGAAGAATGGTTTGACGAAGAACCTGATGGCGTCATTGATAGTACAGATGAAGAGTACTGGAACTCTGAATTATATGGAGGAGAAATCCCAGAAGGCTCTGAGCTAGCGAGTTTTGACCCAGAAATTGTCGATAGTTATGAGATTGGCTTAAAAGGTGAGTTTTTGGATAACTCATTGAAAGTAAATATCGGTGCTTACTATTACGACTACCAAAACTTCCAAGGGCAATTTGCTCAAAATGGTGGCGCAATTATTAAGAATATTGGTCAAGCTGAAGGGCACGGCGTTGAATTTGATATAACTTACCTTCCAACTGAAAACTTACGCCTATTTGTTGCAACGGCAGTGCAGAACTCCGAAGTTATAGATGGGGAAGGCTTAGGTGGGGAGTCACTCGTCGGGAAGAAGCTTGCGGCGCCTGATGTAACCATAAGCTTTATCGGCAGTTATTATTGGACTATGGGAGAAGACGTTGATTTATCAGCACAGTTTTCTTACAACTGGCAAAGTGAGACATTTGGCGATGAATTCATGAGTGGTAACGACATCTATGCAATGCCATCTTATGGTCTTTTAGGCGCACAGTTTAATGCTTCAACAGAGAACTGGGTTGTATCAGCATATATCGATAATATTACCGATGAATTATATTACGATTCAGGAGTTGCAGATACTGGGCTTAGCCGATTTGGTATTGGTCGTGGAGTGAACGGTGGCATTAGTGTGAAATACTCATTTTAGATGAAGTAATACCAATTCCAATAAGTTTCTTCCCACTCAGCGAGATTTAAAAGGCTTAGAGGCAAGGCATTGATTGAAGAGAATGGTTGTTCCCTTGTCAAAATCAATAACGCAGGCTATAAGCCTTTTAAACTCGCCCTTTGGGAGTTTGTCAGTGACTCGATAACGGCACAGAATTTCTTCAATATAGAATGACTATATACAAAAAAATTCTATTTGTTCTCAAATCACTGACAAGCTCTGAGTGGGAACAAACTTAATGGAAATGGTATAAGTCATTTTACACCGTAGCTAAAAAAACCTTTGTTGGTAACAACAAAGGTTTTTTAATGTCTATTGAAGGAAAGTAAAGGTTATCTGCAAGTATTCAACTAAAAGTTAGCTGGGGTTGTTGAACTAATTATTTTACAAACTTCTTTGAAAGGATTTCTAAAGCGGTGAGGTTTGTTGTTATCAAAATAATAACTATCATTTGCACCCAAAATGAATACATCTGTACCGACCGTTAACTCGATCTTTCCTTCTAATATATATCCACCTTCTTCCGCATCGTTTTCAAGCATCTCGGTACCTGTATCGGCTTCTGGTGGATACGTTTCTAATAGGAAAGTCATTTGTCTATTTGGAAATGCCTTTCCTACCAAATGCATATCAACATCACCAGTGCCTATATTCATGAGCTCTTCGGGTGAATAAGTCACTTGTTGAAGTTGTGCTTCAGAGTCTTCTTCAGTGAAAAAATCAACCAAAGATATTGGAATACCGTTGAGCACTTTTTTTAGAGAACTAACAGAAGGACTTACGCTATTTTTTTCTATCATCGAAATGGTGCTGTTGGTTACACCTGCGCGTTTGGCCAGCTCACGTTGAGATAAATTCTGGCTCATTCTTACCGTTTTGAGCTTTGACCCACGTCCAATTTGTAATTCCTTTACTTGTTAAATCTTGGATTAAACCAAAATAATTTAGTTAACAAGCCTATTCAAACAAGGGTTCAATATTTTGTTCAATACACTTGGAATGTGTGCATTTTTACGATAATCTTGTTTGATATATTTTACGGTGTGTAAATTTAATTACAACAAAACACCATTGGTCGGCGTTTGATAATGAACTCTAAACATAGCGATACCTACCCAAATTCTTATTATGTTTCTTCGTTAAAAAATAATGAAGAACATATTTCGTTAAAAGGAGAAGTATCTACTGATATTTGTATTGTTGGTGGCGGCTTTAGTGGTGTCGCAAGTGCACTTGAATTGGCTGAGAGGGGCTATGATGTCTGTTTGCTTGAAGCGCACAAAATAGGTTGGGGTGCGTCAGGTCGTAACGGTGGTCAAATGATCCGCGGTATAGGTCATGATTTAGATGTTTTCAAAAAGCAGATAGGGCAAGAGG
>Ga0105358_10001404_pt1 | contig 12842 bp, 14 predicted proteins | sample GOMGulsemesocosm_5_FD_83509 | JGI IMG/M metagenome (GOLD analysis project Ga0105358, IMG submission 83509) | Methane-oxidizing microbial communities from mesocosms in the Gulf of Mexico - GOM15C Gulf of Mexico | ecosystem: Environmental > Aquatic > Marine > Cold seeps | place: Gulf of Mexico...
AAAAGCAATGGTTTTAGCATAAACTTGCAACATGAATATTAATATTTAATCAATTACTAACCTAGCGGAGAACAGCATGGCTTGGAATGAACCGGGGAATAATGATAAAGACCCCTGGAAAAACAAAGGCGGTAAAAACCAAGGTCCACCAGACTTAGATGAATTACTTAATGATTTAGGTAAAAAAGTCAGTGGTATTTTTGGTGGCAAAGGTAGCTCATCTGGTGGCTCAACCCCGCCGGGGAAAAGCTTTTCTAGTCTTGGTATGAGTCTAGTACTAATCATTGCTTTAGTGGTTTATGCGTTTAGTGGCTTTTATACCATCAAAGAAGCCGAGCAAGGTTTGGTGTTACGTTTTGGCCAGTATTTAGGCACCGTTGAGCCAGGTATTAACTGGAAATGGACCTTTATTGATCGCATTATTCCCGTTGATATGCAAAGTACGCGTGATTTACCTGCATCGGGCTTTATGTTGACCCAAGATGAAAATGTTGTTCGTGTTGAAATGCAAATTCAATATCGTGTTGTTGATGCGCGTAACTATATTTTCAGTGTGACTAATGCCGATGACAGTTTAAGCCAATCTCTTGATAGCGCATTACGTTATGTAGTTGGCCACGCTAAAATGGATGATATTTTAACCAGTGGTCGTGAACAAATTCGTCAGTCAGTATGGCAAGAACTAGAAAAAATAATTACTCCTTATCATTTAGGTTTGATTATTGTTGATGTTAACTTTAAGGATGCACGTCCGCCAAATGAAGTGAAAGACTCATTTGATGACGCCATTGCTGCCCAAGAAGATGAAGTCAGATTTCTACGTGAAGCCGAAGCCTATGCCCGTGGTATAGAACCTCGTGCTCGTGGTAGAGTCAAACGGATGGAACAAGAAGCCTTTGCTTATAAAGAACAAACAGTGCTAGACGCACAAGGTGAAGTAGCTCGCTTTGAGAAAATTTTACCTGAATATCAAGCAGCACCAGAAGTTACTCGCCAACGCTTATACATAGCCACTATGGAAAAAGTATATAGCAATACCAGTAAAGTCATGGTTGATGTTGAAGGGGGTAATAACATGATGTACTTACCACTAGATAAAATTATCCAGCAGCAATCGACAACTAACCATGCTGCTCCTCAAGGATACTCACAATCAACACAGCAAAAGCCAGTTGTTAATTCATCGCCATCAAACTCTGGTCGTAATGACAGATTTAACAGTGGGAGAAACTAAGTTATGAAGAATTTTTTTATTGCTATTATAGCGTTATTACTTGTCTTGGCTGTTTCTTCTGTTTTTGTGATATATGAAGGTCAGCGTGGTATTGTTTTTCAATTTTCAAAAATCAAGCGTGATTCAGCCACCGATCAAATGAAGGTGTATGAGCCCGGTTTGCATTTTAAAATTCCTTTTATTGAATCTGTGCGTAAACTTGATGCGCGTATTCAAACATTGGATGAAGCACCTGATCGTTTTGTAACCTCTGAGAAAAAAGATTTAATGGTCGACTCCTTTGTTAAATGGCGCATCGTTGATTTTTCTACCTACTACCTACGTACTTCAGGTTCTGTGGATAATGCACGTGCTTTATTAAAGCAAAAAGTTAATAACGGCTTACGAACTGAGTTTGGTACCCGCACTATTAAAGAAATAGTGTCGGGCGATCGAGATTCAATTATGCAAAAAGCGCTAAACAGTGCTTCTAGTAGCCGCGCAGATTTAGGTATTGAAGTGGTTGATGTGCGAATTAAAGCGATTAACTTACCTACCGAAGTTAGCAATTCTATTTATGATCGTATGCGTGCAGAGCGTACCGCGGTTGCAAAAGAGCATAGATCACAAGGTCAAGAGCAAGCTGAAATCATTCGAGCTACTATTGATGCTAAAGTTACTATTATGTTAGCTGAAGCCCAAAAAGATGCTTACATGGTACGTGGTGAAGGTGATGCTGAAGCAGCCAAAATTTATGCAAATACTTATGAAAAAGATGCAGAATTTTATCGTTTCTATCGTAGCCTTGAAGCTTATGAAAAAAGTTTTAATAGTAAAAATGATATTATGGTGATTAAGCCTGATAGTGATTTCTTCCACTACCTAAAAGATGGTAGTAAAGGTAAGAAATAACGGCAAGGTTATTTTATCTGGTCAAAGCCAGCATTAATGCTGGCTTTTTTATGTACAGGTTGAATCAGCCAAGGAAGCGTTATTATGACAGAAACAATATTAGCTGCCCTTGGTATCGTTCTCATCATTGAAGGTACTGGTCCTGCATTATTTCCTAACCGATGGCGCAATTGTTTGTTGCGTATCGCTAAAGAACCCGTAAGGAATTTGCGCACTATGGGTATGGTTATGTTGTTGCTAGGTATTATTTTGTTAGTACTGAAGTAAGTACTTGAGAATAGTGATAGTAAATGGCTTGTTAATTAGTCAATTGACGACGTATTGTCAAAATTTGAATTTCTTAGCATAAAAAAACACCATATATTACTTGGACTAGTTTTGAATTTTTGGTAGAATCCTCGCCTGATTTTTTTACGAAACAGTAAACATGGGCAAAAATGTAGTTGTTCTAGGTACCCAATGGGGTGACGAAGGTAAAGGTAAGATCGTTGACTTACTAACCGACAAAGCAAAATATGTTGTTCGCTATCAAGGCGGACACAATGCAGGCCACACTTTAGTGATTGACGGTGAAAAAACCGTACTTCATCTAATTCCATCTGGTGTATTACGTGACAATGTAAAATGTCTTATTGGCAATGGCGTAGTTTTATGCCCTAAAGCCTTAATGACAGAAATCAAAATGCTTGAAGCTAAAGGAATTCCAGTTCGTGAACGCCTACTTATTAGTGATGCATGTCCGTTAATTCTTCCTTATCATAATGCCCTAGATGCCGCCCGTGAGGTTGCTCGTGGTGCGAAAGCTATTGGTACTACTGGTCGTGGTATTGGTCCTGCTTATGAAGATAAAGTTGCTCGTCGTGGTTTACGCGTCGGTGATCTTTTTTGTGCAGAATCATTTGCGGCAAAACTAAAAGAAATTGTTGAATATCATAATTTCTCTTTAGTTAATTATTACAACGTTGAGCCAGTAAACTACGAAGAAGTACTTACTGATGCTTTAGCTGTTGCCGATATTATTAAAAACATGACGGCTGACATTGCAGAGATTTTAGATCAAGCTCGCAAAAACGGTGACTCAATCATGTTTGAAGGCGCACAAGGCACCTTACTTGATATTGACCATGGTACTTATCCTTATGTCACCTCATCAAATACTACAGCCGGTGGTGTTGCTACAGGCTGTGGTGTTGGCCCTTGTCATCTTGATTATATCTTAGGTATCACTAAAGCTTACACAACACGTGTTGGCTCTGGTCCATTTCCGACCGAGCTAGATGATGAAGTGGGTAATCACTTAGGTACGGTTGGCCATGAGTTTGGCGCTACTACCGGTCGCGAGCGTCGTTGTGGTTGGTTTGATGCCGTGGCAATGCATCGTGCTATTCAAGTGAATAGTGTTACAGGTTTTTGCTTAACTAAACTTGACGTACTTGATGGTTTAGAAATATTGAAAATCTGCACAGGCTACAAGACTGAATCGGGTAATATCATTACTGTACCGCCAACAGCTGCGGAAGGTTATGAAAAAATTACTCCTGTGTATGAAACTGTACCAGGTTGGAGTGAAAGTACTGTTGGTGCAACCTCAGTAGAATCTCTACCAGCTAATGCGCTTGCATACATTAAACGCATTGAAGAAATAACAGGCATACCTGTTGATATTATTTCGACCGGCCCTGACCGAAACGAAACCATTATTAAGGTGAATCCTTTCGTTTAGTTATACCGTTTAACTTCTATTTAAAAACCAACCTTCGGGTTGGTTTTTGCATTTTACGGCATTAAAAGTGTCTGTCGAAATATTTTGAAACTGCAAATTACATTTGATTGCAAAGCTTTGCAAATATCATCTTGTTAGTTTTCGCATAAAATAACAATATAAGGAGGAAGACAACAAACGTTTCAAGTAACTATAGAGGTTCATTATGAAAATACGCATTTCTGGTCATCATGTTGAAATTACCGAAGGCATTAAGCAGTCAATTGAAAATAAGTTTGCAAAAATATCCAAACATTACCCGAGTATAATGGCATTAGACTCCACAATTACGATTGAAACACACCAACAGAAAGTAGAAATTAGCACTAATTATGAAGGGGTAAATATTAGTGTAAAAGCCTCAAATAAAAAATTGTATGCTGCTATTGCTAGTGCGGCAAAAAAATTACAAGTAGCGCTAGCACGGAGAAAAGGTGTGTTATCGGCAAAATTTAATAAAAAATTTATTGTTGATCAGTCAGACCAATATCAACTGGCATCATGATAAGGTTTTGCAAAAGACAAACCTAAAAGGCTACTACATGATAAGTAGCCTTTCTGTGCTTGTTGTTCCAAATGAAACAAGACAACTTTGGGGGCATTTGCATTGAAAATACGTTATTTTATAGCTATTAGTCAGAAATAACTTTAAAGGCACATTAGCATGAACTATGACTGTTTTATCAATAATACTTGGTTTCAATATTGAGTATTGAGCGAAATAATATGATTTAACCGAGGTAAAAGTTTATGTTTAATATAGCTTACAGCGCTTTTATATAGTTAAATTGGCTTGAAATGCTTATCAGCAATGCAATACACTATAAAGCATAATAATAATAATAATAAAAAAGTGGCTGAGAAATATCACCAAATTTAGATTTTAATATTAACGCATTAGGGAACAACAATGACAGATTTTCGCCAACAAGCACTTGATTACCACGCACTACCTACTCCAGGTAAAATAAGTGTTGCTTTAACAACCGCAGCCGAAACGAGTGAAGATTTATCACTTGCCTATAGTCCAGGTGTTGCTGAGCCCGTTAGAGAGATTGCAGCAAATCCAGATGATGTTTACAAATATACTGCGAAAGGTAATACCGTTGCTGTTATCACCAATGGCACGGCAATTCTAGGCCTTGGCAATTTAGGGCCTATGGCGTCAAAACCTGTAATGGAAGGTAAGTCATTATTATTTAAGCGTTTTGCAAACATTGATTCATTTGATATTGAAGTTAAGCACAAAACTATTGAAGAGTTTGTTAATACGGTGGCAAATATAGCGGATAGCTTCGGTGGTATTAATCTTGAGGATATTAAAGCTCCAGAGTGCTTTGCTATAGAAAAAGCGTTAATTGAACGTTGTAAAATTCCAGTATTTCATGATGATCAACATGGAACTGCTATTGTTACTGCTGCAGGCATGATGAATGCTTTAGATATTCAGGGTAAAGATATTGGCAAAGCTAATATTGTTTGTTTAGGTGCTGGTGCTGCCGCGATTGCTTGCATGGAATTGTTAATTAAATGTGGCGCGCAACGTGAAAATATCTACATGCTTGATACTAAGGGCATAGTGCACACACGTCGTGACGACTTAAATGAGTATAAAAAATTATTTGCCAATAATACTGATAAACGTACCTTAGACGATGCTATTGCCGGGGCTGATGTTTTTGTCGGTGTCTCTGGTCCTAATTTATTATCGGTAGAGCAAGTTCAATTGATGGCAGATAACCCTATTATCTTTGCTTGTTCTAATCCAGATCCTGAGATTAAGCCTGAAGATGCGTTAGCAGCACGAAATGATATCATTATTGCTACAGGCCGTAGTGATTATCCAAATCAGGTTAACAATGTTTTATGTTTTCCATTTATTTTTCGCGGCGCATTAGATGTTCGAGCGCGCACAATTAATGATGAGATGAAAGTGGCCGCAGTACATGCCATCAGAGCACTGGCCAAAGAAGAAGTGCCCAGTGAGGTTTTGGTAGCAAGCGGTGTGGATAGTTTAACTTTTGGTAAGGATTACATTATCCCCAAGCCAATGGACTCACGTTTGTGCGCAGTAGTTGCCAAAGCTGTTGCGCAAGCCGCAGTTGATTCAGGCGTTGCTGCTTTACCGCTCCCTGATAATTACATGCAAAATTAATTATTAGCATAATCAAGTTTGCACTATGGCTAAGGTCGTGATATTAATTTTATCACGACCTTTTTATTTTTAGAGTCATCATTATCGCGATGTCAAAATGGCCAAGAGCGATGACTTTAACAACGTGGTAATCATTATATGTTTAATACTCTCTGCAAAAAAATATTTATGGCTGTGCTCTCTTGCATGTTGCTGATGAATAGTTCATTTTCTCAACAAGAGCAAGCTACTATGGAAAAAGAAACACAACCATGGTTACAGGTAAAAGTGGTTTATTTAGATTTTGAAGGTGGCTTTTATGGTTTGGTGACAGAAAAAGGCAACAAATTTTTACCAATGAATTTGGCCAAAGAATATAAAGTTGTTGATACCGTGCTAAACATAAAAGGTCACAAAGTTGAAGGAATGGTTACCACGAAACAATGGGGTACACTGTATAAGATAGTCAATGTGAAATTAATTCAGTTAGGAAAAAAGCAAGCCCCTAATACTTATTAAAGGCTGGGTATATTTAATGGCAGGTTAATGGTTGTTTAAACAGGGATACAATTCTTGCTTCGCCAATAAATTGTATTTGATATAACTGTTGGTAATCCAATTCCGTTAGCGGCGCCATTTTTTGTGTTGATAAAAGCTCAACAAGTTGCGGTGTGGTATTACTGTGACCAACCACTAAACTATTTTCTTTTCTTTGCTGTAACTGAATTGATAGTTGCTCTAAATGACGAGGATTATAATTTTGTACGGCAATATGTTGTTTTATCGCTAAAGGATTGGCAGTCTGTCTGGTTCGCTGATATTTAGTACTATAAATTTGACTAATGTTTGCTTGCGACAGTAAGCTGGCTAACTGTTTTGCTCTGGCTTGCCCACAATGTGTTAGGCTCGGATTTTTACCTTCTTTTTGTTTTTCAGCATGCCTGACTAGATAAATACTGTAATTGTCAGCAGCAAAAGTACTGTTTGCGAATACAGCGGCTAATAGTAGCCAAACAATTTTTTTTATCATCAAAATCACCTATTTAAATCATCTAAAGCTACAACCCTGAAAGCCTTGGCTCATAATCGCGGGCAGTTAAAGACTACTCGTCCAGAGCGGCTTAACTAAAAACCTATTTAGTCCATTTAAAGTTGAGCCCTATATGCCTGAGTTCATAGCACGCTTTAACTAAAACAATCTATTTAATCCATTTAATGCCGCTACGCGAAATGCCTCGGCCATCGTAGGGTAGTTAAAAGTAGTATTGATAAAATATTCAATGGTATTACCGCCATTTTTTTGCTGCATGATGGCTTGGCCAATGTGAATAATTTCTGCCGCATTTTCACCAAAGCAATGAATACCTAAAATTTCTTTGCTTTCGCGATGAAACAAAATTTTTAATGAGCCAACTAAACTGTTAGCAATTTGTGCTCTGGCCAAATGTTTAAACTGTGCTCGACCCACTTCATAAGGTATTTTAGCCTCAGTTAATTCCTGTTCAGTTTTACCTACCGAGCTGATTTCAGGAATCGTGTAAATACCGGTGGGGATATCAGCGATTAATTTAGCACTACTTTTGTTATCTATCATGGCTGATGCAGCAAGTCGGCCTTGATCATAAGCAGCGCTGGCTAAGCTTGGATAACCAATAACATCACCAACGGCATAAATATTGTCAACGTCTGTTTGGTATTGATCATTGACCTTGAGTTGTCCACGACCATCGCTTTTCAAGCCGGCATTAGTTAAGTTTAAATCTGCGGTATTACCTGTACGGCCATTGGCAAAGAGTAAACAGTCGGCACGCATCTTCTTACCTGACTCCAAATGAACCACAACTGCTTGCTCGCTGGCTTCAATACGTTCAATTTGTTCGCCATGCCTGATAACGACGCCACTGTTCCATAAATGATAACTTAGGGAATCGGAAATTTCGTCATCTAAAAACGAAAGCAGACGCTCTCGAGTATTAATTAAATCGACCTTAACGCCTAGGCCACGAAAGATTGATGCATATTCACTACCAATGACACCTGCACCATAAATAATAATGGAACGTGGTTCATGGCTGAGGGATAAAATGGTATCAGAGTCATAAACGCGGGGATGGTTAAAGTCGATATTATCGGGACGATAAGGATGTGATCCTGTGGCAATAACAATTTTTTTTGCGGTCACGTGTTCGATGGAATCATCATTCTTAATAACTTGAATAGTGTTAGCATCAATGAAAGATGCTTTTCCAGTAATTAGCTCAACGCGGTTACGATCATAAAAGCCACTACGTAATCGAACTTGTTTGCGAATAACGGTTGATGCATGATTTAAAATATCAGCAAAGGTTAAGTGTTTTGCTTTTTCGTGGCCTCGAAATAATGGATTTGAATTGTAATCGATTAAGCGACTAACACTTTGGCGCAAAGCTTTAGAAGGTATTGTGCCCCAGTGAGTGCAACCACCACCAACATCTTTATAGCGTTCTATAATGGCGACTCTCTGATCTTTTTTAGCGAGCTCCATTGATGCACCTTCACCGCCCGGACCTGTACCAATGATGATGACATCAAAGTCGGATGCTTTATTGGTGCTTTGTTTTTTAGATTTATTCAAAATAATGGCCTCAAATGCCTGTTAATGGAAAAATATTAGCAGGATTTGAGGGAAATGGTAATATAACTTTGCTTTATTACCTTGATTTTTAGGCAAGTTTTGCTGTTAAAAGTTGCCAGCTTTTACGTTGTTCATTCAGTCTTGTTTTTAATTCATGATACTGCTTCATCAATTCAGATTTTTCTACATCAGCCATCACTTGCTCATGTTTTTCCAATAATAACGTTTTACGTACTTGATAATAAGCATTCAATTTACTAATAAGTAAATCATACTCTTGTTGTAGCTGCAGCAAGGCTTGTTCCGCATCAGGTAGAGCAATCAACTTATCTTTACTGCGTTTTAGTGTCATGGCAAGGCGCATTTTTTCAATTTTGTCTTCTGGGCTGGTCCGTAACTTAGACGTTAATCCAAGCCATTGACAGCTTTTAATCAACCATTTGGTTGGGTCAAATTGCCACCAGCGAATGCCATTACGGTAATCATTTTCAAAAATATGATGGTAATTATGATATCCCTCACCAAAGGTAAGGAAAGCTAAGAAACCATTGTCTCGGGCGGTATTTTTATCCGTATAGGTTTGCTTACCCCATACATGTGCTAATGAATTGATGAAAAAAGTAGTATGGTGGCTAAGGACTAAACGTAAAAATCCGACGAGCAAAATACTATTGACCAGATCACCATGCCATAAACCAAACGCGATAGGCACACCAAAATTCATAGCAATAGTTAATAATAAATAATATTTATGCTGCCACATAACGATGGAGTCTTTTTGTATATCTCTAACATTTTTGTAGTCATGATATCGGTTGGCTTGATACTCACGGCACATCCAACCGATATGAGAATACCAAAACCCCATCTTAGCAGAATAGGGATCGATATCGTTGTTATCAACATGTTTGTGGTGCACACGATGATCAGATGACCAATGTAAAATACTATTTTGTAGTGCAAAGGCACCACCTAGTGCAAAAATAAACCGTAAGCTCCAATGAGCTTGATAAGTTTTATGAGACCACAAACGATGATAACCTGCAGTAATCGACATACCGCAATAAATAAAACAGATTAGTGCAAATAAAATTTCGCTATTGTCAAAGCCAACAGTAATAGCACGATAAGGAACAGCGACAGCAGCCACTAAAAAAGTTACTGTAAATATTATGACATTGAGCCATATAATAGCGGGTTTTTTCATTTTATATCTCTGAGTTCAATCAACAAATAATTTTAGCTTACACGTGTACACTACCGTTATATTTTAGCTAGATCGTCTTACCAGTCAAGTGTATTTAGCAAATATCTAATCCAACTTAGTCAAACTGACATTGAGCATAGATTACAGTATGATATATAAGTAGTGTTTAGTTTTTTACAAGAGAGTTATATTGATGAGCGGTGTTCGAGCGCAGCAAAAAGAGAAAACCCGGCGGCTTTTAGTTGATGCTGCGTTAAATCAATTAAGTGCAGAGCGCAGTTTTTCAAGTTTGAGCCTTCGAGAAGTTGCAAAAGAAGCTGGGCTTGCCCCAACATCTTTTTATCGACATTTTACCGATATGGATGAACTTGGCCTAACTTTAGTCGATGAAGCGGGTTTAACCCTAAGACAATTAATGCGTCAAGCTCGTCAGCGTATTGCCAAAGGTGGTTCAGTAATACAAATATCGGTTGAAACCTTTATGGAACTTATAGAAAGTAATGGCAATGTTTTTCGTTTGTTGCTTCGTGAGCGTTCAGGTACTTCGGCGGCATTTAGAGCCGCGGTAATACGAGAAATTCGTTACTTCACGATGGAGCTTTGTGACTATTTACAGCAAGCCAAAGATTTAGATGCAGAAGTAGCCTATATGCAAGCTAATGCGGCTGTCACTATCGTTTTTAGCGCGGGCTCAGACGCTTTAGATATTGATGATAAATATGAACGGCAGCAGTTATCAAAGCAAACTATTCAACAATTGCGCTTCATTGCTCGCGGTGCTGCAGAATTAAGTGATAGACGTAAAGCCATTCGAAGAAAGCGATAGCAATACCTTTAAAGGAGTTAAATCTTCAGCTTTCTTGTGTTTAACCCAAACAGCAGCTACAGCTTACGCGTTAGCACTACGCCTGTTTCAATATGATCTGTATACGGAAACTGATCAAACAAGGCAAACTTTTCAATTATATGGGTTTTATTTAATTGTGCTAAATTTTCTTTTAAGGTATTAGGGTTACAAGAGATATAAATAATTTTATTGAAGCGACTCACTAACTCAACACTCTCTTTGTCTAATCCTGCACGAGGTGGATCAACCAATACCGTATCATAGTTATAAGTGGATAAATCGAAGCCCTCTAAACGGCGAAATTGTCGTTCGCCATTCATGGCTTGGCTGAACTCTTCACTAGACATTCGAACAATATCGATATTGTTAATATTATTCGCTTTTATATTAACTTGTGCAGACCTTACTGAGGTTTTTGAAATTTCAGTGCCTAAAACACGATCAAAGTTTTCAGCTAAAGCAATGCTAAAGTTGCCGTTACCACAATAAAGTTCAATTAAATCACCCTTGGCATTAACAGTGGCTTGTTGTGCCCAAAGTAGCATTTGCTCATTAACGCCACCGTTAGGTTGCGTAAAACTATTTTCGACTTGCTGATAAACAAACTTTTTGTTGCCTACTTGTAATGACTCCATGACAAAATCTTTACTGATAACAATTTTCTGTTTTTTTGCACGACCAATAATATCTACAGAGGCGATGGTACTAAGCTGTTCTTTTAGTAATAAGGCTGCATCTTCCCAACTTGGTTCTAATGATTTGTGGTAGAGCAAACTAATTAACAACTCACCACTTAAGGTTGAAAGAAAATCAACTTGAAAGAGTTTATAGCGGAGCGTCGGATTATCTTTAATGGCAACCAATAGCGCTTTCATTGCTAGGTTAATTAGCTTACTAGCAACGGGAAAGTCATCAACACGAAACTTTTCCTTAGTAGCACTATTAAACATGATGTAATAAAGATCATCCTCTTGATGCCATATCCTGAATTCAGCTCTTAAACGATAATTTAATTTAGCCGATGGAAAAACTTCAGCTTCGGGCATGGCAAAGCAAGAAAACAATTCTGTCATATCGTTTTGTTTTATCGATAATTGTTGGGCGTAGTTATCGGGATGAATATGACTAAACATTTATAAGCCTTGATTGTAGTAGGAAGAGCCTAAAGAAATTAACAGCGCGAATTTTACTATTCCTTTGATTATTGTCTAGGTTTATTTAAAAATAATAAGCAAATAAGCAAAAAAAAACCTACTAGTATATCGCTATATCAGTAGGTTTTTATATATTTAGAAAAGCGGCTTAATTATCTTCGTTGTCTGTTCTTTCAGGACGTTCTTTTGCTTCTCTAACTTTCAACGTCCGTTGTTGAAATTCAGTATCATTCAATGCTGATATGGCTTTATCAATATCATTTGCGGCCATTTCAACGAAACCAAAGCCACGGCGTTTACCTGTGTGCTTATCTTTCATTAAACGTACCGATTAAACATCACCATAAAGAGTAAAGAGTTCTTTAACTGCTGTTTCATTAGCACGGTAGGGTAAGTTGCCAACATATAAAGTTTTTAAATCCTCTGTATTGGTTGTAGACGATGTAGTTGTTGAAACTGAGCTGGTAGGACTTACTATAAGTGGAGCCAAAAAAGCACTGATGAAAACACATGCGGCAGCAATTGCAGGAGTTGCTGAAACAGTACTAGTTATAAAATAAGTAATAATAGCAAAAACAATAGCTATTATTACCGTCGATAGTTGCGGAGACTTCATAATGAATACCTAATTATTATTTTAATGAAAATTTAGTCTTACTTAACTGATATCACCGTTGTTGTATAAAAACAAAAATTCAAATCAAAAAGTATAAGTAAAACAATTCTATGTTACCCAGCTTTTATTATTGTGCAACTATAAGTGTAAAAAATATGCAATTTAGCGGATTCTATTAGCTAGGCGCATTATTTTTGAACGTATTGAAGGTTATCTAAGCGTTCAAATAAAAGATCGAAAATAAGGGTTGACCCACCCAAAGAAATCTATACAATACGCTCCAGTTCCAAGGGGTTCAGCCAAAAAGCTTGGCCAACTGGACGTTTTGATAAGTTATCTGCTTTCATTTGTTGATAAATAGCTAACTTAACCTTTTATTTTTA
>Ga0105358_10001406_pt1 | contig 12835 bp, 5 predicted proteins | sample GOMGulsemesocosm_5_FD_83509 | JGI IMG/M metagenome (GOLD analysis project Ga0105358, IMG submission 83509) | Methane-oxidizing microbial communities from mesocosms in the Gulf of Mexico - GOM15C Gulf of Mexico | ecosystem: Environmental > Aquatic > Marine > Cold seeps | place: Gulf of Mexico...
AAATTTTAACTGTTGGTACTGGTACGCCTAATGGTGTGCCACGGCCAGTAGTGAATAGCACCATGTTGGCACCACTAGCAGCAAGGGCAGTACAAGATACAGCATCATTGCCCGGACCTTCTAGTAAGGTAAGGCCATTTTTAGCTACGGCTTTTTCACCGTATTTGATTACATCTTGAACCTGTGCATTGCCAGCTTTTTGAATGGCACCTAATGATTTATCTTCCAGTGTCGTTAAGCCGCCAGCTTTGTTACCCGGTGATGGATTTTCATAGACAGGCTGATTGTTTGCTACAAAGTATTGTTTGAAACCATCAACTAGGTTGACAATTTTATGATAAACATCTTCATTAGCCGCATTATTCATTAACACTTGTTCTGCACCAAACATTTCTGGTGTTTCGGTTAAAATTACCGTTGCACCATAACTCGCCATTTTTTCACTGATACGACCCAATAATGGGTTAGCTGTTAAACCACTTAAACCATCTGAGCCGCCACACTTCATGGCAAGAGTTAATGTTGAAACAGGGCATTCAACTCGCTCATCACTTGCCATTTTGGCGAGTAATTTTTCTATATGAATCATGCCTTCTGCTTCATCATCATCAACTTCTTGTGCATTGAAGTAAGAAACACGATCGCTCATTGTTGCAGGTAAGGCTTCGATTAAGGCTGACAATTGATTGTTTTCACAACCTAAACCTAAAAACAATACTGCACCTGCATTTGGGTTTGATGCCAGTGAAGCAAGTAATAGTTTAGTTTGTGCTAAATCATCGCCTAGTTGTGAACAGCCAAAAGGATGGGTTACTGCGAGAAAGTCATCGGCTTGTTCATTGAATATTTCTTTACATTGGCGTACCAACGATTGTGCTAAATGATTAACACAACCAACCGTGTTGATTATCCATAATTCATTTCGAATGCCCACTAAACCGTTGGCACGAGGGTAGCCCATAAAAACGGGAGTTTCTTCTAAAGGTATTGCCTGAAAATGTTCAGAAGGTTGATATGAAAATTTATTATCATCACTCAATAATGTTTTTAAATTATGAGAGTGTATCCAGTCACCTGCAAAAGTATCACGAGTGGTGTAACCTATAGAGTAACCATATTTAAATATTTCCTGACCTTTCTTTAATGAACACAATGATATTTTGTGGCCGCGCCCAACATCTTCGTTTAACACTACCTCAATATTATTGATGGTGATAGTACTGCCCTTGACTAGGTTTTCTAATGCTACAGCAACGTTATCATTGCTGTGTACTTGAATGTGGCTTCTTACGAGTGGTTGCTCTAAGTTCATGACATTTACTCTCTAAATCTTTGTCAGCTTGTGCATATAGTCATTACAGTTAGTTCTAGCTATTGACTAAGGATATGTTTCGTTAATTAACTTTCTATAATTTATACTTGATAAAAATGGCGGGCATTGTTACCAAAAATGTCTTCTTTTGCTTGTGGTGCATATGACAAGATAAAATCGAGTACGAGTTGCTTAATCGTTTGATATTCACCAGCAACTAAACTTACCGGCCAATCTGAACCGAACATTACCCGCTTTGTAGTAAAAAGATCTAACACCGTTCGCATATAGGGTTGAATGTCTTCGCTAGTCCAGCTCAGCCAATCAGCCTCAGTAACCATGCCTGATAATTTACAATAGCAATTCGGATTCTGAGCCAATATTTTCATATTTTGTTGCCATTGCTCAAATCCTTGACCACTTTTAATGTTAGGCTTGGCAATGTGATCAATAACCACATGTAAATTTGGTACATGTGCAAGCATTTCTATTGCTGCGGGTAATTGATGTGAAAAAATTAGCAGATCATAACTATAGCCTTTATCTGCTAGAATCTTTAGGCCGCGAATGAAATCTGGATTACGCATAAAGTCAGGGTCAGTTTCTCCTTGTATTACATGGCGAAAACCAACCAGTTTTTTATGAGAAGTTAATGCAGATAATTGTTCTAATAGTTGTTCACTTTTTAAATCAATCCAACCTACCACACCTTTGATGAGATCTGATCGGCTAGCTAGGTTAGCTAGCCATAAAGTTTCTTCCATAGATTGACGCGCTTGAACAGCAATACTACCTAAAAAACCATTCTGGTTAAGGGTTTGTTCAAGTTCTTTTAGTTGGAAGTCTTGTTTTAACACTGCCATAGAATCATCAATCCAATCATATTCAACAGGGTCAAACGCCCATAAATGGTGATGTGCGTCAATATACATTGCAAACTCCGAGTTAATTAATTTCAATTACCGCTTTTACAACACCTGTTTCTGGTTTTACCCACTCAGGGAATATACTGGGAAAATCATTGAAATCAACTTTGTGAGTTACCATAGCTGTTGATTTAGCGCTGCCATTAGCTAAACAACTTACCACGTGCTCAAAATCTTCTTTTGTTGCATTTCGGCTACCTTTTAACGTTGTTTCGCGTTTATGGAACTCGGGATCATTAAAGCTAATGTTAGCTTTTACAACACTCACAAATACTAGTGTTCCACCGTGCGCTAACCAACCGAAAGTTGACTCCATAGCACTTGGATTCCCTGTGCAATCAATGATTACTGTTGGAAAGTCATCTTCTATTAACGCTTCAAGCTGTGCTTTAACATCATCTTTACAGTCAACGATTGCATCAATATTCATTTCACGTTTTGCAAAATCTAATCGGTCATTGTTAACGTCAGCTAATATGGTTTTAGCTCCGGCAACCTTAGCAAACTGAGCTGCTCCTAAGCCTATTGGACCTGCACCTAGTACCATTACCGTATCACTTCTAGAAACTTTACCGCGACGAACTGAATGGGCTCCAATGGCCAAACACTCAACCACTGCTAATTGATCAAAAGGAACGCCTTCAGTGATCACAACATGTGAGGCAGGTAAACATAAGTATTCACACATGCCACCATCAATATGAACACCGATTACTTGAATATCAGTGCAACAGTTTGTTTTTCCTACGCGACAGGCAACACATTTGCCACATTCCAAATAAGGAATGACATAAGCTGGTTTACCTATAGGTAAATCAACCCCTTCGCCAACGGCTTCAATTTCACCAGACAATTCATGCCCAAGTACCCGTGGGTAGCTGAAATAAGGCTGATTACCACCATAGGCATGAATATCTGTACCACAAACACCGATAGCTCGAATTTTAAGGAGTACTTCACCTGCTTTAGGTTGTGGTTTTTCGCTTTCTAAAAAATTTAGTTCACCAGGTTGTTGGCAAACAATCGACTTCATCATAATAACCTTCCAGTTTAGTAAATGGTGCTAGCATGTATTTGCTAAACCACAAGTAGTGTCCTTTTACTATAATATACACAACTAAGGTGACTTTATAAAGTTTTATTTATATTTATCTTTATATGTACTTACCATTATTTTGACGTTTATGAAATAAACCAATCCCTCCAGTATATTTATTACAGATAATAAACATTAGATTCAGAAGTAAAAATCATTTAAGCAGTAAGTCAATGAAAAACAGGACTAATATATAAACAAAAAAAAACGAACTTTAATTGGTTCGTTTTTTGGTTTTATCAGTGTTCTCACTAATTAGACTTGATGGATTTTATGCGCTCTGTAGCCGAAAATGGCAATAACAACAAAGCAAATTAACGGTAATACAAACGATGTTTGCACTGTTGGAAGACCAGCAATTAGTACTTCACCATCAATCATACTACCTTGTAATGGCGGCATTAATGCACCACCAACAATTGCCATTACTAGCCCTGCTGAAGCTAAACTAGCATCATTACCAGTATCTTTTAAAGCGATACCATAGATAGTAGGGAACATTAATGACATACATGCTGACGTAGCAATCAAACAATAAAGCCCTGTCATTCCACCAATAAAGATAGTTCCGAATGAAAGTAAAATTCCACCAGATCCAAGTAGTAACAATAACTGACCTGGACGCATTAAACCTAACATAAATGTACAAATAAAACGGCTAGCAAGGAAAATACCCATGGCAACCATATTGTATTGTTGGGCTTCTGCTGCTGTTAAGCCCACAGAGGTCATTCCATAATGGATAATGAATGTCCAACACATGATTTGTGCGCCAACATAAAATGCTTGTGCAATCACACCTTCACGATAACGGGCTGTCGATACTAAACGGATAAAGGTTTCTTTTAATACTTTAGGCGTAAGTTCTTCATCGTGTGTAATTGTGTCAGGCAACTTACGGAATAAAAAGAAAACAAATAACAAGGACACAACAAATGCAATTGCAATGTAAGGACCACGCACCGTGATTAAATCAGCAGTTTGCATCGCTTGATGCGCAACTGGGTCAGCAACAGAAAAGTCGCTTAATGCTTGCGTTAACTTTCCATCAACTACAGAGGGTAATAATTCGTTATATTCAGGGTGAGCAAGTTTTTCAGCCGCACGAAACTCTTCAACTTTTAATTCACTTAAGATGTAATTTGAAGCAACAAACATCCCACCTAATGAACCGATTGGGTTGAAAGCTTGAGCTAAATTTAGCCGTTGAGTTGAGGTTTCTGGAGAGCCCATTGATAAAATATAGGGGTTAGCTGTGGTTTCTAATAATGCTAAACCACAAGTGATCACACATAAAGCTAATAAAAAGTAGTTAAACTCTGCGGTCATACTGGCCGGCAAAAATAGTATGGCGCCAATAGCGTAAAGTGCTAAGCCCAATAAAATACCAGATTTATATGAGAAGCGTCGGATAAAAATAGCTGCAGGAATAGCCATGATGCCGTAGCCTAAATAAAATGCAAATTGAACCATAGAGCTTTGAACATTCGAGATTAGAAAGATATCTTTAAAGGCTTTAACTAGTGGGTTAGTAATGTCATTAGCAAATCCCCATAATGGAAAAAGCGTAGCTACCATAATAAAAGGGAGAATATACTCTTTCGCCAATACCGGCGCTTTTGTTTCCATTGGCTGCTTAATGGTTTCACCCGTTTCTTCAATTGCTATTGTCATTAATACCTCTTATTTTTTAGTTATCACTTTAATCGCCTGCCCTAGCAATCTATTATTCTGCACCCACAAAAATAGTGGTGATTATAATTAATAAACACAATGTACTTGTAATGAATTCTTGTGTCAATGTTTGAAGTTGTCTATCTTAATCTCTTATTTTTGTTTTTCTTCAGCATTAGTAAGAAAGATAATGAGCAGTTAAAGCAAGTCATGAGTATTCGTTAATGAGATTTAGACACTCATTATGTCGAAAGCAATGCGCAAAATATCTAATATTTGAGGGCAATCTGCGAGGCTTTATTCATTGTTGTTTTCATTATTGTCTATTAATTGTTACTTTTATAATAAACAATAATAGAGCAATTGTTATTGGCTAAATATTACATCTGTGGCATCAATACTAATTAGTGTTCTTTATTACATATATTCAAAAACAATTCATTATTCATTTCTTTAGATGCTTCACGTCAACGCCGACTTCTTAATACCTCTTTTCATATTTTCTTGTTATTTATGACTGCAACTGTAGTGCTGTTTTTGTCCATTGCTGTATTGAATTTATTTGATTTTTTCGTTAATTACAGTTTCTCATTGAATAAAATCATTGTTCACCAACAATTAATATGTTTATTCTTTACAATATACACGACGTAGTGTAATTTGATTCACTAGTTATTGCTGTTTTTGATGGTAGATAACTTTAACAAGTAATGATTTAGCACTTTCTACATTAGACAAAGGCAGTTTTAATGAATATTTTTAGCATGTTCAAACAAAAAAGCCAAACATCAATATTTGGTAGCACATTGATGTTTATAGCTTTTTTGACCATTACAGGAGGGTGTAGTCAACGCAAAACTGTTGAAGAAAAACCCTTAAATGTTCTGTTTATATTAACAGATGATCAAGCACCCGATACCGTATCAGCATTTGGTAATAAAAACATCAATACACCTAACCTTGATGATCTTGCTCATCAAGGTATGCGGTTTAGTCATGTTTTTAATCAAGGCGCTTGGTCTGGTGCGGTATGTTTACCTAGTCGACAAATGATCAATACCGGCCGTCATTTATATCGTACAGGGCTCGATGCTCGCGGTGTAAACGATCCAGCTTTTTCGGCTAAACACGCGACCTTTGGTCAAACGTTTAAAGAGTCAGGCTACGATACTTTTCAAACGGGTAAGTGGCATTTATCGATGGATGTTTGGCGTCGAAGCTTTACCCATGGTAAGGCAATTCATGAAAATGGTATGTCTCGCCATGAAAAGGGCGGACATTGGGATGCAGAATTTACTGATTTTGATTCGAGTAAAACCGCTGATGCTGCCTTTACTCGCTACAAAGGTGGTAAACATACCAGTGAAGTTGTTGCTGATGCCGCAGTAGATTTTCTTGCCAATCGTAATGGTACTAGCAAACCTTTTATGATGTATGTCGGGTTTCTAGCGCCGCATGATCCATTACATGCCCCTGATGAATATTTAGCGCGTTACCCTGAAGAAAACATTGAATTACCGAAGAATTTTGCAGGATACCACCCCTTCGATCAAGGTGATTATTACTTGCGTGACGAGGTGCTGGCGGGATTCCCACGTTCACCTGTACGCATCCAGGGTAAGATCAGTAAATATTACGCGATGATTGAGCATACTGATGCCCAAATTGGTCGAATATTAGCGCAGTTAGAAGCCTCAGGTCAGGCTGAAAATACGCTGATTATTTATACCTCCGATCACGGTTTAGCGATGGGCAATCATGGTTTAATGGGCAAACAAAATCAATATGATCATAGTGTGCGCGTGCCATTTATTGTTAAAGGGCCTACTATCCCTGCAGATACAACCGTGCCAGGTATGTTCTATTTAAACAGTGTATTTCCTACCGCTGTCGAGCTTGCTGGATTAGAGATCCCTTCATCTGTTGATGCACCAAGCATTGTTCCGCTTATCAAAGGGGAAAAAGAAGTTGTATTCGATAATATTTATGGTGCTTATCGTCATTTTCAACGCATGGTTCGAAGCCAAGACTACAAGCTAATTTATTATCCGATGATAAAACGTACGCAATTGTTTGATATGCAAGCTGACCCATTAGAAATGAATGACTTAAGTAAAAAGCCAGAACATGCCGAACGTATTGAAACGATGATGGCACAACTAGAAGATTGGAAAAAAGTGGTTGATGATCCGCTTGATCTGAACGCACCAGAAGCAAGTTACGATGCTTTCTTGAAATTAACTTGGGATTAAACTCATGAAATTCACTACAAAATTTAAAGATACACTGTTAACCCCGGTTAAGTTTTCACTATTGGCTTGTGTTGTGACCAGCACGGCTTTCGTTGCCGGAAATGTCTCAGCCGAAGGGGCAGCCAAGCAGCCTAATATTGTTTTTATTATGTCTGATGACCATGCTGCTAATGCCGTATCAAGTTATCAAGGGCGCTTATCGTCGGTTTTCAAGACCCCAAATATTGATAGATTAGCAACCGAAGGTGTACGCTTTGATGGCATGTATGCAAATAATTCTATTTGTACACCGAGTCGGGCAGCTATATTAACCGGACAGTACAGTCACACTAATGGTATTAGAACGCTAGACGAACCGTTTAACCGTAAAAAAGATAATATGGCTAAACAGCTAAAAGCCGCTGGTTATCAAACGGCTATCATCGGTAAGTGGCATTTAACAACAGAACCTTCAGGGTTCGATTATTACAATGTATTGCCAAACCAGGGTGACTATTTTAATCCTAAATTAAAAGAGATTGGCAAAAACTGGCATGACGGTTTTCAAGGTGGAGAAGTCTATCCAGGTTATGTCACTGATGTTATTACCGATGTTAGCATTGACTGGTTAAGCAAACGTGATGGAGATAAGCCCTTCATGCTCATGATTCACCACAAAGCGCCCCATGGTTTATGGGAGCCCGCTAAACGTCATGAAAATTTCTAGCTGATGTAAAAATTCCAGAGCCTGATAGTTTATATAACCGAGGTAAACATGGTCCTACCGATGCGGTAATTATTGATGGTAAGGCTGGTCAACAATTTGGTTCTTCAGTTTCCCGAAGAATGGAAGGCCGTGGTTTAGTTACTCGAATGTTAGACAAGAGCTGGCCAACAGGGCAGCTTAAGTTAGATACTTATGATTGGAACACTGTGGTATCTGCTGCTTATCAAAAATACTTAAAAGAGTATTTGCGTACGATTAAAGCCATTGATGAGAATGTCGGCCGCGTACTTGATTACCTTGATGCTAACGGTTTAACCGAAAATACCATTGTTATTTATACCTCAGATCAAGGCATGATGTTAGGCGAGCACGATTATTACGACAAACGCTGGATTTACGAAGAGTCTATTCAGATGCCATTTTTAGTGCGTTACCCTAAAGCCAAGTCGGCAGGAAAATCTACGGATGAGCTGTTTTTAAATTTAGATATCGCACCGACACTGCTTGAAGTTGCCGGTATTACGCCCCCTAAAAGTATGCAAGGGAAAAGCTTTAAATCGGCTTTACTTAACCCAGAACATGCTAAAGGCCGCGATGCCATTTATTATCGTTATTGGCTACATATGGCGCACCATAACGTACCTGCTCATTATGGTGTTCGTACTAAAACACATAAATTGGCGTTCTTTTATGGCTTACCGCTTGATGCCAATGGTTCTATGCCAGCGGCAACACCGCCGTATTGGGAACTTTATGATTTAGCTAATGATCCAAAAGAGATGAATAACTTGTACCCCAACAAGGAGAGTGGCCCGTTGAAGGCTGAACTGAAACAAGTTTTAACTCAATTGAAAAAGGAAATTGGCGATACAGATGATAAATACCCTGCTCTAATGACAGTAAAAGTAAAACACTGGAACCAGTAGTTTAGTATAAATAACTAACTGAAGTTATGGACTATATCCTCAGTTAGTTATTACGTTTATATTTTTTAACTATTCAGCCTCATCTTCAATAAATATATCAGGAACTGATTTTTGAAGAGGAATTCAAGATCTAAGTTTGCAGATACATATTGTTTTCTGCAAGTAGATAGCTTAAGAGCAAGCAGAACACTCTACTCCTGTACTATCCTGATATTTTGGTGAACATTGATTATCCTTATATCATTGTTCCCTTCTTTGTTAGTAAATGGCGCACCTTTTCATTGATCTACTCTAATGGCATTGACACTTCGATAAAGGATAATATCCTAACTTATCGTATTGTTATAAACCCAAAACGACAATACAAAAGCATTTAAAAAAGGAATTGTGGTTTTAGTCATGGATCGGAGGTACTCCTTTCCTGATGCAGCACAGTCTTTAGGGTTTAGTTTTAATTACTTCATACCTGGAAACAGAAATTTGAAGATAAAAAATTTGCAATGTTTTTAATAAATTATCAATTTGTTTCAATAACATATTGATATGTCCAGTGCCTTATTAGCCCAAAACATAGTAACGTTTAACTTTATCAAAAGAACGAAGGTGTTTTCCGTAAAAAGCAATCTGAATTAATGAATGTTCGTCGGAGTGGCTATTATGCTTGGCTCGATTGACCATCTAAAATCATTGTGACCCTGAGCGAAGACTGTGCCTATGCACTAAAGCATGATATAAAAAATCGACAACAATTGACTCCACAGCACCCTAGTAAAATTTGGGCATGAGATGTGACCTTTTGAGGATAGATAAAACTGGATGTACTTAGCTATGGTTATGAGTTTGTATTATCGCCGTATCAATGGCTGGTCTATTCATATCACTATGACAATAGATTGGTGGAGCGATCCATGAAGTGGTATAAACCTTAGGCGACCAAATAACGGGCTAATATTTCACAGTGACCGGGGCTCTCAATAGCTGAGCTAGCGTATTAGAATTTAAAAAGCAATAACATTACCGCTTCAATGAGTAGACGAGGTGCATGTTGGGATAATTCTGATGACACAGTAGCTAAGTAAGAAGTTGCTTAGGCTAAATGTATAACTTTACATATGTGTAGAAATTTAACAATATTATATTCTATAAAAATGCTGAAAATTATAAGCCAACAAGCAATAATGCTACTTGTTGGCTTACCTTACTTACTAACTATCAAAGTTAAAATGATGCTGCTATGGACAATTGATATCGACGCCCTGTTTGCGCAACATTCCTTATTAACTCAGGCGAAATCGCATAATTTTCAGTAACCTCGGCCGTTAAATTAATACCTTCAAATCTAAGTACAATGTTATCGGTTAAATTATAACTGCTAGTAAAATCAAATTGACCATACTCATTAGTGAAAATTGGATTACCGCCAGAACCCGCTACTTGTGATAAAAACTCACTACGGTAGTTGTATGAAATACGTGCACTCCATAAGTTTGTTTCATAATAAATAGTCGCATTAGCATTATCTTCAGATAATCCAGGAATACCAAATGCATCACCCGAAATGTCATTGACAAATTCGGCACTTGTATCAACAAATGTATAGTTCAGCCCAGTACCAAAGTTATTCCATGGCGCAGGTAAAGATTCAAAACTATGTTGCAAATTAAATTCATACCCCCAAACGCCACCACCTTCGCCATTAATAGGTTTGTCTATTTGTAGGTTTATAGGGGCGCCTGTATTCGGATCTAAAATAGTTTCACCATCAACAACTAAAGGAACGGCAGCAACTGCAGTATAAATAAAACTTTCCACATCCTTATAGAATAATCCCAATGAAACAAGAGATGATTCGTTATAATACCACTCCAAATTTGCATCATATTGAGTAGCTCTAAAAGGGTCTAGATCTGGATTACCTTGTTTCACAAGAAATATCGACGGGTTTACATCTAACGTAGCAGGAGATAAATCTTCAACGCGCGGTCTTGACATCGTTTTTGCGATGGCAAACCTTGCCAGAAGGTCATCAGCTAAGGTGAGCGTTATATTGAATGAAGGTAAAACGTCCCAATAAACTCTCTCAACTGTTTTTTCAAAAGCATCAGAAAATTCAACACTTTCATTAATAGAATCCAGAGCCGTAACTTCTTTTACTAAACCCGTAGAAGCCATATCTGTTCTAATTAATCTAACGCCAAAGTTACCTCTTATTGGTAATGAGTCATCATTTGCAAAATTTGCTTGAACATAAAATGCTGTTACATCTTCAATTAACTCTGAAGTTGTTGGGGTTATATAGGCAGATTGAGGTAACTGCCCTATACTGTTTTCAAAGTAATGCGCGGTAGCTGAATCCATATTTGGCTCTATCCACGAACGAGGAAACTCACCATCAAAACTCGAAAGAAAATCTGTTACAGGAAATTGATCTACGGTGTTGCTGCCGGGAAGATCACTTAATAAATCACCTCTAAATGTTGGTGCTACATCTATACGGCTTTTGGAAGCGTCTTTGGTGCGTTTACTATAGCGAACACCTGCTTGAATGTTACTAAACAAATCACCATCTATTAGATATGTTGCCTCAAATTTAGCTTGAATCTCTTCATCTTCAACTTCCTCCTTATCATTATAAGCAACATTTAAACCGTACTTACTTGGATCAGTTAGGTCAGCATCACTTGTAATATCAGGAACTAACTCATTTAACTCTACCGTTATAGATGAAAATGTTGTGGCATCAAATCCAAACCTAACTAAATCACTTGTGTACTTCGCATTCGAGTAAGATGTATCAAATTCAAGTGAAACTTTGTCACCTTCCCATAATAGATTTGCACCGTATACTTGAAGTTTTTCTTCACCAAGTGATCTAATACGGTCAAGACGGGGTTTTACGCCATTAGTGACGGTATAAGCATCGGCAAAACCATTAACGTCAACTGAGACAGAATTAATAGTTCCTAATCCTCCTACGCGATGTCGTAAAGGTAAATCAGATAAGTTTTGAGTATTATTGAAACCAGAGTACAGTGCGTCTACCGATAACATTAAATTGTCCTGAATGCTATATTGAAAGGCACTTGTGACATTTACGCGCTCACGTTGGTCATCAAAATGAAATGCTCGTAAGTTACCAGCAATAGTCGCTCCTAAAACTTCATTAGGCCCACCAACATCTAAATCTACTGGTTGATAATTTAAACCATCAGCCCTATCTTCTCGCAAAACTCGATCCGAGTATGCTACTCCTAAACTAAAACCAATCGTCTCATCCGCAAATATGTCGCTATATAATAATGCTGCTTTAGGGTCTGTACTCTCTGCAAAGTCATCATAAGAAGCAGATAAGGAAGTAGCAAATATGCGCTTTCCGAGATCGAGGGGACGATGAGTTTTCATATCTACTGTTCCTGCAACACCACCTTCGAGTAAGGTCGCATTAGGGCTTTTATGAATTTCTAAGCCAGAAATTAGATCTGATTGTAAAACATCGAAACTAAAGGAACGGGTATTTGAGCCAGAACCATTATTAAGGTTAACTTGAGGATTTGCCGAAACTACTGTTCTCCCATTAAGTGTAACATTAACTAAATCTGGACCCAGGCCTCTTATAGATACCTTTCGTCCTTCGCCCTTGGCCCTATCAATGGAAACACCACTAATTCTTTGAAGGGACTCAGCCAAATTTGTATCCGGAAATTTACCAATATCTTCAGCATTTACAACATCAACAATGGAATCAGAAAACCTTTTCGCATTAAGGTTTGCTTTTTGACTTCCTCTAATACCCCTAACTTCAATAACTTCAATATTATCTTTTTGATCCTGATTTAATTCATTATTTTGAGCATATGCAATATTTCCTGCACTGGCCAATGAAGCAATGATTGCACTTGCTAATATAGTTTTTTTGAACATTATATTCCCCATGTTTCCATCT
>Ga0105358_10001409_pt1 | contig 12828 bp, 14 predicted proteins | sample GOMGulsemesocosm_5_FD_83509 | JGI IMG/M metagenome (GOLD analysis project Ga0105358, IMG submission 83509) | Methane-oxidizing microbial communities from mesocosms in the Gulf of Mexico - GOM15C Gulf of Mexico | ecosystem: Environmental > Aquatic > Marine > Cold seeps | place: Gulf of Mexico...
CGAAAACGCTCAGCTGAAGCCAGTGATGAGCCACCAAATTTAAGTACACGCATGATTTTTTCCTTTCTTAAAAACAAAAAAGCCCGTAACCTTTTCAGGTCACGGGCTTCGATAAAATTGTTACTTTTTACACGTTAGCCAGCGACCGCCATCCCAGTTCGGGTGGTGGTGATAATAATAGTAATGTGGCTAGTAGTAATATTCATGTCAGGTAAAATGCCTGAATTACAGCTTAGTGTCAACCTTTATTGGCACACCAAAAGCAGAATAAAAAGTTATAGGGTATGCATAATTATACAAAATACAGGCACAGGCAAAAAATAACCGATAAAATCTGTACGCTTCCAAATAAAGTAATTAATTACCGAGTAAATAATAGAGACTAGCAACAGAGAACGAAGCCGATACTATATAAATAAAAGTCATACCTACGCTATAAGTATTAAGTTTCATCACTATCCCTCTTTATAATTATTAAAAAGTACGTGTCAATTAATTGTGCTCTATACCCATAATAGCTCAAAAGTATTTCAATGCATTGAAATACTAAGAAATAAGCTAATTTCATGTCACTATATTTTTTCGGTGAAAAAATGGTTAACTGAGTGTAAAGCTTTGTATGAGACTTATACCCACTGGATTCATTGATATGAACGGTAAATTTAAGGCAGTCGCCAAAGTAGTTGAGATTGCATATCTTTAAGCCATTGCTTAGCTTGCAAGTAATTAGGGAAATGTATAGCAACGAGTTGCCAAAAATCAGCAGAATGGTTTAAAAAGCGTAAGTGGCATAATTCATGTACCACAATGTAATCTATAACATAGTCTGGTAGCATCATCATCAAGTAATTAAAGCTGATCTCGCCATTGCTATTACAACTTCCCCATCTAGCACTATATTGCCGAATGTTAATACCTTCGTGTTTTAGCTGTGTTAATTCACTATAGTGACTAACTTTTGACAGGAGAATGGTTTGCGCTTGCTGTTTAAAATGACCTTCCAAGCGCTTTTTTACCGCGATGCGAAGCAACTGTTTATCATTAAGCTTCGTGGCATGACGCTGAGCCAATACTATGTTTAGTTCTGGTTTTAATTCTAAATTTTCAGATGAGTACTCGGTCAAAAAGGTCTCAGCACGGTTTGAGAAAGAAATATGCAAGCGAACTAGTTGTCCTAAAAAAAGTAGCTTATCACCGTGATTAAAGCTGCAGTATTGCTGGTTAAGCGGTGATTGCTCGATAACTTTTGCTTTGAGCCACGCTGACTTTTCTTGCACTAAGGCATTGATGGTTTTTTTATCAACATAGTAGGGTGCTCTAACTAACACTTTCCCTTGTTTCACTTGTAGGGAAAGTGTTTTACGACGAGCACTTCGAACTACTTGGAAATCAATCATAACTTAACGCTTAGCTAGCTTCACTTAATTTTGGCGCTGCGGACGTTTTTCTTACTGACTTTTCTGTTGTTTTAGCGGCTGGCTTTTTCACTGTTTCTTTAACAGCTTTACTGGCTGGTTTTTTCGCCAGCAAAGCAACCAACACATCGTCTCGGTGTTGTGCCAAATAAATAATAAGCTCTTCATTAGCCGCATCACTTAGCTCTACGGGTGAATTTGCAAAGACTTCAGCCAAATTATCAGCCATATCCAACATTTTGTCATATTCGTCTGCTGATTTCTTATCCATAAATGTTTTTGCCTCCAGCCCGTGTCTAATGACGACAAATCTACTTTCAACTGCCATTGTTATTCCTTAGTCATGTTAAAAGAAAAGGTTAAAATTAGTTGTACCCACTACATACAAGAGCATAACACGCCCAAACCAAAACTGTATATAACAACAGTAAGCTTTTTGTTTTAAATCAAAAAAAGTGATTACTTAACCACTTTTCATCTCACGTTAAATTGCACCTACAAAGATTTTCGTATGTCTATTTATTAACAAATGTAAAAACTTTGAAACAATCAAATGCATGCAATATTTACATCAAAATAGTAATCAATAACTTAGCAGGTTTTGTGCAAAAAAAAACAGTGATTTTTCTTACATCCCCAAATAAAGTGTTAACAACTTTTTATTAAAAATAATCCACTATATATTGCGTGCTGTATTTTAGCAGCATAATTAATAAACATTATGGAGAATATTATGAAAGTATTAAAAACTACCCTTATCGCACTTGCCACAGCGGTTCCTGCTTTAGCTTTTAGCTTACCTAGCCAAGCAGCAATGAGTCCTTATATGGAAACTGCATTGATTGATGTTTGCAAAGCAGCGATGAGCAATAAGGTATATAAATTAAACAGCACTTCTAAATCATACCGCTTAAAAGATAAAACTATCGCTTTGAAAGTGATGTGTAATGGCGATGACATTATTAGCTTTGCTGAACGCCATGGCGCAAATAAAACGGCAGCAAAATTACAAAGAAGCATAGGTAATGTTAACATTATTGATACTGCTGCCGCTGAAAAGCTAAGTATTTCTTTCACCGAGTAATGATTAGATACTCACTACATGGGATATCTATAACATGTCATATTAAACAAGAGCACTCACCTATAACACTGAGTGCTCGGTTTAATCACCAAATAACTTTTCAAACCAAGAGCGGCTATCTACTTTCTCTGTCAAGCAGGTTGTTTGTAAATGAATGCCTAAAGATATTGCTGGATAACTTTTCGTACCCTCACAGTCACTAGTCACGGCATTACCCGTTTGTTGCTCAAATAAGGTTAAGGCGATAGTAGATGGTTTAGTATTAATTTTGTTCGCCACACCTTGCTTTTTCATATAATCAGCAAATAATACCAAAGCACCGCTACTACCCGTTAATCCTGTTGAATCATTGTTATCTTTACCTAACCAAGTAGTGACCAAATGCTCGTTATCATAACCAATAAACCAACTATCACGTAGATCATTACTGGTGCCTGTTTTCCCTGCAACATTAGCTGCTTTAATACGCCAAGCAAGCGATCTTGCCGTACCTGTTTTTGTCACTTCCATAAGGGCATAATCCATTAAATAAGTGCCGTTCGTTGATAATATTTGTTCTGGCTCATCTTCAAACTGCCATAATGTCGAGCCACTTTGAGAGATGATCAAATTAACTGCATGCACGGTTAACGAGTTACCTTGCTTGGCAAGTGGCAAATATAACTGATTAATTTGCCATGGCGACATATTTATAGCCCCTAAAAGCATTGATGGGCGAGTAATAACATCTTTACTGTAACCAAGTGAGTGCATGGCATTAGCGACATTATCTAAACCTAAACTCATGCCCAAATTTACCGTTGGAATATTCAACGACTTCACCAAACCATCAATGAGTGGCACTTGGCCTCGGTATTTACCATCATAATTTTTGGGTTGCCATCTTTTCCCTTGCCCACTACTTAAGGTAATTGTCTTATCATTCAGCACTGTCGCCAGATTGTATTGCTCATAACGCTCTAATGCGGCCCAATAAATGACCGGCTTAATTAAAGAGCCAATAGGACGATTAACATGTAAAGCACGATTAAAGCCAGCATAGCCACTTTGCTTATCACCCACTAGAGCACGAACTTCAGCCGTTGCTATATCGGTGACTATCATCGCCGCCTGCAAATCTTTTTGTTGATACTGTTTTTCTAATGCGAGCAATTGACGGGCAACACTTTCTTCAAGCAACCGCTGACTATAGTGAGAAAAGCCGGTAAAAACTCGAACACCCGATTTTTGCTGGCGATTATCCAGTATTTGGCTCAGTTCATTTTTCACTAACTGCAAGTAAGCAGGGTAGTTTTGGCTTTTAAAACGTCGCTGCCCTCGAATGGCTAGTGGTGCGATTACGGCTTGTTCAAACGCTCGTACTGACAGCAAATTTTGCTCAAACATTAATCGTAAAATTAAATCACGTCGGGTTTTCGCTCTTTTGGGATGTCGCCACGGATCATAATAACTTGGCCCTTTTACTTGTGCAATTAACAGCGCGATTTGGGCGTTATTCAATGCTGCTAGAGTTTTACCGAAATAGAATTTTGCCGCCAAGCCAAAGCCATAAATACCATTGGCATAATGCTGCCCGAGGTAAACTTCATTAATATAAGCTTCAAGTAATTGATCTTTGCTATAACGCGCCTCAATAATAAGCGCCATAAGCGCTTCTTTAAACTTACGAGATAATGTTCTTTCACTGGTTAAAAACATATTTTTAACCAGTTGTTGAGTAAGTGTACTGCCGCCTTGAACAGTGCGGCCAGCAAGCAGGTTACTGTATAAAGCACGTAATATTCCAAAGGGTGAAATACCTTGATGGTGGTAAAAGTCACGATCTTCAATCAATAGCAATGTATCAAGTAATTGCGTAGGTATTCTCTCCAGCGGCATTAAAACGCGATCTTCTTTATTATTAGGGACAAGACGAGCTAATAAAATAGGCTCAAGTTTAAGCGTGGTCACAGGGTTATTTTCAATAAATAAGCGACTAATTTTACCTTCATCAAATTCAATCATCAACTTAACAGCAGTGTTAGTCTCTCCTGCTTGCCTATTAGGAAAATCAAAAACGCGACGGTAAATAACTAACCGTTTTGACGATAAGGAAAATTGCCCGGGCGAGTGCGTTATCGCTACTTTTTGATAATCATTAAGCTTAAGTGCCTTACTCAATTGAATAATATTTTTAGTATCACCAAGGTGCAATGTTTCTATTTGGCCATAAATTTGTGCTGGTACTTGCCAACGTTGACCTTCAAATTTTTGCTGAACCTTAGCATCAAGGTAAATGACAAAAAGGGCTAAAGTAAAAATAAGGGCAAGCAGTAGTTTTGCACTGCTAACAAAAACCCAGCGAGGCCAAGATGCTCGCGTTTCTTGCTGAGATGATTTACTGATTTTCTTCTTCGTGGTCATTGACTCTTGTCACCCTAATTTTTACTTTTTATATTATTTTCTATATGTCGTTTGGTTTTATTCGTTGCTTTAGCATTGACAGGATTATCAGGCCAGTAATGTTTCGGATATTGTGATTTCATCTCTTTTTGTACGGCTTTGTAGCTGCCCTGCCAAAACTGCGCTAAATCTTGCGTAACTTGAATAGGCCTTTGCGCGGGTGATAATAATTCTAACAATAACGGAATACCTTGTTGACCATTTACTCCCCCAATACAAGGAGTTTGTGTTGAACCATATAATTCTTGCATGGGCATAGCCACTTTCGGTGATTTTTCATTGGCATAAGTAATAGGACAATGACGACCTGTAGCACCAATATAAACACTAGGTGCTGCCCGTTTTAAAAGCTGCTGTTGCTGATAATCTAATTGTGATAATAACATTGCTGATAAATCTAGCTTAGCTAACTTGTCTGCTGACTTTATTTCACCTACAAAAGGGCTAAACCAGTCAGCTAAGTTTGCCAGTAAGCTTTGGTCGCTAACATCAATTAACTCATATTGAGGAAAGAAGGTTGTTAACCATTGCCAGCGTTTTTTCAACGCCAGATCTTTGTTTTGCCAATTAAGAAAATTCAAGCCTTTACGGATGATTAAATCACACCACATTTGCGCTATGTTGTCTGTTGTTAAGTTATTTTTACTGATGCTTTCCTGCAATATTAATGCTGTTAACTTAGTTTGTGAGCGGGCAATAATTTTACCACTAAGATCATCAAAAACGGCGACTTCTTGCTTGGTGATTTGCGCGGCAAATACTTGCTCTATTTGTGATAAATTTATACTTGCAGCTAAACGAACTCTAAGTACATTTTTGAATTGCATTAAGTCAGCGATAACTAAAAAGCTTTCACCGGCTAGCACATCCTGCTCATCAAGAGTGACTCCCTTGCCATTAGCACAAACAAAATCACCAGACGAACCGCGCGCTTTGGCGACTCGTTCAGGATAAGCATAAGCGAGTAACAAGCCAATACATTCAATAGGTAAAGCACTTGCGACTAACACATTAATATTATTTAATTGCACACGATTAGCATGATTTTTAATTTGTTTAATTATGCTAACAAACACACCATAAGGTTTACTAAACGTCGATATGACGATGTTTACTCGATGAGCGATATCGCAATCAAATCGACTTTTCTCTGCTGACAATATATCTCGCTCTTCTAATAAGGCCGCCAAAATACAGGCTAAAAAGGTCAGCTTATCAATATGTGTTTTCGTCGAAAGGTGATCCGTCGAAAGGTTCTGTGCTGAAAGTATCATACGAGCAAAACGTGGGTGACAAGAAAACAGCGCCACCTGCTCCCCCTGTTGAGTAAGCTTATTTTTTTGATCAACAATGGCTAAACTTTGCAACTCTTGCCATGCTTGACGCTCTTTTAATGTTGACGGCAACTCTAACAGTGGTATTTCAGCTAAGCTCGTGACTCCCCAACGAGCAACTTCTATCAATGTCGGCAGTAAATCCGCTTGCTGAATATCATTAATACTTTGCTCAGGTCTGCGCTCAAAGTCGTCTTTAGCATATAAGCGAATACACTGTCCTGCCATCAATCTACCCGCACGGCCTGCCCTTTGTATCGCTGATGCCTTAGCAATTTGTTGTTGCGTTAGCTTGTTCATCAAACTGGCATTGTCATAAATGGCCACTTTTTCAAAACCGCAATCTATCACCATATTAACCCCTTCAATAGTTAAAGAGGTTTCGGCAATATTGGTTGCTAATACCAATTTTCTCTTACCTAATTCACAAGGTTTAATCGCTTGCTGCTGCTGTTTTAAAGTGAGATCTCCAAACAATGGACACAAGAGCAAGTCATCCGGACAATATTGACTCACCGCTTGTGCGATAAAACGGATATCTCCAACACCAGGCAAAAATACTAAGGTAGAGCCTTGGTGCGCTAACACTTGCTGTTTTATCACGCTAATAGCATGATCTCGCCAACGCTGAATATTAACCGGGGCAATATAAGTAAGCTCAACAGGAAAACACCGCCCTTCGCTAGTCAATGCTTTGGCATCTGGCAGCGCCTTTGCCAAAGCATTGATGTCTAAGGTTGCCGACATCAATAGTATTTTAAGGTCGTCACGCAAACCTTGTTGCACATCTCGCGTTAAAGCATAAGCAAGGTCGCCATGCAATGAGCGCTCATGAAATTCATCAAAAACCACTAATGCACAGCCACTCAGCTCGGCATCATGCTGAATTATTTGTGTTAAAATACCTTCAGTGATCACTTCCAAACGAGTATTTTTAGAAACTTTGCTTTCGTTTCTCAAACGATAACCAACCGTATCGCCAACCTTTTCGTTTAGTTGTTTGGCTAAATAAGCCGCAATATTTTTCACCGCAAGTCGGCGCGGTTGTAGCAAGTAAATTTTTTGTTCTGAAAGCTCGGTCATTGCTAACAGCCACAAAGGCAAACACGTTGACTTACCAGCCCCAGGAGGTGCTGATAAAATCACAGTATTGTGCTGGGTTATGGTTTGACAAAATTGTGATTTTATCGCCTCTATTGGCAACGGTGCTGTGATTGGCATAAAAAACGAAGCGATATGAAAACTAGCAATATCATAACAACTTTTTACCACTTGCGGTTAATGTCAAATGGATAAATAGCTAAGCTGTTGATCTTGTCTATAATAATGATAATACAATATAGGAAGGATTTGTTAGCTATGAATGATCACAATAACAACAGCGTTGAGTTTTGTTTTCTCGCTGAGCCAACCGATGTAAATTTTGGCGGAAAAGTTCACGGCGGCATGGTAATGAAATGGATTGATCAAGCCTCCTATGCTTGTGCTGCAAAGTGGAGTAAGCGTTATAGCGTCACCGTATCAGCCAACGGCATTCGCTTCATTAGGCCAATACTTGTTGGGCAAATGGTCTCAGTTACTGCACAAATAGTTTACACTGGCCGTTCTAGCATGCATATTTATGTGGTGGTGCGCGCTCGAGATCCCAAAGAAGATAGTACGGTCATCACCAATCGTTGTTTTATCACTTTTATGGCAACAGATGAAAGTGGTTACCCCATTAAAGTCAAAAAATTCGACGCTGAATCAGAAGAAGAAAAAATGTTAGAGCAAGTCGCCATGCATGCCAAAGATTTTGCCAAACAGCTCGACCGTGACTTTGAAGAAAAGCTTGGCTGGAAATAACATCGTCATAAAACACCGATCAGTTGTCACTACATAAAGTTAAAACAAAATATAAACTTGCAAAGAAAATAAAACATGCTTACTTGGCAAACGATTAAAAGCTTGTTATCAATACCGTTCCAAATTTCTTTTAAAAACCGGAGTTAGCATGCAAAACTTAACACATGGAAGTTACAGTATTGAGCAAGAAAACAACATTTTACTCGTTGATGCTCAAGGCCCTTTTAATGAAATTACTGCCAAACAATATCATCAAGACATTGAAAGTTATACTCAGAAAATGAGTGGTAGCGCTTGGGGCTCCCTTGTTTTATATCGAGGCAACGGAGTATTTACCCCTGATATTGAGCAAAGTTTAACTGATACGACACATTACAGAATAGAAAATGGCATGGTAGCTATTGCCGCAGTAATTAATGACTCCGCCTACGCCGACATTTTACAAATGCAATTACAACGTATTTACCAAAGCTGCCAAATTCAATTCCATTTTTTTAGTGATTCAAATAATGCCAAAATTTGGCTAGACTGTTTTATCAACGAGCACAACCAGTAGATGGAAGATAATTTAAAAGCAGTACTCTGTTAATCTCACAACTTTACTCACCATTTAATTAAATGATGAGTAAAGTAAAAAACACGCGGTGGCAATCAATAGTCCCCCCATTAATTGATTAAAAATATTTAATCTCAACTCGCTATTTAACAGTACCGCTGCTTTATGCCCTAATACAGACCAAGAAAAAAGAGAAAAATAACACACTACAAAATAGACCAATGTAAAAGTCAAAAATTCTTGATGGCTGTTTGGCACAGAAAATAAGGAAACACCAGCCGTACAAGCTATCCATGCCTTAGGGTTTAACCATTGCAATAAAAAGCCTTGTATAAATGTTGGTTGTTTATGCTCTTTAATATCTAACCCTGCTTTTGATGTCATCATTAAACATCCCAAATAAACAACAAATAGCGAGCCCGCTATTGCTAGATATTTAAGAAAATATGGATATACGTCAATGGCTTTTGAGAGCCCTAAACCAACGAATAACAATAATAATGTGAAGCCAATTGTTCCACCTGAACAAACGAAAACGTTTTACGTACCCCATAACTTGCTCCTGAAGATACAATCACCATATTCACTGGTCCTGGAGATATTGACATAGCCAATGAGAATGAAAACATTGCGATCAATAGCGACATAATTTTTCCTTTATTTTTTGTATACTATATCGCTATTTTATTAACATAATAAGGTAGTATAATTCAACTTCACTGTTCTAAATACTTTAATAAACACAAATGATAGATGAATTACGATCAATAGCTATTTTTGCTGAAACGATAAAACAAGGTTCTTTTCGAGCGGCTGCAAAAATACTGAAACTTTCACCTTCAGTGGTTAGCTATCAAGTAACTCAATTAGAAAAATCGGTAGGTACGGCTTTAATTTACCGGTCAACTAGAAGTTTGTCGTTAACATCTGAAGGGCGAGTGTTATATCAGTATGCTTTAACTATGATTCAAACCGCGCATCAAGGCTTAAACCAAGTAACCTTAGAAAAACAAGAGTTAAGAGGTACTTTAACCCTCACGCTACCTTCTGCCTTAATCAAATCAAAAATAAGTAAAAAAATAGCTCAATTTAGCAAATTACATCCTTATCTGAATTTTAAATTATTTTATACTGATAATAGACAAGATTTGATTAGCAAAGGCATTGATTTAGCTTTTAGGGCGGGCTCAATGAATGACAGTAACCTTAAATCTAAGCGAATCGGAGCAATTTATAGAAAATTAGTCTGTTCTTATGACTATTGGCAAGAAAATAAAAAACCAATTTCCCCTCACGATTTAACAAAGTGGAAGTGGATAAAATTAGCAATGCTGCCAAATAACAGAACTTTAGTCAGTTCTACCGGCGAAAAGTGTGAAATTAGCTTTGAAAGTAATATCAGCGTGAATAGTGTTGAAGCGATGACTCAGCTATGTATCAATGGCGCAGGCATAGCTACTCCTCCCGATTTTTTAATCGAAAGAGAAATTAAAAATAATGATCTGGTTGAATTGTTACCAAATTGGCAAGTAGAGCCCATTCCTCTATATGCAGTTTGGCCGAGTAATACTTTTCAAAATAGTAGTGCAAAACGTTTATTAGACTTTTTACTATGACTTCGCTGCACTCGCCATGAAAACACTACTACCGATTAAAAAACTGCCGCTAGAATAATTAAAATATTTTCTAAATTTTTCACTCTGCAACGTTCTGCGGGCTCTTGATGCAATGAGCGCGTAAGCCGCTAAAATTACACCAATCACGATAGACGATGTTATTATTAAGATCGAAAACTGTAGGAGAGTATCTCTTTCAGGGTTCATAAATTGCGGTAAAAAAGCCATATAAAAAATTATAGCTTTCGGATTCAAAAGCGAAGCAATAAAACCAGCCTTGAAGCTACCTAAAATTACCTTCTGCTTAGCTATATTTTCACCTTGTGAATTATTTTTCCTTGCTTCGATAATTTGGCAGTCACCAAGGTAAGTTCTTGCATTATCTAAATTTTTACTACTGAACAAATGGCTTCTTCTGTCACGAGTAGTTCGCTATTAATGCCTAAACACAGCATGGCGTTTAGTAAGAAGCACAATCATTGCTCTTTTGTTGTTATGAAAACACCCTAGCCCCTAAAGAACCATATTGTCCTGATACAACCTAACTTTTTTTAAAAATGATTTTTATACACTTCAACACTTACATTGCTAACTATTTACTTATTTATCTTTAAATCTTTGCGTTATTTCTTTTCTAAAAAGCTATTTTCTCAACATTATATTGCTAGCCATTATAGCTGCTGCCGTACTTGGTTAAACTTGGGTCGTACTGACAAATCGCCATTAACATCAACTACCGGCAAATTATACCGTTTTGTCGGTATTCCTGCTTGTCGCATGCGGCCGTGTAACTGATCAGCAATAGTTTTATCGTCAACATTAAAATAACGGTAATTAACCTGCGACTGTTGTAAATTGTTCACCATGCGCTTAGTAAAACCACAAGAATCTCGACCATATACCGCGACATAGCTTTCGTTAAATAACGGTGCAACTTTGCTGATTGGCGCAAAGTTTTGCCAGACTTTGACTACGCAAAAACCGATAAAAACTAACAGTGACAATTTTTTCATTGCTTATCCCTTGTAAAAAAACTTCCATATAGAACCGCTCACATCACACTAACACTTGTTGCTTAAAAGAGACATTGCCTAGTACCAAGTTTTGATTAACATGGGTTCTAATGTCATCCGTTAAATGCCTGCAGAGCTGATAATTAAATAAAGCCCGATATGCTGATAAACGCTCGCCCTCTTTTTGAGCTAAAGCAACATAAATAGAATGTGGTGCACACAAACCCGTTACTTTACCCAACACATCATCCCGACTCGCACAGGGTTCAATTTAATATAGCGACACAAATTTAACAAATAATGTTCAGCTTATACTAAACAAGGTTTATAACGCCTTTCCCATAAGATACCCAGCGTCTATAACTATGTCATATATTGTCATCCTAGACCGTCTAATAGCTTTTAATGCATTAGGTGTACAGCCAATGCACATGGTTAGTCATTAACATCCAATGCATAAACAGAAATTGGCGATTTAAGATGTCATCACGTAAGATAATAAAAACTTTACTCACAGTTCTGTTCAATGAAACTTAATTTAAAAAAAGCGACATTAATTAAACGTTACAAACGCTTTCTTGCCGATGTTATTCTTGAAGATGGCACAGAAACCACCATACATGTAGCCAATACTGGCGCGATGACAGGCTGTGCTGAGCCTAATGATACCGTGTGGTATAGCACCTCTACCAACCCAAAGCGTAAATATCCCTTTAGCTGGGAGCTTAGCCAAACAAATAACAATCACTTTATTTGTGTTAACACCATCAAAGCTAATCAACTCGTTGAGGAAGCGCTGACAGCTAATATTATCACCGAACTCGCAGACTACTCCTCAATACAACGGGAAGTAAAATACGGTAGTGAAAACAGTAAAATTGACTTTTTTCTTTCAAGTTCAGAAAAAATAGATGCTTACGTTGAAGTTAAAAGCGTAACGTTATTAGAAGGTGAACAAGGTTTCTTTCCCGATGCCGTCACCACACGTGGACAAAAACATCTGCGTGAATTGATAGCAGTTGCTCAACAAGGTCAACGAGCTATTTTGCTGTTTGCGGTATTACACTCGGGTATTCATTCGGTAAAAATAGCCAAGCATGTAGATAAAAAATATAATGACTTGATTATAGAAGCACAAACAGCTGGCGTTGAAATAATAGCCTATAAAGCAGAAACTCAACTGACCCAAATATCCGCTGAAATAATGATAACGCAAGCAATCAGCTGTATAATTTAATCAACTTTTAAAAGATAATGATTGACGAACCCTAGCAAAACTTGCTAAAAAAGCTTGCTCTTAAAGAAAGACAATAAAAACAATAAAAATCTGCAATCAACCATCAAACGTAACCGATTGATTACAAGGCAGTTATTATTTATTTTCCAGTTTATTTACTCGGAACCTTGTTTTTTATTAAAGGGAATACAATATAGACCTGATATTTTAGGTCTATTATAAATATACTCGCTGTACTTGCAGAGACAAGATTCAAGCAAAACGAGTATTATATTGGCACTTACAA
>Ga0105358_10001413_pt1 | contig 12822 bp, 11 predicted proteins | sample GOMGulsemesocosm_5_FD_83509 | JGI IMG/M metagenome (GOLD analysis project Ga0105358, IMG submission 83509) | Methane-oxidizing microbial communities from mesocosms in the Gulf of Mexico - GOM15C Gulf of Mexico | ecosystem: Environmental > Aquatic > Marine > Cold seeps | place: Gulf of Mexico...
CATCGCCATTCTTGTCTCGGGCGCCGCGATGTATCTATTGGCTGACCGAGTTGCTGAGTTCATCCAAGAAAACCGTAAATACGAAGTCCTGGGGCTGTTTATTCTGCTGATTGTGGGAATTGTACTACTAGGGGAAGGCGGTCACGAGGCTCACCTGAAGCTATTTGGCTACGCCATCGAGCCTATGTCTAAAGCGACATTTTACTTTTCTATTGCAGTATTGGTGCTGGTTGATGTCATTCAATCAAAGTACCGGAACAAGCTTGAAACAGCAAAATGACATGACCTTAGCCGCGCTTTTAGCGCGGCTAAGTAACTTGATTCTTGTATCTCACCACTAATAAACAAACTTAACAAAGCGGCGTTTATAATTATTTAACGCCGCTATAGTTTGCTTTAAACCAAAGTTTAAATCCTCAGTGACGGCACCTAAAACACCAACAATACCCCGCCCCAGATTACTAACCTTGTTTGTAAAGTGACGCTGGGTCGCCAGCCAATTACCCGCCACCAAAGAGGCACTCAGCTCAGACACGTCGACCAATTGCTGCCAGGGCTGCTGAGCAGTGGGCAAAACATTCCATATACTATTGCGCTTTGCTTTACTTGAAGCACACAAACCAAGGCCAGAGGACATTTGCATTGAGTAGATCAATGGCATGACATTTATGCTTTCTAGTGGTGCGAGCCATTGCTTTGTATGGCGTTGACTTTGAAGCCCACCAACACTCATACCTCCGCTGATCCATGAGCTAGGCGCCGCCGCTGTGGCAAAGGAATCACTAGAGCTACTGGTATAACGCTCTCGCAGGTTCTTTGGCAGGCCTTCGCTTCTCTCCCACAATTGAGTCGTTATTTCGTTGTCATCTGAAAAGTGATTCAAAGTAGATGCCTGGGCCGTCGCCATGAAAGCTAAAATAAGAAACAAGCCCTGCCTTAGCAATGACCTAAAAGCCTTCATTCTCAGCGGTACAATCAATGTATCCATGACTTTACTCAGCGCGATTTATAATTTGGATTTTGAGATTAGCATAGGGACGGCCTGTGAATAGACCAAGGTCGTTAAAACGACATTTGCCTGCGATAAGCTGTCACCCCAACGGCGAATAGTGAATCAACTAGGCGTATCACACGCCATTGGCTAGCGTTAGCTCACCATTAACCAAGCCTTAGGAAGAACCTTAGGAAGAACCTTAGGGAGATTATCGAGCTCAATCATAACTATAAATTTAAGAATTATGGAGCGGTAGATACGGCACTTAAACACGCCAATCCCTTAGAGAAAACATCATGAAATAGAAGGGGAGTCAAAAAACAGAAGGAGTATTGAAAACCCAGCGCTACTACTGGCAACTATATTAGCAACGATAATAGTAGCAACAGTAACACTGGGTAAAAGCACCTCCCAATAAGGAAGGTGGTTTATGAATTAGGCCTTCGCTATAGCCTGCATCGCCTTAGTTAAGAACTTTTCGCTTTGCTTGGCACCACTTTCCAACTCACACTGCCCTGCGATGTCTGTGATGTTATCCCACTTCTCAACCACAGCTTCAGGGCTTTGCTCATCGGCGTTCAAAAATACGCCTTCAGTCTCGCGTATCTGAGAACAGGCGTAGCCGCCAGCACCAGCGCAAAGGATGAACTTAGTTGGCGCTTCTTCTGCCACCAAGGTCAACGCACCAGCCGTTACCGCTTCTAGGGTTAGCATATTGAATACTTCTGGAGGCATGATGTCTTCGGTCATACGAGTGCCCGCTGTGGGCGCTAAAGCGTTAACACGGATATCGTATTTCTGGCCTTCCAACACAAGTGTGTTCATCAAACCAATAACCGCCATTTTAGCGGCGCCATAGTTACTTTGGCCGAAGTTACCGTACAGGCCACTTGAAGACGTCGTCATCATGATACGGCCGTACTTTTGTTCCTTCATGATCTCCCAAACTGCCTTACAACAGTTAACCGAGCCCATTAGGTGGACGTCCATCACTAGCTGAAAATCAGCCAATTCCATCTTGCTGAAAGACTTATCACGTAAGATACCGGCGTTATTCATCAGAATATCAACACGACCCCACTTATCCATGGCCTGCTTCACCATGTCTTCAACTTCGTCATATTTTGCAACATTGGCGCCATGGGCAATGGCTTCACCGCCGCCAGCTTCAATCAAAGCAACAACTTCTAGCGCCGCCTCACTGCTCCCGCCACTACCATCGCGGGCACCGCCTAAATCATTAACGACGACCTTCGCACCACGCTTAGCAAGCTCTAAGGCATGGCAGCGACCAAGGCCATTACCTGCACCGGTTACAATGGCAACACGGCCTTCATAATTAATTGTCATTTTCTTTCCTTTAAATCTGTCCAGGCGAGCGCTCGTTCGAGCGCTGCCACGTTATTCTTAGCGACCTTTATCGCCAGTGTCTTAATCGATAGAATTAATCGCTTAAATTAAGCGACAAATACCATAGCAATCCATTCAGCAATTAACGCTGGCTTCTCTTCGCCCTCGATTTCTACTGAGTACTCAGAAGTAATCATAAACTGGCCAGGTTTCTTTTCGACAATCGCTGTAACTTTGGCGTGGCATCGAACTCGACTATTCACTTTTACTGGCGTTAAAAAACGAATTTTATCACAGCCGTAGTTAACACCCATCTGAGTGCCTTCGATTGCGAAACCACAATTTTCAGCAAAATGAGGTAACAACGACAAGGTCAAAAAGCCATGGGCGATAGTGGTGCCGAAAGGCGTTTGTTTGGCGCGCTCCGGATCAACATGGATGAACTGATGATCTAAGGTGCAATCCGCAAACTTATTAATCTGATCTTGGGTGATGGTATGCCAATGGCTTGGCTCTGATACATGGCCAATATAGTTCATCACTTCATCGCGCTTTGCTGTAATCATTGTTATAGCCTCTTATTGATTCTATGAATAGTTAAAGTAGGTTTGTATAAATATGGCAGCTGTTAAACATACCGAAAAGCCTCTTCACTTTCATTGTTTTGACTAGATTTTTCCGTAAAAACCAGAGCCTTGCCAAGTTTCTGTCTTTTTTAACCTAAATTTATAAGGGTGAATTTCTAGAATCTGTCTATATCCGATCAATTGAAAGGTATAATGCTAGGCCTTGAAATGGTCAGAGTAAGCCTCGACCAATAATTCCGCAAAATGACAGAGCATTATGAGTAACACTGACAGCCCCGAGTACCTGGAACGCAAACGATTCTTCGCCCGCTTATTAACCATCTTTGGTCGCAAACCAGTACTTGAGGCACTGCAAGACTCAAGCATAGAAATTCACCGTTTACATCTGGCGAGCACTAACCGCCCCGATGGCACCATGAAAGAGATCATCGCCCTGGCCGAAAGCCGCGGTATTGAACTGGCCTACCACTCCCGCCAGGAACTTTCTAGGATCTCCAAAAATGTTAAACAGGATCAGGGGATTGCTGCAGACCTAGTGTGCTCAGGGTATGGCTACTATGAAGAATTTTTAAAACAACCGCCGCGTCGTAATTACCAGCTATTGGCCCTTGATAGCATCACCAACCCGCAAAACCTTGGAATGATAATTCGCTCGGTGTGCGCAGGTTTTATTGACGGCTTAATTCTGCCTGAAAAAGGTTGTGCCAAACTTGACGCTCTGGTCATAAAAGCCAGCGCGGGCACATTATTCCGAACCCGGATTCTACGCTGTAAAAGCCTGGCGAAGTGTTTGAAGGAATTTAAAGAAGACCCGACGAACCCAGCCCAGGTTTACGGCCTTTCATCCCATGCCGAGCAAACCCTAGCCAGCAGCAGCAACGAACAAGCGAGTATTTATGTCTTAGGGAATGAAACCCACGGCGTAAGCAAAGAAGTAGCAGACTGTTGTAACAAGCTAATATCGATACCCATGAACAATAATGTGGAATCGTTGAATGTAGCCGTAACGGCAAGCTTGATCGCCTTTCGAGACATGTCATAACCCGGGTAATTTAGCGCCGACATTATCGTTTAGTGTTGTCGAGGCGCCAAAGCTTAGGGTAAAAACCCGACAGTAAAAACAAGCCCACACTGCTAGCCGCCGCTATCTCTAACACGGCTTCAAGACCCCAATGCTCAGCAGCAAAACCAGCAAACAATGCCCCTAACGGGGCAGAGCCAAATAGCGCCAATTGATAAATAGACAATACTCGGCCACGCATAGACTCTGCAGCTTGCTGCTGCATGAGCCCACGACCTAAACTCGCCGATATCCCCGTTAACACTCCCCAGAGATAAACCAGTAAAAATAAACCGCTAAGCTTGGGGCCAGCACTTATGGCAAACATCAAAAATGCCGCGTAAAACAAACACAATAACAAGGCCCTCCCCGGCCGCATCACTTCAGCTCGCTTAAGCAGTGCTATCGTCGAGCTCAGAGTCCCGGCCACAAAGCTGAGCTGCAACCATGAATAAAAATCCGCACTCACACCGTAAACATCACGAACTAATAAAGGCAGCACGACAATAAAAACACCAATGTGCATAAAACCATTAAACGTGACTAGGACTGTGAGGCTACGGCAAATAGAGTTGGACCAGACAGCCCGCAAACCATCATGCCATGGAGACAATGCACGCTTTTGACCTTTGATGCGGCCGAGAAAAGCACACATCAAAATCGCGAGGGATAAAGCCGCCACTTGCGACATAACTATCGGGGCTAGGCCAAAGCGATCGATTTGCCCAGCCATCAACACGCCCATGGCTTGGAAGGCGTATTGAAAAAAATTCACCCACGTGACTGAGCGCTGCATCGAGACCTGGGATACAGACGTTAACAAACGTTCACGCAGCGGCTGAATAAAGGCATTCAAACTACCGACAACTACACCGTATAAAATCAACGAACCAAGAGACAACTCTGAGTTTTGCACGATAAAAATTAGCGCAATATGGGTCGCTGCCAATGCCGTAAACAAACCAGCAAGATAAGTAGTATTAGGGAAACGGTCCGCTAATACACCCCCAAGTAACATCAACAATAAACTCGGAAAGAGCACGGCAGCCTGAACCCAGCCCAGTTGCTCGGCACCAGCGCCCAGAGCGCCTACCGCCAACCACGGCAACAAGACGAGCTGCACACCGATAGAGAAGGACATGCCACTGACCATGGCCATATAACGCTTCAACAATGAACTCAAAAAAAGCCTTAGGCAGATGCCATTTGTGAATGGTTAAACTGTAAATATATCACCCACCCTTTTAGCAGGCCTACTATTAAAGACTGAATAAGCCGCGAAAGGGTAATAATTCGCAAATCATAAGCTATATACGATATTCCACAGTTTAAAACTAGGTAACGGCGACATCACCAAGGGATAAGTCCACTACCGGTAGAGCTGTTATCAATTTACGTCTCAGGACTAAACTTAGTTCTTGGGACATAAGCTGCTCGGCAGTCTGTTTTTCGAGGAACAGCTCATTTGCCCTTTTCAATGCCACATTTAAATCATCAACGATGATACTGGTGACCAGCTGCGTATCACAATCATATTCGCCAATCGCATAGACAGAACCTTCGCGGCCCCGGGAACAGCTGTCTGAAATATAATAATAAAACTGCTCTGTTTTTAAACCTTTAAGCTGCCAGTTTTCTGGGTCAAGTTGCTCCGTAAACTTTTCGGGCGCCAAACCGAATATCGGGTTGTTTAGCCTCAACCAATAATCAACAAAAGTACTCATCTCTACACCTTCACTAAATTGCTTATGCCGAGCCCAAAGCGTTTCTCAACCTTGACCCCAAACTGCTACCTTCAAAAAAACTCATACGATGTGGAGCATCACATTCGCATATCAAGCAGTTTTATTTCACGGCGAGTAAAAAACATTAACAAAGTAGTACTGGTGTAAATGAAAGACACAAAAAAACCCTCGGAAATTGTCTAGCGTACATTTAGCTAACAATCACAGAGGGTTTATAAATGAGGCACCTTGTTTGGTTGCTCGAAGCGACGGAGGTAAACCAACCGTACGCTTTCAAGCCTCATCGCTGGGAAACTGACTTCTACTAGCAGTTTCCAATTCAGCAACCACCTTGCCCAAGTCGGCAGGTTGGCGATGGCAAAAGCCACCCTCTGGATGAAAGTCCGGCAATAATATAGCTCAAGTATTAGACCGTCAAGGCTAGTGGGCTCCAGTCGCTTCTTTACCGGTCATCGGGGCGAATAAAACCTACAAGCCAATAGATTTGCAGCGCCTCATAACGGGTGGTACGATGGTACCAAATGGTACGAATAACAAACAGCGCAACCTACCCAATAAAGAGGCACCCCAATGTCCGAGCCCAAAACCACGCCAACTCTGAACAAGCTACCTGAAACAGGACGAGACTCAGAAGGGATATTGTCAGAGCTAAAGTCTAGACAGTCTAATGACCTGAACTGGCGTGAAGGACGGGTGTTTTCCTATGTTTATGATGCCGGCGAAGAGGCGATGGAGTTATTAAAGGATGCCTTCAATTTATATTTAACCGAAAACGGCCTTGACCCAACGACGTTTCCCTCTGCAATGGAGCTAGAAAAGGACGTCCTGCGTATGGCCATCGACTTAGTCCAGGGTGGCCCAGAAGCCGAGGGCAGTTTTACCAGCGGTGGTACCGAAAGCTTATTGCTGTCGGTCAAAACAGCCCGAGACTATGCTCGCGCCGAGCGCCCTCATATTAAACAACCCGAACTACTACTGCCCGATACCGCCCATGCATCGTTCTTCAAAGCTTGCCATTACTTCGATATCAAAGCGGTAGTCGTGCCGGTAAACCCTAATACCTTTGCCGCCGACCCAGACGCAATGGCAGCGGCGGTAACGGAAAACACCATTATGATGGTAGCTTCAGCCCCATCCTATGCCCACGGCGTAATAGACCCAATTCAAGCCCTAGGCCAGGTTGCCCTCAAACATGAATTGCTGTTTCACGTTGATTGCTGCATCGGAGGCATGTACCTACCCTTTGCTAGGGAATTGGGCTGTGACATTCCTGATTTTGATTTATCGGTACCCGGTGTTACCCAACTTTCAATGGATTTCCACAAGCTGGGTTATGCCGCCAAAGGCGCCTCAGCGATAATCTATAAATACGGGCAGATGATGCGCAGCCATCAATATTTTGCCTGGTCCGGCTGGACCGGCTACTCCGTCATAAACCCAACAATTATGTCGACCAAAAGCGCGGGCCCAGTAGCCGCTTGCTGGGCAATAATGAATAAATTGGGCAAGCAAGGCTATATGGAGTTGGTGCAACGCACCCAGGATGCCTCCAATACAATTCGAACCGCTGTCGCCGCCATCCCCCAGCTGTTTATTTTAGGAGATCCTAGCGTCAACCTAGTGGCGTTTAGCTCCGATAAAATTGATGTCTTCAAATTAGCCGAGGTCATGAAAGCTCGCGACTGGTATATCCAACCTCAATTTGCTTTTGGTGCGTCTCCAGCGAATATTCACCTCACCATCAGCCAGGGTAATCTCGCACGTTTCGATGAATTTTTGATTGATTTAAAAGAGTGTGCTGCTGAGCTCGATAACGAAAACGCTGCACCTGCAATGGTCAAATTACCTGAAGAAATAGCGGCCTTGTTTGCCGACCCCTCGCCTCAATTGTTTTCAGATTTAGCGGCAATGTTTGGTGGCGATGGCGATGCACTGCCGGGGAATATGGATGAGGTAAACAATATGCTCAATGCCATGCCCTATGATCTTCGAGACAAATTGATTACTGAATTTGTAAATCGTATGTTTACCACTCAATCATAAAACCCTACACTGGGTCTAGAAAGAAGGCTATCACTGCAATTACAGCGGTGATTGTCGGTGCGATTATCACCTGCCAATAAAATAAAGTTAAGCAAGGTAATCGCGCCGAACCACTAATAATAACAAGCCTTCAACCACCAAAAGACCCAAGCCAATGCCAATGAGCTATCCATCCTCACAACGCTGGAAGATACCCGCAGTTCTAATGGTAACCATGTTTATTGGCTACCTAGATCGCATGAATATAAGCCTCGCCCTACCCTTGATTGCAGAACAAATGCACTGGGATTTAGAGCAGAAGCAGTTTTATGGCGGGCTCTTAATGAGTTTGTTTTATTTGGCTTATGGTTGTTCAAATATTTTTCTTTCGCCTTTTGCCGCTCAAATTGGCCCACGACGAAGCCTGATAACTATCATTATCCTGTGGTCTGTTTTCACCTCACTGGGGGCTTTCTTTAGTCAAATTCTATTGGTCTTTGTCGCTTGTCGAATTTTATTGGGCCTAGCTGAAGGCACCCATGTACCCATGATGAGCCAGTTAACTAGAAATTGGTTTGCGGCCCACGAGCGCAGCCGCGCTACGGGGATTTGGATGGCGGGCTTATTCTTAGCCATCGTGGCAGGCCCCATTATTTTAGTTCCCATCATGCACAAATGGGGCTGGCAATCCGGCTTCCACGTACTTGCGGTCGCAGGCCTGGTCCTCAGTCTGCCGCTGGTTTATTTATTTGTTTTTAATCATCCAACATCTAAAGATACAACTCTAGGCAAGAACAATCATACTGCCGCTGAAGTCACGTTAAACAAAATCAACGATAACAAAGCCTTTTGGCAGGTAGTGAAAAGCCCAGCCTATATTACCGCGCAGATCGGCGGTATTTTTAACAATATGTTAGCGGTCGGCATTTCATCTTGGCTACCAACCTTCCTCTCAAGCCGTGATGACGTAAGCTATGAAGACTTAAGCTATCTAAGCGCTCTACCTTATATTTTTTCTCTAGTGGGCTTATTTATCTGGTCCTGGCTTGGTGACAAGCACAGTCGCCGAGCCCGTAATTCGGCTATCGGCTTCGTAGGTGCTGGCTGCACTCTATTCTTTGCCTTTAATCAAGAGTCGTTATTCATCACTTTGGCTGCATTTAGTGTTGGTGTGTTTTTCATCAGTTCCTATTCCGCCTGCGAACACCCTATGGTCCAACACCTATTCCCCGAAAACTTAGTCGCTCGAGGCTCCGGCCTATTTAACGGTGTGGCGATGATTATCGGCGGTAGCAGTGGCAGCTTTATGATAGGTAAAATAATGGCCGACAGCGGCACACAGGTAAATGTATGGCCATTAATGTTATTATTCTTGGCTGCTGGGCTGGCCAGTCTGATCTTACACAAAAAGACTCGATACTAATGACGATGCAAACTGCTATTAAAAAAATTATACACGCTAATATTTTGATTCTTATTCTTAGCCAAGCTCTTAGTGGCTGCACAGTTATTGCCATTGCGGATACAGCAGCATCCGCCGTTGTTGGAGTTACCAAAATAGCGGTAAAAGGCACAGTGGCTGTAGTTGATGCTGCCATCCCTGATGGAGATGACGAAGACGAATCTGAAGAAGATTAAAACGCGGCTGCGACTAGGCAGGCCTATAAATATTTCAGTAGCGTAGCTTAAGAGGGTACCTGGGCGGGAGGTGGAAGGTAAACACAGCTAGATCTGCTGATATTGCAATAAACTGCAGCCGATGAACTCAATAAGAGCCCTAGCCTCAGACCTGGTTTAAGAACATTAAAATGTAATAGCTCAATTTTCGTGCGACAACGCTAAGAAAATTGTTCGGTTCAGCCTCACAGTCGCTATCACCTTAAAAGTAGACACTCCCAAAACCAAACAAGTGCTTAGTAATTTGAAATATCTTCGGTCACGCCTCCGGCTTCATCTATTATATTGACCCGCCTAAAGGTGCAGGGTTTACCCTTACCTCTCATTCGCGAATAATGGCCTTGTGCTTACCGTAACTCAGCACATTCGTAGCTGCGGTATCTCTTGAACAACGCGTCTCTATTACGACCGCGAAGGCTTATTGATGCCTACATATCGCTCATAATGCAGGCTAGTAACCGCGAGTGACGAACATAATTCAAAAGATCAGTGGGTAGAGATAATGAAATCATCTGGTTTTGATGAAGTTGAAATGGGTCCACGGCATCACACTTTTGAAAAGATGGACCCTGCAGATCATCAAGAAATTCTTGATGATCTCGATCACGACGAAATTCAATCCACCCGAAGGTTGTAACCCACCATAAAACCATAAAGAACCACCAATCAATAAATTAGTGTATTAGTGAATAAGGGATAATATGTTTTCTGGGTTTGACTTTGGAACTTCAAATTGCGCCATCGGCGTTATAAATCACAGTGGTAATAACCAAGAGGTTCAACTACTACCCATAGATCAAGGCCGAGTATTCATGCCATCTACGCTCTATTCACTTCACCGTGATCTGATCTGTGAGGCTGCTGCATTACTAATAACAGATCAGGAATCTCAGCAATCCTATATGGGCGAACGAGAAAACCAGTTGGGGGCTGCTAGGCGAGTTCGCTTAACTGAAGATATTCTTCCTGATGAAAAAGCTGTTTTTGTTGGGCAAGAGGCATTTGAGCAATATCTTAATTTCCCCGATGAAGGTTATTTTGTAAAATCGGTAAAATCCTTTTTAGGAGGCAGTGGATTGCAGCCTAGAGCAGTACAGTTTTTTGAAGATATCGTCACCGTAATGATGCTTAACATCAAACAACGTGCTGAACAAAGCTTAGGCAAGGCTATAGATCACACCGTTATTGGCCGCCCCGTCAATTTTCAGGGGGTTTACCCCGAAGAAAGCAACCGTCGAGCTATTGAGATACTAACCACTTCCGCTAAGCGAGCAGGCTTCAAATCCGTAGAGTTTTTATTTGAGCCCCTTGCTGCTGGCTTAGATTTTGAAATGGGATTAAAAGAAGATAAAACAGTGCTTGTGGTTGACGTCGGCGGCGGCACTACCGATTGCTCAATGGTTAAAATGGGACCGAGCTTCCGAGATAACAATGAAAGATCAGATGATATTTTAGGCAATACTGGGGATCGGGTTGGCGGTAACGACTTTGACATCCAACTTGCCGGTAAAAGGTTCATGCCAATGTTCGGACTTAACTCTAACTTCAAAGACGGCACTGTAATTCCTAACCAAGTATTTTGGAGTGCAGTGAGGACCAACAATGTTGGAGATCAAGCAATATTCAATAGTAAAAACACAGGCTATAATCTGCAGCAATATTTGGTTCAATGTGAAAAAAAGGAATTGCTATCCAGGTTTATTAAATTACGTGATGAAAAGAAAAATCATCAATTAGTCAGGATTGCAGAGAAAACTAAAATTGCTCTTTCAGAAGAAAATTTCAGTCGAGCAGACCTGTCTTCTATCGAGGTGTCGTTGGAGTGCTCAGTAAGCCGTGAGCAATTTTCTACGGCTGTTGAACGTCAAGTGTCGGCAATGGTAAAGCTAGTGGATGAAGTCATAAAGCAAGCAGAATGCCAACCTGACCTTGTTTATATTACAGGAGGCGCTGCCAAATCTCAGGTTATACGAGAAGCGATCAACCGAAACCTTGAAGGAATTGAAATCGTTGATGGCGATCATTTTGGTAGTGTCGCAAAGGGGTTAACCGTTTGGGCGCAACGTCTATTTTCTTAGCTTATGCAATTTAATCTGAGCCTAGGTGAGTAAATAATCCACTATATTTCACATCACAGTCACAAAAACACGTCCAAGAAAATCAAACAGTAATATGGACGTGCTTTTGTAGGCAGACTTCTTCGCTTCATTCTATGAGGTGCATAAATTTATAAATAATCTTTGAGCTGCCTACGGGTTCGTAGCTGATGATCGCATCTGTACTGTAGTGATTTGTTCGGGGGGTTTATTGGCGGGTGCTGGGCTTAACATTGCTAGCCGGTAATTCGGTGGTTCGCGGGTTCAAGAAAAGGTAGTGCATCCTTGCACAAGTTCCATCTCGATAATTTGACATCCTTGTCAATAACTCCGTTTATTCTGTCGCAACAATTCCATATGTACAGATCCATTTACCCTTGTTACCCAGCCATGGGTAGGTGCTTCCTAGCATCTAAATTCCTTTTCAATCCTTCCATGGGTAAGTTCAACGTCCGATGTTTATCATCCTTAGTGCGGCGCCAACTGAAAACTTCGACGTCACATCTATAAAGTGCCTTTAGAAGACTAGTTCTCTCACTTAAATTGAAAATAAGTGCAATAAATATGATTATATTTTCCTTTAAGCCGATCACAAAACAGCAAGAAAGCTCCAAGCCCCGCCAGACATGCCGCTCAGAAATAGTAGCAATAACTAATATTAAGCGGTCAGTGGGTGAAATTCGTCATTAAAACGGAAATTAATCGAAGAAGTATGACTTTATTGATTAACAATCAAATAAAAAGCTAATCATGCAAGCAGCCTAGGGCGGGAGTTACGAGTATTGAAGTTTAACCGCTGCAAGCGAGACTCACCGAGTAATCGATGAAACAGTCCCTCACTCAGTTTATTTATATGGCAACCTCACAAGGAGTAGTAATAGCTACAGTCAATGGACTCGTCTTGTCAGAGCTGTGGTCTTGGGACTGTTTGTCTCGAATCAGGCTCAGCCTCTTACCCGTATCCGGATGAGTTGCCATAAAGCCGCCCCATCGTTCAAGCAAATCAGCTTGCGCCTGTCTGCCCTGCTCGTCTTTATTTCTACTCATGAAAAATTCTTCGGCACCTTGAACATGCCCGTAGTGCTGCTTCAGAGTTTCTAAGGCCAGTTCATCAGCTCGACTTTCTTGCTCCCGACTAAAGCCCATCAATAATGCCCCGGCGGATAAATTAGCCACTTCCGCGCCTCCTTGCATACCCGTTGCCAATAATAACAAGGCCGAAAAACCACCGCGGCCAAATGCCGTTATCGGATCACGATGCTTAAGATGGGCAAGCTCATGGGCTAAAATC
>Ga0105358_10001415_pt1 | contig 12796 bp, 6 predicted proteins | sample GOMGulsemesocosm_5_FD_83509 | JGI IMG/M metagenome (GOLD analysis project Ga0105358, IMG submission 83509) | Methane-oxidizing microbial communities from mesocosms in the Gulf of Mexico - GOM15C Gulf of Mexico | ecosystem: Environmental > Aquatic > Marine > Cold seeps | place: Gulf of Mexico...
ATAGTTTTTATAGCGCGCCATGTTGAAATACACTAAGGGGATAATGGGTTTATTTTATAAGATGCAGATACCTTAATCACGATAAAAATAGGGTTTTATGGGGTTTTTCTACAGCCTCAACGCGTAAGTAAAAGGAATCAATAATAGTGCCCGATAAAAAGACTATGAGATTTTCGCCTCTGTTACATCAGTTGAATACCCGAGCTCATCGTTCGGTTGTAGGGCAATTGGGTTTTCGTAACGAGCCGCTAAATCGTTATTTAGATAAAGTCCTTTCATCTGATCCGGGGCAGCCTGGCTCATTGTTGGCAGACCCGGTATTTGAAGCTACGTTTCCCTATAAAGCTGGAAAAACCAAATTAGGCCGGTTATCGGGCGAACTTTTGCATCCTGATTTAATTAGTGGCTTGGCTAATCCTCCTAAGCAATACGCAAAAGAGTACACGTTTAAATCAGATATTGTTCCCTATGAACATCAAGTAGCTGCATGGCAACATTTATTAGCTGATGATTGGAAGTCAGTTTTAGTGTCCAGCGGTACTGGATCGGGTAAAACTGAGTGCTTTTTGTTTCCGATATTGGATGACTTGGCCAGGGAGAGGGAGACAAAGGGTAGACAAATAGAAGGTGTTAGAGCCCTGTTTCTCTATCCACTCAATGCGTTAATCAAAAGCCAGAGAGATCGATTAGCCGCCTGGACGGCCGCATTTGGTAGCGATGTGCGTTTTTGTCTGTATAACGGAGACACGCCGAATTCCTTACCTCAGCGAACGGAAAGAGAAGAACCTCAAGAAGTAAAGTCGCGCAAAGGTCTGCGGGAATCACCACCGCCAATTTTGGTTACCAATGCGACCATGCTGGAGTACATGTTGGTTCGTAAAGATGACCAACCCATTCTAGATGCTTCGCAAGGTAAGTTGCGCTGGATTGTTCTGGATGAAGCGCATACATATGTGGGCTCCCAGGCGGCAGAGCTCGCGTTGATGTTGCGCCGTGTGATGATTGCCTTTGGCGTAAAACGGGAAGATGTTCGGTTTGTCGCTACTTCTGCAACTATTGGCGGAGAAGGTGATGATGCTAATGAACAGCTGCGTGATTTCCTTGCCAATATGGCAGGGGTCGATCGTTCCCAGGTTGCTGTCATAAAAGGGGGGCGCGAGGTTCCACCTTTAAAGTGTGATCCTGCTTCAGGCCAGACTATATATGAGTTAAATGACGAGAAAATTAGTTGGACTACGCTAGAAGAAAATCGTGGTGCCCGCCATATTCGTAACTTCGTTAGTGCAGCACCTCAGACACTAGAGGCTATTCATCAACGTGCTCAAGAAGTTTGGCCAAAAATCACTCGGGAGCAAACTCTAAAATTTATTGATGTAATGGCTGGAACTGCAGATAAAAAGGGTCAATCTTTCTTACCACTGCGAGCACATATATTTGAAAAGACCTTTGGTGGCTTATGGGCTTGTGCTAATGGTGAATGCAGTGGCCGTAAAGGTGATTTGGCGGATGATGGCTGGAAATTTGGAACACTCTATTTTCACCAACAAGATTTTTGCACTTGCTGTAATGCTCCTGTCTATGAGCTGACCTCCTGTGGTAGTTGTGGTTCCGAGTACCTGGAGGCCGAGTACTTAATCGGTGACGGTCAAGCTGAATTACGTCCGCTTTATAATCGTACCAATGTTGATGAATTCCAGTTGGATATTGATAGTGATGATAGTGAAGGCGATGGAAGTGCTATCGGCAATCGTCGCTTACTAGCTCCTTACGGGCATGTGAAGACGGATGACCTTAGCTTTGGATCTTGGGCGTTGGAGGAGCACGGTAAGGCTGACTTGTCCATTACAATGCTTTCTCCTAGGCGAGAAGATGGTCAAGAGTACCTACAATGTTCGCATTGCCAGGATAAAGAAAGTAGCCGAAAAAAAATATTCTTCCCCAAGCGTATAGGTGCTCCCTTTTTTCTTGGCGATATTTTGCCTACGGTTCTTGAATATTGCCCACCTGCTGGGGGTGACGCAAAGCATGGGCCAAATCAAGGTCGGCGCTTATTAACTTTTACCGATTCTCGGCAAGGAACAGCTCGAATAGCAGCCCGCTTGCAGCAAGATACTGATCGTAATTACATTCGAAGTATTGTCTATCATTCCGTTGCTCCAGTTAGCGGCGGAGCAGGGGTAGATGAAAAAATATTAGATATCAGTTCTGCAGAGTTAACCGAGCTTGAAGCCGAATACGAAAAAAATAAAAATAATGCATTGGTAGGCCCAATATTACTTGCTGAGCTGGAAAATCTTAAAGAAAAGTATGCCAATGCAAAATCGCCCCCCACGGAAAGGCTGAGCTTACCTTGGGCGCAAATTGCCGAGCACCTTTCAAAGGATAAAGACATCGCCACTACCATGAGAGAGATGTCCGGAGAAATCACTGGCAAAAGGCTTTCTAAGGAAGATTATGCTGATTATTGCCTCTATAGGGAGTTTGCACGGCGACCAAAGCGGGGTGCACAGAGTGAGCTGTTAGGGTTGGTACGCCTTTCTTATCCTAAAATCGAGAAAATAAATTCTGCTCCCTCACAATGGAAAACTCTCGGGGGGAGTGTTCAGGATTGGAAGGACTTTCTGACCTTATTAATTGATTATTTTCTACGGGTTAATTCAATTAGTAATGTACCAAATGAATATCAACGATGGATGGGCGCGAAGGCATTTTTTAAGTTTGTATTATCCCCTCATTCTGATGCCATCAGAAGCTCTCGTATCGTGGGTTGGCCTCGGTGTCATCGAGGTAAGCGCATCCGTAACAGGCAAATAAACCTGGTTATGAAAGTATTTAATCTGTCAGCGGATGTTGAAGAACACTGTAGGACTATGGATCTCATCATGGATGAAGCCTGGGTGTGTATCAGCCCTTTGATGGCGCAATATCCAGATGGGTTTCAGTTTGATATGGCTAATGAAACTGAGTTCGCAACAGTTGAAACAGCATGGCGTTGTCCTTATACCCGCAAAATTGTTCCTGTCACCCTAAAGGGTTATTCGCCCTATGCAGTTATTGACGATGCGCACCCGCTAGAGCAATGTTCTGAGTTGAAAATGCCAGTGCTTCCCGCACGCTATTGGCAAGGTCGGTTTGAAAAAGCACCACAAGCAAATGAGTGGCTAGAGCAAGATGAAGCTGTACAGCTATTGCGTAAGCAATGGGTATGGCCTAATCGTAGTGACCGTGCGGCGGCCATGGAAAGTTGGTTTGCAGTCGGGGAGCACAGCGCACAGCAGGACAAAAGCCGGTTAGACCAGCTCACAAAAGATTTCAAAGCAGGTAAGGTTAATGTATTAAGTTGCTCAACAACTATGGAGATGGGAGTCGATATCGGTGGCATGTCCGCTGTGGCAATGAATAATGTGCCGCCAAGCCAGGCGAACTATCTACAGCGGGCTGGGCGTGCGGGCCGTAGGCAGGAGTCGGCTTCACTCAGTGTTACTTTATGTAAGCAGACTAGCCACGGTATGGAGGTTTTTAATAATCCTCTCTGGCCTTTTGATAGCTCGGCGTTAAGTGTTCCTAAAGTTCCTTTTGACAGCCGGCCGATTGTGCTCCGGCATGTGAACGCGTTATTACTCTCCGAGTGGTTGCGTCGTTTCGAAGAAGATGTCCCCAAGCTAAATTGCGGTTGGTTTTTTGAAGATATTTCGGTATCTGATTTGGCGCGCTTCCAGCAGTTTATTAGCTGGTTAGAGACCTTGCACCTTTCAGGCGATGAAGTCACAAATGGGGCAGTGAGAGTTCTTGTACGAAAAACAATTTTATCCAATATCAGTGTACAGGAGCTGGTTTTTGGCACTATAGAGTCACTTCAGCGTATTGCAGATCGTTGGGGAAGCGAGTTAAATGTTTTTGAGAGTCAGCGTTCTGCATTTCTAAAGCAAGAGAAAGAGGCAGAGAATTCGCCAGCGATAAGAGCGATAGACCGTCAGCTCAAACTGGCTAGGAAAGAGTATCTACTCAAGGAGTTGACTACCTCAGGGTTCTTGCCTGGACATGGTTTTCCTTCTGGAATTGTGCCGTTTATCACTTCAACGTTACAGGACTTCAAGAAATCTAAGAGTGATCAGAATAATGCTCGCGAAGACCAGCAATCGATTAAAAAGGGCGCTCCTAGTCGTCCGCGTTCGATTGCTATTCGTGAGTTTGCCCCGGGAGCTGATCTCGTCATGAATGGTGCCGTGTATAGATCTTCTGGCATAACACTTAATTGGCATATTCCTGCCACAATTGAAGCGCCACCAGAAGATTTACCTCTACGTTGGTCGTGGTTTTGTAAAGTTTGTGGGGCGGGAGGGGCTACGAAAATTATGCCTGCTCATTGTTTAAGCTGCGAAAGCTTAGCCCTGAGTTTGAATCAAATGGTAGAGCCCAATGGCTTTGCTGTAGAGCTAAGCTATGAACCTCATAATGACGTAAATACCCCTAGTTACTTACCCTATAAAAACCCTCGGGTGAATATATCTGAGACTGAAATTAGGCACTTCTCTAATGCGGCATTAGGGCAATATCGCTATTCCGATTACGGCACTATCCTAAGTTACAACACTGGCCCCCATGATTGCGGGTATTCGCTCTGTCTTTACTGTGGCAGGGCTGAGCCTCAACTAAATGATGGGGAAATACCGGAGATTATGATGCCTTCTTCCGCCCATAAGCGCTTGAGGGGTGGACGGGAAAATGAGCAAGAGTTTCATTGTCCGGGTAATGATAAGGATTGGGCTATTAAGCGTGATATCTGGCTTGCAGGAGAAGATATTACCTCGGTTATAGAGCTACGGCTGCGAGAGCCTGTTACTGAAAAACCTATAGCTGATAAGGAAACTGCATGGTCCGTCGCCTATGCACTACGCTACGGCTTAGTACAAATACTGGGGATTAATGCACAAGAAGTCAGTGTTGCTGTACAAGAAGTTGATGATCAAATCCTGGGGCGGGTTTGGGCTATCTATCTATACGACAGTGCCACTTCTGGTGCTGGGTATGTGTCTCAACTACCTGAAGAAATATCCTCTATCGTTAGTAAAGCGCTCTCTTTGTTAGATTGTCATGATAATTGTGATAGTGCCTGTAATAGTTGCCTTCTTGATTGGGATAGTCAGCACCAAGCAGAACTTTTAAAACGAAACTTAGCAGAATGTTTTCTAAATGTTTGGCAGCAATATATGGGTTTGCCAGAAGAGCTGGCAGGAATTGGTACTGGTGTTAATGCGGTGATGAGCTCTATGGCTGAGTCACTAAAACAGGCTTGCTATCGTGATAAACCCAGTGGTATTACTTTATTTGTTAGTGGGGAGGCTGAGCAATGGGATCTCAGTCAATGGCCGCTACTTACTGAGATACAGCGTTGGGTAGATGAGCGACTTACTGTCAGACTATTAGCGCCGGTGGGGACTTATAGCAAGTTACCAGCTCACCAGCGACGGACTCTGGCGGCAATGGTTGAGCTAGCTGCTGGTGGCTTAGAACTGGGCGAGTTGAGTATTGCTAATAATATCGGTGGTGATATCCAGCTACTGGCACTAATGGATTCATCGTCACCACGGTTTTGGGCCACAGCTAACCCGCAGTTATATCCAGGGGGAGGATGGGGCCGTAGTGAAGATGTGCTGGTGTCCGGGGAGCAAAATATACAATTACCTTTCGAGAAAATAGCTCTTGATGACTTCCTTACTGCAACGACGGAAGTTGTGATCCAAGGGGCGACGCCTATTAAGCTTAAGCAGGAATGTGATGGCCAGCTAAGCAAATTTGGGCAAGAATTTTGGGAAGCACTCGCAATGCTGGGGAACTTTGAATTACCGGGGTGCCCTATCAAAGAAATTTACTACCGTGACCGCTATCTTGTGACTCCCTTATATGCTTCTTTACTGTATCGGATACTCGGTTATCTCCAACCATTCCTTACCAAGGAAACTTCTGTAGAAGTGCTAACTGCAGAGTTTGATAAGTACCATCGGGGCAACAACCCTTATGCGGTGAACCACAACTGGGGGCAACAGAAAGACCGGGATCAGGTGGTGAGGGGTGTCATTGAGGAGTTAACCGGAGGCTATGTTGGGCTCAAGGCAAGGCCAAAGAATGAGATTGAGCATAGCCGTGAGCTCACGATCACCTGGGAAGATGATAAGAAAACCAGGATTTTCCTGGATGAAGGTGTCGGTTGCTGGCGAATCAACGGTATGAAAAGTTTTGAGTTTGGCGGTAGCGTGAATCAGCAAATAAAAGATGTTATTAGCTTGCAGTGCTACGTGGGCATGGCTCAGCCTCGACTCGGAACTAATCTCTTTTTGCTTTCTGATTGACTTTCTCCGGCAAGGGTGCGGGAGGTAGTTGTTCAGATACTACTGCATCTTTTTGAGAATCCTCCTCCAGTTCAGGGGAGGTGACTTCTGGGCACTGCGTGTGCTTTTGTTGCGAGTAGAAGAGATAATAATGCACTGCTGAGTTTTCCTGCGACCCTACTTTATCCTTAGGTCTGCCCACTAAAGTATGGCTTGTTATCGGTTTGAAGGCCCCTGTTTTATAGGGGTTGTGTTGGGGTCTGCTAACCTGAATTCTGAGTTAGACGAGAGGGTTGCCGGAACTGGCGTGCCAGCCTGCCAACCGAACGCCAGCCGTTTAACTCAGTAGCATGACTTGTGAGCTTTCTATCGGTATGACGACAGTCTTGTTACGGCTATTATTGATGGCCGGTTGAATGGGGCGAGCGATTAAGTACACAAAAAGGCTACTAACAAATTTAGTGCCTACTATGTCAGAAATATAACAAGGAATTTAACCGGAACTAAAATAGTTGGCTACATTCCGCTTCGAGCCATAATTTTAGCCACGCTTAACGTGGGCAACATCAGTGTCTATTAAGGAATCGAAATGAGTTTTAAGTCGTGGCGTAGCTATTCTATTTTTAGATATGTAGTAGATACTAAACAACGTTACATCCTAGATGAAGAATCTAAAGAGTTCCTAAACTCAATTATCGATACGTGTAAAGATCGTGAAACGTCTTTAAAGATAGGATCAACTGTTTGGCGTGCGCAGAATGGCCACTCGCTAAGGCCTTACTACCAACACGATCCTGAAACTAACGAGGATATACACATTGATGACTTTCTGGCCCCTTTCCCCAGCAACAGAATGAAGCCTCTAGAAGATAGCGCGACGGAAGGTCGAGCGAACTCAAAAGGAATCCCATGCTTGTATGTCGCTACAGATAAAGAGACTGCTATGGCTGAAGTTCGCCCTTGGCTTGGGGCAACGATATCAGTTGGTGAATTTAAATTAGAAAGGGAGCTTAAAATACTCGATTTTTCTGTAGAGCACGGAAAAAATAACATAAACTTTTATTTTGAAGAGCCAACACCAGAGGAAATCGTTAAGGCCGTCTGGTCAGATATTGACAATGCTTTCTCTAAGCCAACTAAAGCATCCGATTTAAAATCTGAATATGCACCTACCCAGATAATATCTGAATTTGTAAAATCAAAAGGCTACGATGGTATTGCTTATAAAAGCTCTTTAGCCGATGGCCACAACATATGCCTGTTTGATCTCGGTTCTGCAAATATCATCAGGTGCTCTATTTACGAAGCCTCAAATATAAAATATGATTTCAAAAGAGTTGAAGAGCATTGAGAGTACTAGGCTTGAATCGCCCGGGGTTAGTCGGAGGCAGTTTTATCTGAGTCATGTGACGCTGTACGACTGAGTTTACTGATCGTACATTATTTCGAATTAGCGGGCGGTATATCGCCGATCGGTCGCAATAATCGGCGGTTGTTAAGCCGCTCAACCCCCTTACTGTTTACGCAAGGGGGCTGGGGTGTTTGTTTAGGTATTGCTATTAATAGCTGCTATGCCAACTCAATCTAGGTTTCCTGGGTAGTAAGGGGCGTTACACAAATTGACGAGTTCTCCAGAGCTAATCCAATGCTCGATTTGCGAATGATTGCAGGATTGACAGGAATCATAGTCCTGCTATAAAGGAAGACTAAAGGGGATGCGATCCCTGTTAATAACAAGTTGGCTGACAAAAAACGATGGCTATAATAGCACCAACAGCAATAAAAGCCTTTTCTACCGGTAGCACTGCTACAAACTCCATCATCGCTTGGTGGAAAAAGTCAAAAGGTGACACAAGGGCATTAATTGGCGAGCTGAAGGAAAATTTGTCATATCTCGACATGGTATCTGAAGATGATATTGATCTTGGTGAAGTCATTGAAAAAATATCTGTTGTAGAGTTCAAGCGCCTGTCCAAAGAAGGGTTTAGTTTCAATAAGCTAAAGAAAGCCAATATAACTAAATTCACGTCACTCAAAGGTACTGACCTGTCAGCTTGGGGTGGTAAAGGAACAGAAGAATTAATTATTTCAATCTACGACAAAATCAGTGACCTAAAAGTTCGATACCCACATGTTAAAAACAACAAGAAATACCGATGGAAAGTTCGAGTTAACAATATACGCAAAAGAATATGGCTCTTGCTTAGGCATGTCAGCAACTAACAATAAAATTAACACGGGCAGTCAAAAACTACACTGCGCTACACTTTTGCCCTCCGGTTATTCTTGACGTTAGCGCTAGGAAGGCTAGGCTCGTGAATCAATCTGTTATAGACGAAGTGACAAAGCAATATTTGGAGTCGGGAGATTTCAATGGATACTCGGTTTATGCCTTAAAGAAAGCATTTAATATTGAGGGTAAGGACGCGAAAGACCTTCTTCGCAATCTTATCCGAGCTAGGTGTATTGATGTCGTATTTGGAAATATTCATCCAAACCCCCATATGAAAGCTTTTTCTAACACAACAGCAGAGCAACAAATCGAATTTCTTGAGGATTTGGAATTTAGCGATCACTTCTGCTTGTATCCTTCGGGGGAAACGCTATCAAAATTCAAGCAAATCAAAGATTACAGTGGTGAGCCATATACGGAGCAATTATCCCTTGGTGGAGGACAGTTAGACTTTCGTGTTTTTGAGTTATCCGTTCTCGAACACTACAGAAATGACCCAAGGTATTACTATCAAACGGACTTTATTAACGGCCAAATCTCTGTCACTAATGAGTACTTTGAATCGGAGTTAATGGCAGATCATGATCAAGTGCTGGTTCAGACTTTCGGTTTTGCCCATAACAAGAATCTAAATAGGGCAGTTGCTGTCTTCTTGCGTTATCTGTCTGATCTAAGTCCTGAGCATCAAAAAATATGGAAGGCCAAAGAATTATCAGGCGACTACCAACTCCATCCCGATTACCTAAGAAACAGTATGGGGCACTGGGGCACAAAGTTTTCTATCTTCGAAGCTTTCAATAAAGAAATTATAGTGATCAATGAAATGGCTGCCTTGATGGGTAAGCCTCCGCTTTTTAAGAATACTTTTGAGCACACTTATCCGAGAAACTTTGGTTTTCTTCTTCGCCCTACCTTAGCTGAGTTCAATGTCTTTGTTCTATTATTAGATCAGTTGATGTCGGATAATTTAAATAACAAGTTTTTTACTCCAGAATTAGATCTTGAAGAAGATCATCCTAGGAAAGATGGCAAGGTAGAAGTTAGAAGGAAAGGCACAATAGCTCTACTTGATGAATGGGTTAATCACTATTTTCGGCCCCAAGAGCCGGAGCCTTTGCAGCGAATGTTGGCTGCGTTTAGAAAAGTGCGCAAACTCCGACAGAAGCCTGCTCATTCAATCCGAGAGGATGAGTTTGATCAAAAATACTTCCATGAACAACGATCGTTGGTCATGGATGCGTATTGCGCAGTTCGCACTCTCAGGTTAGTGCTCGCAAATCACCCCAGTGTTAGAGCGAACCCGCCTGATATTCATGAGTTCCTGCTCGAGGGCAAAATATGGACCGTATAGCTAACAAGGTGCTGCTGCCGGACAAATTTCTGTCGTGCTCCAATTTGCCGTGGAGCGCGGCGTTAGGCCCCCAGGCTACCCATTAAAAGAACCCTTTTACCAAGGCCTGGCCCCAAAGACCTGAGGGCGACCAGACGCCAGAAACAAAAAAGCCCCGCATTGCTGCGAGGCCTTTTAAACACATGGTGCCTGGAGGCGGAATCGAGCCACCGACACGAGGATTTTCAAACCCTTGAACAGTCTGATATGGGGGGCTGCCTTTGTTGGAACCTTCATTGGCGTCACAGTGCTTCTCAGTACTACCAAAGTCTTATCAAGACAGGCCTTATTTTGTTTCTATGCTGATATAACCCCAATACTTAATGGGCGTTCGGTTGCTCGTCGCAAAGACCGGGTGTCACTAACAGTTATTCAAATCCTACTAGAAAAAAGGCTATAACCAATCCCCGTGCCAAAGCAAAAGAGTCAATGGCTCTGTTACTTGGCATGCCGTACTTGCAGGGTCAGATTAATTTTTCTAGAGAGTAGAGCAATTAAGAATAGTCTTAATGTAATCAGCGCAATCGGTTTGCTGGGTGGCGTTCACCGGCTCTGATGTCAGTGTGGATGAGAAGGGGCCAGTCTCAGTCAGACTGCAGACTGAGCCACTAGAATTACCTGAATCGAAGACCGCGCCAATAGTGAGGGTTGTTCCAGCATCAGCATCAGTACCGGTCATATTTCCCGCTATCTCACTCCCGCTCTCTATGCAGATACCATCGTCCGTCCAAGAACGGGAATCTAGTACAGTGCTCCACACCAATTCACAGGGACAAAAGCCCAGGCCGGAGTCGACTATCGGGCCATCAATATACAAAGAAAACCCATTTGCGCCATCGATCAAAAGATTATAGTTACCTGCACCAATGGCAACTGACGCAACTTCGGCCCCAAAATTAATCAGCTGCTGTGTGTCGTCACCACTTGCTGGTACCAACGTGCCCGCTAAAGAAAAAACGGCTCCGTCCAATCCAGAGCCTTCCACAACAATGTTTTCACTAACTCGATCTACCGCCACTGAGTAAATTTCGGCCGTCGATGGTGCTTGTTTGACTGGTTTTGCCGCAAATACCGACCCAGCCAGCAGAGCTAACAATGCGCCATAGATCACATGCTTTCCAAAATCCTTCATATCGTTCTCCGTAGTAAAAAAACCAAATGCAGGGGATGTTCCCACCCCTCACATATCAATGTACTGCAAGTTTAGGTGATCTTAATATTCTTTCGTTTGCGACGAGCTGTACAGAGAGCAAAAGACAAGGGCCATAAGAACAGCGGTTGGGGGTTCTGGGGCGCTCCCATTAGTTGTCATTCTGTATGTCGTTTATTTGATGAGAATAGTAACAAGCCCAAAAGTGACAAGAACCATTAATGCCGACGAGGGTGTCCTGAGGTTGGATAGTCGGTCAAATGGGCGGCGACCTGTGAAGAGCGTTTCAGTTCTTCCGTCGAAACCACAGTGACCCAGACTTCGGTTTCAGTCATTTTCAAAGCTAGCGATGCCTTGCCTTCACCGTATAGAGGGGGCAAGTCGCCATTCACATGCAGTTATCGCCACCCAATCACTTCATCGAAAGTGCCATGAGGTCAGGCAAGGGGCCTGCAATCAATCAGTGATGCGCAATGGTACCCTTTTCACAGGCACAGCTTTAAGTAGTATTAACATAAGCGAGGCGCAACCTATGTTTGCTTACAAGGGATTCAATACCGGTTGAAATATGACGTCTTGAGAGTCGGTTAAATCAATGGCTATTCGGGGTTTTACACTACTTCCCTTATAATGCCCTGTTTTTTTAAAGGTTGGTGGTGATTATCAGCCCTAACATATTGAATTTGTTGGTGTGTGAGAAAGTGTTGTCAGAGGAATGCGAAGAAATTCCCTGTATTTTCACTGTTTTTAGGGAAAACTTGAAGAGGCGAGTTAGCTGCAGACTACTTCCACCACCATTTTCAATACCTGTAGCGATAGTGCCTGCTATTGTTTTCCTCACAAATTAGATTCCCTCCCATAGAATCGATAAACCTTCTTCAATTAGCGCTTATTCGACCTTGAATTGAATCGTTTTTCTTCGCCGTTTGCGTGGCAGCTTGTTGGAGTCTTATTTGTAATCGAACGATTATAGTAATTTGGCCGTCAGCTGCTTTTAATTACAGAAGCAAAAAGAATAGCTACCAGTTTTTGGGGAGGCGTCGTGAAGTATGAAAAATACGTAGAATTTTGATTTGTTGAAAGCGAGGTTTGACGCGATAAGGCACGAACTAGGAGGTAGTGGATATTCTTGATTGTCATCCGGGATCCGTAGCGTGCGTGGAAATCAATGCTACAAATTGCCTTTGAATGGACTTCCGGGAATTGGAGAGTCAATTGGTTGTTGTTTAGCTCTATCATGTTTTCTTCTCTTCAGTTCACCCGTCGCCATCACGCCCATTCCAGTCGATACGTAGGATCTGCCACAAGATTAAAGCGCTGTTTAATGCCAATCGTAAGGATAGAGTTCTGGCTGTGTTTGGGTGTAACAGGGTTTAGTTCATTACAGCAGGGTGGCTGTAGTGGAAAACTGGCATGGATGAGTACTTGTGAATTGTAAGTTTACGTTCCACTCACGTTCCACAGAAGGGACAATCATAGACAATGGTAGGCCGGTAGGTAGAAGTGGTAATCCTAAAAAATCGTTTAAAAATCAACGTATTAAGTGGTTTATTATGGTCTTTCGAGGTTTGTCAGAATGGTGCCCAGGAGAGGACTTGAACCTCCACGACCTTGCGATCACTAGCACCTGAAGCTAGCGTGTCTACCAATTTCACCACCTGGGCAACGTACGAGTTAGCACTCGTTCGGGGTTG
>Ga0105358_10001417_pt1 | contig 12792 bp, 13 predicted proteins | sample GOMGulsemesocosm_5_FD_83509 | JGI IMG/M metagenome (GOLD analysis project Ga0105358, IMG submission 83509) | Methane-oxidizing microbial communities from mesocosms in the Gulf of Mexico - GOM15C Gulf of Mexico | ecosystem: Environmental > Aquatic > Marine > Cold seeps | place: Gulf of Mexico...
AACAACTGGATCATCGTGATAGCTATAAAATAGCTGGTCAAAATTATCAGGGGATTCACACCCAGTTTACAGAGTTAATTAGCAGACATGTAGGCGAAAAATTCTACCAGTATGAATTGATTATGTCGTTTTATAATGACAACCTTTATTCAGGCGGCTAACGTTGAAATTCCTGTCGATATTCACTCGGCGTATACGTAGATACTTTTTTGAAAGTACGACGAAAGGCAGCATCATCTGAAAAACCCAACGCGTCACTAATAAGGTTGATAGGTCTGCGACTATAGATCAAAAGTTCACTTGCTTGATGAAGTTTAATTAAACGCATAAACCCGGCTAAAGGTAGGTTGGTTGCCTGTTTAACTTTCCTCGCAAGTGTTCTTTCAGTTTGTTTAAGGTGCTTGGCTAACACCGGAATAGTTAAGTCAGTTGCAGGGGTTCTTTCTACCCAAATATAAAGCTCTCTTAGAAGATTATCATTTAATTTCATCAATTTTATCTGAGTGAAAGGTTGTGCTGATTTTTCAGGTTTTGGAATGATCATCAAGTCGATAATGTCCCGCAAGACCTCATGCCCAAGTTGTTCTTCTATCAATGTCTGAGCAATGGGGAGATAGCCATTTAACCCTGATGCTGTTCTATTCTTACCTTCGAAAGTATAGGTTTGGCTAAAACTCCAATCAACCGTCGGGTAGTTATTCTCTACATAGTCAGCTAACCACCAAGTCGCTGTTGCTTGTTGTTTGTCTATACGCCCAGCCGCTGCCATAAGACATACTGCGGTGCAGTATCCCCAAAGTTGTGTGTAAACAGGTAATCTTTTTAAAGCTGATACTAATGGTTTGTACGTTTGCATTGTACGCTCTACATGACGTGGATTATTTGTCCAAAAACCAGGGATAAGCAAAGCATCAATGTCTGTATTTAATAATGCACCTTCTACCTCTATCGTTGTTACGGGCGTCTTATTTCCCACGGTAATAGCGACATCTTTATCGTCAACACCTAACCAATAAGTAGTAAATAACGAAAGACCTGCACGTTTGTTTGCTACTTCTAATAGCTCCGCAAAGGCAAATAAGCCAGACGCTACACATCCGGGATACACTAATAATCCTATCTTCATTATATTTCCTTTTATTGAAATATTATTTTGCTAGTTCTATATTTTTTCTGATCAATTCATGTACTTTTTCTGCTTTTTCTAACATCGGCCAATGCCCAGTATCTTCAAGTATATGAACATTATCAGTGCCAAAATGTTTAGAAAGTTCAACAGGCAAAAAAGTATCTTTTTCACCCCAGATCACCAGAGTGGGAAAGTGTTGAACAGTGTTTATTAGCTTAGCCTCCCAAGGTTTGAACTGAATAGGGTCAAGAGCACGATAAAAACGCAAAATCATACGACGATTTCGCCATGTTAGTGCCTTGTAATTCGATCGTATCTGATCGTCTGTTAGTATCGGCGCACTTTTTTTCATTGCTAAGCTGAACTGTTTATATTGCATTAGATACATGGTCAGTTCTCCCAAAATGGGTTTACGCCAGGTTTTTGCCATTGAATGCCACTCATAATGAGAAAAAAAAGTGGTATCCATAATCGTTAAGCTTTTAACTTTGTTGGGATGAGTGACTGCAAATGCAAGTCCGACAATACCTCCAATATCGTGAATTACCAAATGCACACCGTCGTTAATGCTCATACTCAACAATAACTGATCGACGAAAGAGGCTAGATTTTCCAGAGTATAATCAAAGTTTCGAGGGGAAAGTGTTCGACCAAATCCTGGAAGGTCAGGTGCAATACACAGGTAGTTATTTGATAGATTTTCCAAAGCGCCATCCCATACCTCTGAAGTATCAGGCACTCCATGTAAAAACAAAATGGGTTCACCAGAACCTTTTTTATTCACATAAACCTGATTTTTCCCAACATTGAATATTGTCATAACTTTACTCGTTCTTTTGATTTAGGTTCCAATTACGGTTATTTTTGCAAACTTTTAAATTAAACTGTATGGCAGAGAATGACATAAAGCATACCATTTATTCGTGTGGTTGGTAGATACTTTTTTGATCCAAATTGTATTGTTTGTGTCAAGATTAGCCATTAACTTCGTTTTGAATTCTTAATAGAATGACTTTAGTTATAGAGTTAATAATGAGAAAGCTATGAAAGTTACACAAATCAGAAACGCGACTATTCTAATTGAGTTTACGCTTGAAGGTAAAAAACACGGTATCTTGGTTGACCCGATGTTTGCTCCAAAGGGAGCAATACCTTCACTTAAATACGTGACAAGAAAAAGGCGTAAAAATCCATTGGTAGAATTGCCCACAAATATAGATGATTTAAAAACACGAGTTACTTGTTGTTTGATCACCCATTGTCAAAAAGGTCATTTTGACCACCTAGATCGTGCAGCAACTAAGTGGCTTCGGGAAAATAACATTCCTATTTACTGCTCAAAACAAGACTCAGATTTCATCGCAAATAAAGGACTGAAGGTAAATGACCTAACCCCTTCATTAGAGAATAGCTTTTTAAGTGGTTTTATAAGGTTAGTTTCTTGTATACATGGCAAAGGTATTATTGGAAAGATGATGGCGCATGGTTATGGTTATCATATCGAATTACCGGGCGAGCCGAGTATATACATTACAGGTGATACAATATTAACGAGAGAAGTTAGAGCATTTGTTGGTCAAATACAGCCTGACATCATTGTATTACCGGCAGGAGGGGCAAACTTCGATTTAGGTGGAGAGATAATTATGGGCTTACCTGACGCAGTTGAAATGGGGGGAATAGCTAGTGGACAGGTAATAGCTAACCATCTAGAAGCGCTAGATCATTGTCCTGTAACTCGGCATTCTATTCAATCTGAGATTAAAATAAGGGGCTGGGAACACCGATTTTTTATACCTAATGATGGAGAAAGTATTACTTTCAATCAAGCATTTTTTGAACAAGCGGCTTCATGATTATTAGCGCTTTTCTAATTGGTTTATTAGTCCCAAAATTCAAGCTACCTAATTTGAAATACTTGGTGTTTTAATAAAACTAATTAGCGTATTGATATCATAAAAATCGGAATACTATTTTCCGTCAGCTAAATTAAAGGTCAGTTAATATGAAAGACAGCAAAAGCCTGTACTTAATCTCCCTATTTATTTTTTCTACATTAATAACATCAGGAGCTCATGCAGAATCTAAAGTGCAAGAATTAATCGAAAAACTTGTTGCAAACTATGGTGGGGACAACCTGTTGTCCAGCAAAACAATAAATATTAAGGAACATTATAAACAATTTAATTCAGATCAGAATCATAACCCCGACAAGGTCGCTGTTGACGACTACCGTATCAGCGTCAATATAGACTATATAAATCAACGTAAAAATATTCGTCGATTGTTAGGTAGCCCTAAAATACAATACATGTGGGAACGTATATTTGATGGGGAGCAAGGATACCAACTTAATCACAATGAAAAGACATTTCAGTTAGATTCGAATGTAACCTATGCAAACGCTGATTGGAACTACTCTTATACCTTAGATACCGTATTGGTAAAGATGCTTTATGAAGCAAGAAATACCGCCAAATATATTGGGGCACAGTATTATCAGGGTAGGTCCCACCAAATAATAAAATTTAAAACGAATATTGATAAAGAATTAACTTTATTTATTGACGAACACAGTGGATTTATCAGCCAAATGACTCGCGCACATTATAAACCGAATGAAACTTTTAGTTATCATTTCTCAAATTATCAGGAACAACAGGGTATAACTTATGCTGCAGACTCATATGTAACCTCAGCTCGCTTGCCCCACACTTTAACGATGACACGTGAAGTAGTATTCAATACGAAGAAGGATGATGTTTTTCAAGTTCCTAGCCAATACAATGAAAATCCTGAGGAAATAGATGCAGACAAAATGAGAGTTAAGGTGCTAGCTCCTGGAGTCTATCATGTTGGTAAAAATTGGGGGTTTTCAATTTTTGTTGATATGGGAGATTTCTTTGTAGCCTCGGGTTCTTACCGACAATTCACACAACGTTTCGAAGCGGTAAAAGACTTTACCAGATTGAACAAGCCACTTAAGTTTCACATTGTTACGCATCACCACTTAGATCACCTAGGGGGAATAAAAGATGTCGCTGCATTGGGTGCAAGTTTTATTACTGTTAAAGAACATGTGGACAGCATCAAAAAACAAGCAGGAATAGAATTGTCAGACGAGAAATTTATCCTAGTTGATGAAACAACAAGTCTGTTTGATGATCGATTACGAGTTATTGACATTGCTACCAGTCATAGTGACCATAATTTGATCTCTTATTTTCCAATATCAAAAATAGCATTTACAGCAGACCATTTTTATTCTCGTCAGAAGTCTGGTTCTATCCAAGGAGACTCTGATCTAGTTTTGATTCGAAAAAAACTGGCTAAACATAAATTTGATGTTAATGAATTTGCTGCAGCCCACAGCCATCGCATTTTAACAAAAGCTGAATTAAATCATGCTATAAATAATCGGAAAGCTGTATCTTGTCCTGAAGATTGGGATATTTGTTCTAACTAAACTGAAGTATCATTTAACTTTGCCAGCCGCGCTGAACGCAGCCTTTTTAATTGAAGCAGCGACTAGTTCGGCTGTTTCAGTAGAGCCAACGGCTCTGGCCATGGTAAGTCCCCCAATTAAAATTCCCAAAACAACCCATGCTCTAGAAATGCACTCTTCGTGTGAAGTGCCGTCAAATCCTTGTGCCATCAATTTTACAATTTCGAGCATTTTTTCTTCGTATATTGCATGAAGCTCAGGCTTGGTACGAACCACTTCAGGGGAGAGCGTTGTCATTGCACAACCACAAGAAAGATTTTCACGGTGATCTTTTCCGAGATAATAATCCGAAAAAACTTTAATCCAATTTTGACCATGTTGGATTTGAAATTCAGGTATCGCTGCGATAACTTCATCAAGTCCCACAGATAGAGCTGCTTCAAAAGCACCGTCTTTAGAACCCAAATGTGCATAAAAAGCACCGGATGTGACACCCGCAGCTTTGGCAATACCATCAACACCAATTCCAGCATAACCATTGCTTCTAAAGCCTTGACTAGCTGCATTGATAATACGTTTTCTAGTTTCCTGTTTTTTATTGACCTTGGTCATTTCTATATCCTAGCCCTGTAAATTACCCAAATTATACCTGTGTTAAAAATAAAAATATAGTAATCGTTATATTTTTTATTGACAAGATAACGATCACTATATAATATGGCGTCAATTCCAAAATATAACGATCACTATATTTTATGGGGTGATAGAGGATTACTTAAAAGTCCCTCTAATTTATTACAGTCAACTAACTTATTAATTATTGGAGAATACCATGCCATTAACACTTACTCTTACTGAAGGCGTTATCCCTGCTGGTTCTGAAAAAGAAGCGGTATCAAAAATCACCAACTCTATGCTTAAACATCACGGACTTTTGGGTAATACCGTAATGACACCCAATGTAACAGCACATGTTTCAGTGCTACCTAAAAACTCTACTTTTTCAGGTGGAGAAGAATTTTCAGGCGTGTGGATGGAATGGAAAGTACCTTCATTTGCTTTTGCATCACGTGAAATTCAATTAGCCCATTTTGCTGAAGCAACACAAATCATTAAAGACTTGTCTGGTGGGAAACAACCTATCGAACATATCTACTCGAATGTTATTCATACGGTAGACGGTTCTTGGAATTTCAATGGAGTTGCAATGACTAATGAAGAAATAGGTAACGAAATTTCAAAAGGCTAATGACTAAATCTTAAGAGCGAAACATTAAGAGTTAAATATCTAAGCTACAGGGCTATATAAACGAGAGCATTAGCTCTGTATTGAAAATTCAATCAAATAACTAAATTGAGGAATAGAAAATGAAAAATTACATATTAGTACATGGGGCTTGGGGCGCAGCGTGGGAATTTAATAACGTTGCTAAATCATTATCAGATGCGGGGAATAATGTTGTTGCTTTAGATTTGCCAGGACATGGTGACAATAACGCTCAAATCGCTGACGTAACTATGAATGCTTATGTACAAACTGTTGTAGAGGCAATTAATAAATTGGACGGTACGGTTATTTTGGTTGGTCACTCATTGGCTGGGGCTGTAATCTCTCAAGTTGCGGAGCTTATTCCTGAAAAGATCGATAAGCTTATTTATGTCGCGGCAATGTTGCTTGAAAATGGCAGCTCACCGCTTGCTGTTATGCAAAGCGACCCCGAAGGACAGCTGCTACCAAATACCATTTTTTCTGAAGATGGAAGTTACGCAACGATTAGCCAAGAAACAGTACGAAATATTTTGTTGAATGATGTTAAAGACGAGGATTACTTGGACGATATAGTGCCCAAATTTTTGTTTAAACAAGCAACGCAGCCCTTCATGGCTGAAGCTCAACTAAGTGAGGATCGATTTGGCAGTGTGGCCAAACATTATATTAAAGCATCAATTGATAAAGTTATATCACCTGCTGCGCAAGATAAAATGTTAACCAATTGGCAAGTAGATGGCGTGTTCACCTTGGAATCTGGGCATTTTCCTTTAACGTCAATACCGGACGAGTTAGTTACAACAATTAAAAGTATTGGATAGTAATGGCAGGTAAAAAAGGCAAGATGTTTTTTATCGTATCATTTGCCTTTGTTGCTTTTTGTCTGATGTTTTTTAAGAGCTATTTCGAAAAAATCAAAAGTTAATTAATCAAATAGATACCTTTAAGTAAGGAAGTATGATGACCAAAGCAGATAACAAAAGCGTGATGCCACGCCGAATATTACATACCATGTTAAGAGTAAGTGACTTAAAAAGTTCTGAACATTTTTATTGTCGATTTCTCGGTATGAAAGTGCAACGAAAAAAAGACTATCCAGAAGGTGAGTTTACGCTGTCTTTCTTGGGGTATGGTGATGAGCAATCAAATACTGTGCTAGAACTCACCCATAATTGGCATGAATCAGGCTATGAAAAAGGGCGCGGTTATGGACATATTGCACTTGCCGTTGACGATATTTATCAAACTTGTAATTTTCTTGAGGAAAATAATGTGACGATTACACGTCAACCTGGGCCTATGAAAGCAGACGCATCAGAAGTTATCGCATTTATTGAAGATCCAGACGGTTATCAAATTGAATTGATTGAAAGACGTTGATTGAGTAGCGTCCAATATATGTTTGCAAATAAGTATTTTAGGCGATAGAAATAGCTACTAAATACTGGCTTTACGTTATTGAAAGAGAAGGCACTTTTGTAATGGATATTGGCACCTCATTCTACTGTTCAATTGTTGCGGGGCTCCATTGCACTCTTACCAAGTTACTATCAGCCAGCAGTTGTTGAGTAATGAGAAATTTTTCACTACTGGGATGTATATCGAAGTTTAATCTAAATCCGTTTTGAGCCATAACACGGGTTTCTTGCTGCTTTGTCGCTAAGTCATGGCGGGTCATTACGACGTCTTGCCCCAAAAGCTGAGTAAAATATAGGTATTCACCTTGAATTTTCCAATTATCGATATTTTCGTTGGGTAATAGTGTGATCTCTCGTCGAGAACCGTCTTTATTTAATTTGTACAGCGTTCTTTTGTCGTCAACAATAAAGATGCGCCCATCGTTCAGATGCCTTTGAATGATGAGCCCGGGTTTAAATAACTGTGAAGTATTTTGTAAAATATTATGAGACAAAATAGAAGGGCCATCTGTTAGTCTACGCGAGAACATGACTGTCTCATTATCTCTCCAAGTTGGATAATCTACAGTATCTAAAGCACTCGTTATAAACTTTACCTTTTGTGTATTCAAATTTAGAGTGAAAACTCGTCCTTGAAGCTTGCCTAATAAGTATGTCTCTGTTGTGTTCAGGCTTAAATTACTGATTCTTCGTCTAGAGCCAAAGCTTGCTAATTCCTCTTTTTTGCCACCAACTGTACGTCTAAATATTCGCGCCCTATCTTTGTCGATACTACTGAAATAGATCGTATTTCCAATATGATTATAGATTGGATTAAGCTCTGCTTTTGATGCCTCTAAGTGTAATGTTGATTGGTGCTCCATTGGTTTAAATGGGTTGGGGATTTCTTTAATATCCGTATAATTCATGTGATGACTGCGCATAAAAAAACAATCAATACCGCAACTATAAAAAACGTCGTTTAGGCCAGGATTGCACCCTGTCTTTTCGAGTAGTTGTTTGTTATCCAGAGAAAAAGTATAAAAATCTCCCTCAAAACTAGAGACAGCCAGAGATTGGGAGTCACGCTGCCAAGTAATATAAGTAGCGTTGAAATTCATCGTTTTGTTAACAATCAAATCTTTGCTGTGTAAATCCATTAGCATCAGCGAAAATCTGCTGTCGCCTGTACTACGTAATACCGCTAAGTATTTACCATCAGGTGACTCTTTTGCTTCTATGTCCCCAAGGGCTTTCATATTGGGAAAAGTTACCTGTTGTCTTTGTTGGCTCTTTAAGTTTAAGTTGTAAATAGAAAAAGGGTTTGATAATTGTTCTCGACCATAAAAATATAGAGATTCCCCATCACTAGACCAAGACAATATTTCTTTAGAAAAATGGTTACTAGAAAGCACTACTGGTTTTATTAACCCTAGATCCTTATCGTAATCTGCTACCCAAGTTTCAGTTCCTTTTTTATCGGTACGTATATAGGCAATCTTCTCTCCATTAGGTGAAAACATGGCTTGTTGGTAATTACCACCATCCCAACTTAAACGTTTCACTTCGTCATTTGACATTGTTTTGGTGTAAAGATGCCATGCTTCATTGTTGTTTTCTCTGTGTGAAAAAAGCAACTGATTGTTTATTTCACTATAATCTCCATAGATTTCAGAACCAGACAACATTGTCAGTTTCTCTATCTTGGGGTATTGCTCTATTTCTAATTTAGATGGGAGTGCTGATGTCGTTTGATCAGTGTCGAACCAACTAAAGTACTGCGATAACGATAGAGCTACAAATAAACAGGCGACTATTGTAATAGATAATTTTTTTAGTACTGTATGATTTAAATTAGCTTTCGTGTGTGAATCAATTTTATTACTTTCGATAAAGTCTTCTGAGGAGGATACATTAGCGATTAAGGAATAACCTTGCATTGAAACAGTCTTGATATAGCTAGGTTGCCTTGCATCATCATTGAAAGCCTGGCGGAGTTTTTTAACAACTTTGCGTATTGAATCATCAGAAACAACTCTGTTTTGCCATACAGACACGAGCAGTTGTTCTCTAGTTACCACTTCACCTCGGTGTTGAATTAAAAAACAAAGGAATTTAGCAGGTAGGGGCTCAAGTTTTACCTCAGAATTATCTAATTTTAAGATATCAATTTGTGAGTCAAACTCGAATTTTCCAATTATGTATGTTTTTTTCATTAATTCTCTAAATACCTAAAACTCAATAAATACAGTACTTGTAGCATGTGACTATTTGTGACCATACAGTAGTTACGCATAGTCAGCAATCTTCCTTTGAGGTCATTTACACATCATCGTTTAATAATCCTCGTTCCAACTAGACCGGTAAATTTAATTGGTATTTCCAAATAAGTTTATATTTTTATTTCAGGCCTTAAGTCGCCACGTAGTTAACAGGTATATATAAAATGAAAAGATTAATACTAACCGCAATTATCGCATTTTCACTATCGGCTTGCTCAGAAAGTAATGCAGAAATTAAACAAACACATATAGCGTCGGAAAAAATCCATTATATGCAAAACTTCACAGAGGAAGCTTTTGATCAATTGCAGTTAGCGGATAAATCGATATTGATTGATGTACATGCGACTTGGTGCGGTACATGTAAAAAGCAATCTGCAGTGATCAAAGAATACTTTGCTAATCACCCTAATAGCGAAATTAATGTACTTCAAGTTGATTACGACACCCAAACTCAATGGGTAAAATACTTTAAGGCACCCCGTCAGAGTACCCTTGTACTTTATAAAGGCGAACAAGAACTTGACCGTGTGATAGCCCAAACCAATCAAGACAAGTTATTCACATTCTTGGAACAAGGCGAATAATATGGATTTGACTGCATTTATATTTAGTTTTTTAGCGGGAGTACTAAGTACATTGTCTCCTTGTGTATTGCCAATTTTACCTATTATTGTTTCTAGTGCGCTGCAGGAGAAAATAAAAGGGTTATTGGCATTAGTCTTTGGTTTATCTCTATCTTTTGCAATAACAGGAACCTTACTTAGTTACTCTGCAATTGCATGGGATTTTGATATAAGTTCGATCAAAACATTTAGCGCTGGGTTGTTATTAATATTTGGTCTAATTATTATATTTGATAAGCTTAATGAAAAATTTGTTGCTTTTGCTTCAATACTAACTAATAAAGGCAATCAAAAACTCACTGGATTTAAAGCTTCAGGTACCGTCGGTCAATTTATGTTAGGCGCTTTACTTGGTTTTGTATGGACACCATGTGTAGGTCCTACATTAGGTGCGGCTATTTCTTTCGCTATTCAAGGAGAGAATATGTTGTCAGCTTTTGTTACCATGCTTATTTTTGGTATTGGTGCTGGATTGCCATTACTATTTATTGCCATGATGTCAGGAAAGCTGCTTAACAGACAAAAAATAGCCGTTAATGCGAGCAGAATGAAAAAAGTTATGGGTACATTTTTAATTGTTATTTCTGTCGGAATTTTTACTGGATACGATAAGGTTGTCGAAACCTATTTGATTGAGATATCACCTGATTGGCTAACAACATTAACAACAACAATTTAAAGGTCGTTACCGTTGTAATTTAAGTTTATTTAAATTACAACGGTTGAAGATGCTCAAATCAAAACGAAATAACTAAAAGTTCTATTTCTAATAATTGTTTGGAAAATATCTAACATTACTACTACCTAACTGCATTTGATTTTTCCGTATTATATTGACTTTATTACTTATGAAATCGTTGATTGAATATTTTTGTATATACATAGCTTAGATGGAAAACAGCCAGAAATAAAAAATAGCACAAATAATAAGCTTCTCAATATATTGTTTTTTTGTTTACTTGTAACACAGTTTATTCCTTCAAATTTTAACCTTTGCTCAAAACTGACATATTACATAAAAATGAAAGTCGTTATTGAGTAAGGTCAGTCTGACCAAATTCTTTGCTGCCTCTTTTCCAAAAATAAAGTGCAAAAATTAGAACGACTATTACAGGTACAACACCAAACTCATCTATAAACCAATAAGAATTAGCCTTTTCTAAGGAGAGAGGAGTGAAAAATTTTTGCATAAAAACATTGCCACTCATATGAAATATTACAGCAGTCCATAGGCTATTAGTTTTATAACGAAGGTAGGTCATTATCATAGTCCAGCCCATAACATAAGCACTAAACATAAAGAGTAGATATGTAATGGGAGCGTCGTTATTTCCATAAAAGCCAGCAAAGATTACTGGCCAATGCCATACCGCCCATAAAAAACCACTTGTTAATGCTACAGAAGTGAAGGTCATAAATTTAGATAATTCAGGAACAAGAAAACCACGCCATGCTATTTCTTCTCCTAAAGCTGAAGGTAAAGTGAGTATAAAAGTGATTGTTGCTGTGATGAAGAAATGTAAAATAACTATGTTTATATCGTTCCAATCTTTAAGGTTGTATTGTTCTTTTGTTTCAAGCAAAAAATCAGCGTTATACCAGCCAGCAAGACCTAGCGACCAAATAATTACGTATGAAATAGATATAAAAGCTAATGGGATAACAAAGCTCATTCTTTGATATTTCCATTCCCCCCAGCCCCAACCTAAGGACGACACTTTAATGTTTCTAAAGTAGCAAGTTAATAATGCTGCCACGCCAACAGATAACATTAATGGTGTCGCTTTTTCTAACCGAAATATTAACCAATATCCAACAAAATAAAGAACAATGGTTAATAAGCAAAATATTAGAACGTTGGTTAACGCCTTCTTTTTATACAGATCCATAATAACAACACATTTAATTAATAAGATTTAATTGTATCACTGACATTTTGTATTTATTATTAAGAAAATCTACATTTTGCATTAAGGAATTCTAATGATAACTAGTGAGGATTTGAGATTTTTATGCATAATAGCATCCAAAAAAACCTTAGCTGAAACCGCTAGAGCGTTGAATGTAACACCGTCATCAGTATCTCAAAAAGCACAGGTGCTAGAAAAAAAATTAAACTATAAAGTTATTGATAGACAGTCAAGAAGAGTGAGGCTAACAGAGGAAGGAGAATACCTATTAAAGCGTGGTAGTCGAATTGTTAATGAACTTGATAATTTAAATGAATCAATAAATCAAAAGAGAGGGCAATTATCTGGAAAAATAAGAGTCCTAGCTCCTTTAGGTTTTGGCAACGACTATATCGCTCCATTATTAGCCAAATTCAAAACTAAGCACCCATCTCTTAGAATAGAATTAGAGTTATCTGACCAACCTGACTGGTCTTCATTAAATGTCTGGGATCTTATGATTTATATCGGTGAACTTAAAGACTCTTCTCTGCATTTGTCTGTTTTAGCTCGTAACCAACGGTTTCTATGTGCCGCTCCCGAATATCTAGAAAAACATGGAATCCCTGAAACGCCAAGTGACTTACAAAAACATAGCTGCATTGCTCTAAGAGAAAATAAAGAAGATGTTACTATGTGGAGGTTTATAAACACTGAATCTAATAAAAATGAACCTATTCGAATTTCCCCTCAA
>Ga0105358_10001418_pt1 | contig 12792 bp, 5 predicted proteins | sample GOMGulsemesocosm_5_FD_83509 | JGI IMG/M metagenome (GOLD analysis project Ga0105358, IMG submission 83509) | Methane-oxidizing microbial communities from mesocosms in the Gulf of Mexico - GOM15C Gulf of Mexico | ecosystem: Environmental > Aquatic > Marine > Cold seeps | place: Gulf of Mexico...
ATCGGTATCAAGCCACTCATTCACATCATTTGGGAAGGCATCAACCAGATCGGGCGTGCCATCGTTATCGGTATCGAGGGCCGACGAGGTAAAGTTTAGGTTATCTATCCACGCGGTATCTTGGCCATTGGTGAGTGCGTTATTTTTTTTGTATTCCCAGCGCAAAGTACGTAAACCTGGCTCGAGCGTGAACACTTGCTGCCCCCACGGCTGATTACCCGCCATCGCAATTTGTTCAACACCATCGATGGTGAATACCAGTTGATCACCGTCGATTTCTGAATCGACTTGCGCATAAAAACTCAACTCTCCGTGACTAAATAACCCCGTCACTTCAACACTGGCGATTTCGCTGTGATCAACGGTACCAGCGCGTAAGCTGTAGGTTCCTTCGCTGCGTTCGCCGTCGGTCAATTGCCAGCCGTGGTCGGCATTGGCGCCAACGACCCACCCCGCGGGGAGCTGATTGTCTTCAAAGGTGGCTTGGTAGCTATAGAGCTCGGTCGGTACGGCGCTGGCGTCATACCAGTCACTGCTGTGTAAGCGCTCGACATTATTACTGAAGGTATCGCCATCGATATCCTCATCGCAGCTGTCCCCCTCGCCATCGTTATCAAGATCAATTTGAGCGGCGTTGGCGACCAGCGGACAATTATCACTCGCGCCTTCAATACCATCGTCATCGATGTCGGTATAAGGTTCACCATCTGCGGTCACCATGCCAATGGTTACACCCGCGAGGCCGGACAGTAAACTTAGGTCTGTGCCATAGAGTACGGTAATGTTCGTCAGGTTAGCGGCATTCTCGGCGAGAAACGAAAAGTCTTTTACGCCAAAACCACTGACATTAAGATCGGTTAGACTGGTGATATCGGCTTGAGTCAGGCTCGAATAATCGGCGTGCCCCAGTTGTACATTAATGGCACGGTGCAGGGCTTCATCGGCAACGGTGACCCTTGCAGCTTGGCTTAACTGATGCAGTCCAAGCGTTTCAGATAAAGTGGTAACGGCATTGGCGGTTGCTAGGGTATTGCCCCAATCACCAGAAGAAAACTGCTTAGTTAGCAGGCCGGCGAGCTGTGTTTCGACAACCGCATCCAATCCTCGTGCTTTGAATAGCGCTAAACTCACACGCGCAAGACTCACGGTGTCGATGGTCGCGACATCGACTGCAGCGAGAAAATCCATCGCACTATTAATAGCCGTATTAACACCGGGATGATTGGGGTATTGCAGTAACGCCAAAGATACTTCGGCGGCAATCCAGCGACTGCTGGTCGACTCGGCCGTACCCCAGCCACCATCGGGCAGCTGTTTAGATAATAGGTAATCCAGTGTGGCGGCGCGCTCAGTATCGTTAATGGTACCGGCTGAATCACCTTCTTTTAATGCACTCAGCACTAACGCTGATTCTAGTGGGCTACTCGCATAGGCGCTACTCAAGCCCCAACCGCTTTGCTCGTTATCACGCTTAGCCGTTTGCAAGCCATCGATATCGGGCTGAATGTTATTGCCGCGAGCGCTGAGCGCCAAAATTTTTCGCGAACTTAAATCGACATTATTGGCGTGGTGATTTTCGAGCCAAGCGACACCACTGTAGTAAGCGCTGTTACGTTGGTTGGACGCGCGCAGCGCCTCGACCGAGGCGGCGGTGTACAAATAATCCAGACCACTGGCATTACCCCAGCCGCCCTCGCTCACGCTTTGCTGAGATTGAAGTACACTGATGCCGGAAAAAATCGCTGCTTGTGTTGCAGACACATCCTGTGCCAAGGTACGTGAGCCGGACCCTACAGACACGCTCGTCAAGGCGATCAGTGTGTATATTCTTTTGCGAGGAAACCTCATTACGAACATCCCTAATTCCATGGGCTAAATCCAATGCCTTCTAAATTTCTATTAAGTAATAGAGAAAGCTCTCTAATCCCTAGCGGCTACTCCGCTCATACAGAGCCAAGCCCCTATCAACAATACGGCTAAAAACTATTGACTCATTTAACACTTCACTGCCGTACACTCCACATAACCTAAGGCGCTCTTTGCTAAGTGCTGCGGCCCGCAACATACAACTGTCAAGTCTACAGTCGTGTTTCCCGCAAACACTTATGATACAAACCGTAATCATCCAGATAAAAAAATCCAACTATTGTTGCCACCCGGTATTACAAGGCGTGATGTTCAGGCACATACACTCTTGACATTAGCTCATCTCTGAACAATTACGTTCCTCACTCAAACAGAGTCTGAGACGGTTTTAAGCAACCAAACAAAATTTCGCAATTAACTGGAACTGTCTCTGACCCCGCCTATTTTCTTTCCCATATCTAGGTTCACGAATCGAACGGATAAAAGGGCTTGGATTTTATTATTGCCACACCTAAAAAAATCAAAAATAACGGAAAAATCATCAACACAACTTTTTCATATAAGTTTCTCGCCATGTTAGAATCAGGGGTTATCAACTGCAACAGAGCATCAAGCTCCAGCAAGCACCCAACAATTATTAGCCCGCCTCCAAAAATCTTGCAAAGTTTGTTGAATAGAATCCAGAAAAAAGAATTTCTCAAAGCAATACTCCTACATAGTTTTAGGTTATATATTCTTACCTCTAACTTACCCGACATAAGATGGACACGAACACGAACGATCAGGGCTTATTTTCCGGCGCCTATGCATATCGAACTAAGGTCTACTAGTTGCAATTAGAATATATATTGCGATTAATGACTTCCCCTGCACTAGATGGATACAAATCGGAATAATTAAAATTATTTTGTCGATTTTCATTCATACCGAACCAACCGCTAGCGGTTGTAACAAGATCGTCACGGATTTGGCCAAACGTTCGACTAGCAAGGCGAGCAGCCGTAGTGTGACCTGTAGAATTCATAAATCCGATACCTGCACCAACCTTACCTCCAGACAAACCTAAACTGCTTATCTCACCGCTATCATCCCTTTCCCAGCTCGCGCCTCCAGAATATAGAGCCCCCGCGTTCATTTCTCGTCTAAGTGATTCACTATACGACATGGTGGGCAACGGTCCTTTACTTGAGCTTCCATCGAGCCCGACCCCAACACCTATAAACAAACCGTCTCCTTCTTCCAGATTTGATGCCCGACCTTCATAGTAAACTTGGGTATCCCAGAAAGAATCACCAAGTGATATTCCGATTGCGGAACCGCCGCTACCCCCGCCGCCCCAAGCATCTCGGGCTTCCACATTACTGTAGCTAGCACAGTACCCACCACTTCCATTACATCCCGGAGCCTTGGAGTCAAATGCTATCGTTGTAAAGGCATTTCGCTCAGACTGCCCCAAAAAAACAGCCAAACTTACTGAGAGTTGCAGTTGTTTCTCGAGCCCCATTGGATCATTGTATTGTAAGGGCTGATTGCCGACATATTCATAGAAATTCCCCCCACCCTCAAATCCAATAGGGTCCTCAGAAATAAATCGACCCAACTCCGAATCATAATAACGCGCACGGTAGTAATAAAGCCCGGTTTCACTGTCCATTTCCCGCCCGGTGTAACGCATACTGTTATTACCGGCCCCAGCTTCGCTCAATAGCTCCCCAAAAGGCCCATAACTCAGGTGCTGTACGCTATTGCCATTGTGGTCCGTTTGCGCGACCAAACTGTTGACTTGATCGTGATGAAAGCTGCGGTTTTGCAACTCGCCACCGACATTGCGCTCAAAGCCGTTGATGATTTCATCCACCACAGCGCCGCGCAGATAATTGGCTTGTAGCTCGTTGTTAGCGTCGTATACCGATTCTAGGTGTTCGCCTTCAAGGTAGTAGTTCTTAGTGGCGGCGCTGCTTTCTTTACCAATGCGGTAGGCATTGGCATCGTAACTAAAGCGAGTACCGGTCGCTTGCGGCGTTGGCCCCATTACCGTGGCCAAGCGGCGTTGATCGTAGGCGACGTGTAGCAATTGCTGATCGGCACCGTCGTACTTGGCGGTCATACTGCCATTGGCGTCGTAATCGAAGCGATAGACTAAGGCGCCATCTACGGCCGTTTGGCGCACCTCGTCTAAGCGGTTGCCATTGCTGTAGATATAATGCTGCAGCGCACCATTGGCGATTTTGGTTTTGCGATTACCAACGCGGTCGTAGCTGTAGGCAACGTCATGAGTGTTCACGCTTGAATCTGCGCCCAATAAACGGTACGCGGGATCGTAAGCGTAATTAATGGATTCACTGCCGTTAACAATCAGCTGCGTGATGTTGCCTAGCTCGTCATGGCTATAGCTGCGTTCATCCACAACGCGGCCATCGGCGCCAAGTTGCTTGAGGCTCGTGAGCAAACCATCAACGGAATAATTGTAAAGCGTAGCGGCGCCGCTAGAGAGTATGCGACTCAGTAAACGACCGGCTGGGTCATAATGGTAAGAGGCCTGCAAGTACGCGGGTTTGTTTTCGCCGGTAGCGGCCGCCATAGACACCAAGCGGTTACTGCTGTCGTACACAAAATGATGCACCGCTCCTTCATAGGTGGTTTTGGTAATCAAATTGCCAATCACATCGTACTGCCAACTCATCGAACGATTACTGCGATTGTCTAACTTACTGAGCAGGCGGTGCGCCGCATCAAAGGTGTAGCTGTAGGTACTTGCGCCGTAGCGGGTAGAAACCATGTCACCGTATTGGTCGAAAGTTTTCTCGGCGGTGATAGCGTCAGTAAGATACTCTTCTTTCACTAAGCGATTAAGAGTGTCGTAGTGGTAGTGCGTTACCTCGCCTAGTCGGTCGGTGTAGGTGAGGCGATTGCCCAAGCGATCGTAAGTGATATCGACTCGTTTATCGGTGGGCGCTTCAAGGATGGGATCAATTACCTGAGTCAGGCGGCCGAGATCATCGTAGACAAACCGAGTTACCTGGCCTTCTGCATCGATAACGTGGGTGCGGTTGCCTTGCAGGTCGTAACGGTATTGTGTCAGCTCTTCGTTGGCGTTTAACGTTGATACCTGTCGATTAAACTCGTCAAACTGGCTGAAGATACTGGCGCCTTTGCTGTTCAAGGGCTGCTTGCCTGCGATGGCGTTTGCATCGCGCAACCGTAGAATATTTCCGTTGTTGTCGTACTCGTCGATAATCGTCTGACGCCCTTCTGGGCTGGTGGTCGTTAATGTGCGGCCAAGCGCATCGTAGGTATAGCTAACGCTTTTACCGTTAGCGTCGGTGACTTTGAGTATTCGCCCTGCGAGATCATAAGTCGTTTTTACGGCGTAGCCTTTTTCATCGGTTGCCTTTGTACGGCGTCCTTTGGCGTCGTACTCGAAGTACAAGCTGTTATTTAGCTCGTTGGTGACTTGTAGCACATTCCCCATCTCGTCGTACTGGTAATGGGTTTGCGCACCCATGATATCCGTACTACTGAGCAGCCTATCTGCGGCGTCGTAGTGATTGGTCGCGACAATGCAAGAGTGATGTGCGGGATAATCGGTATCAACGTAGCATTGACTGTGTTTAGGAGAGTTACCGGTTGCAAGCAATTTGTAACGGACTATCGATTGATAGATCTTTCCGTTTTGATCGTAAACGGTTTCACTGATATTGTCGGCAGGATCAATACTTCTGACTAACCGTCCCAAATCGTCGTATTGGTATTCGGTCGATAGAGTAATAAGGGTGCTGTCGGTAGCGCTCGTTTCACGCTCAACTGTGGATGACGTTTTACGCCATAAGCCGTCGTAACTTTCTACAATGGCCACTGTAATCCCAGCGGCGCTGATGGTTTTGGTTAAACGAAAAGAACCATCGGTTGCGCCATCGGGGTTATAGTCGTATACGATTTCTGTTATTCGTTGACGACTGCTATCCGCCGGATCGAGATACTCAATTTGTTTTTTGAGACTGCCATCTGGATGATAGTGATATTCTGCCAGCGTGACATCGGTATGAGTAACCGGTGTACCGTTGGCATCGACCAGGGTGATACCGCCAGCGATAGTTTTATGCAGCTTGCCAATCACTGCACCCGCAGAAGAATTATTGGCAGTGTAGTAAACACTGCTTTGTGTATTATCGTTTTTATCTTTAACTGCAGTAATCTGGTTGTGAATACCGTAGGTGTAGTCAATAGTATTGCCTAGGGCATCCTCTTCACGAGTAACTTGTCCTTGCGTGTCTGAGGCACCCCCCTCTAGTGTTTGATCAGTATTGTAGGAGTAGCGAGTACGTTGGCCCAAGGGGTTGTATTTGACGTAACGCAAGCCGTCTTCGTTGTTTTCGAAAAGTTGAATACCTGCGCCAGGGTTCACCAGCTTGATCAGGGCACCGTTGGCATCATAGTAGTGTTCGGTCGTAAAGCCTCTGGCGTTCGTAATACGCGTACGATGGCGAAACAGATCGTAGGTCAACGATTCAACCGCGCCCAACTGATCTACATAGTCGTAGGCTTGACCATTTTCATAGTAAGAAAATCGCATGGCCTTTTGCGTACCATCACGATCTTGCGGATGAACAATATCCTTCAACAGATGCGTATCACCATGGTAGGTGTAGCTCATGCCAAAAGACATAGGATTAGTCACCGATGACAACTGCCCACTGGCGTAATTGTAAGCCCACTGGCGACCAGTCCAATCGGCCACAGCTGCCAAGCGTCCGACGTCATCTCCCGAGTCGTAATAACTCAGAGCCAGACCTGTACGACCAGCGACATTCTGATTGTCAGTTATAGTGACCAGTTGGTTATTCGTGTAAGTGAAATTTAGCTGATTACCACGAACGTCCTCGATGCGATACAGACGTGCAACTGCACCAGGGATGCGCATATCGGCGCCCTGTGAATCAAATATATAGCGATTCCCATTGGCAAACGTAATGGTGTGTAGCCCAGACCCAGCGGCATCCAAAACCAAAGGATCAAACCCAGCATAGGGCAGTTCAGGCTGCGCCGAAGAATCGGCACCATCTAGCGCGTAATTACTCTCCCCGCCGCGCTCATTAACATAAGTAATAGAAGACACGATGCCGTCCGCATTCTCAGAAACATACTCCGCGTCGGCATTAGGATTGTCGCCATAGTCATTGGCGACCAGTTTCATATTATAGGAGTGAGTCCAACCCTGACTCAACGGATAGTGGTTAGTGTTTTGACTGCCTTCCCCTGATGACGTTGTTGGATTTGAGTTATAAGTTCGGGTAAAGATATAGCTTAGCCCTTTACCCGGAATTTTTAGATCCGTTTCATCGTGATACATATTACCTGTGACAGTACTTACCGGATCCCAGGTGGAAGGAGTTCGCCAATCATTGTTTGTGAGCCCGACAAGATTAAAATCTGTAAATGTTACTGGATTATACGTGTCAAGAGATATAGAAAAAGCTTCAGCCTCTAGCAACAGCCGGTCCAGACTTTCAGCATCGAAATCGCTCCACCCAAGATCCTCTATGGTATTATTGTAAAACTCGTAAGGAGACCATAATTGATCGCCCACAACGTATGCGCCTCCAGCCTGTAAGCGATGGCTTTCATTGGCAATAGCATAGGTGGCAGAAACAGTGTTCCCGTCTGCGTTCTGTCCTTCCACTAAGTACACTTCGAATGCAAAGGACTCACCGACTGGCAATTTGGATGGTGCGGTCATACGATACGAAAGATTATTCTCTGGGTAGTACACAGAGTTTCTGATTTTCTGAATAAAGCCTATACCATGCTCATCGACTTCATGTTGCCCATCAAAATACATCATATTCTCATCAGAAAAGTTCTTAGTGCTGTCAAGCATATCCAACAGGCCGGAAACAGACGACGCGGATTGAGTAAAACAGCTTTCAAGCACAGATAATGCTTGAGCAATAAAAATATTACTGTGATCGACACCGTTACAATTAAGGTTTGTCTTAGTTTGCTCAATTTTTACAACAAGATTTATATCTGTTGTTAGGCCACGCCCCGCCACATTGGTACTAATTCTTAACGTAATCGGATAATCACCAAAAGCAAGGTTCGTCGTCTCCTTCAAATAGGCTGTAAACTGATCACCAGATCTATTCACCCCCTCAAAAGTGAACTTACCCGCATTGCCCCCCCTCAGCTCAACACCAAGAATAGGGAAGCCTTCTGGCAGCTCACCTGTAGCAGGAAAAACATTCTTCCCTGACTCCCAAGCGAGAATATCGTCATAGTGGTTCTCTGTATCATCATAGGATTTCAAAAAATCACTTATATTATTACTTGGTAAATATGAATAAACAGATGCGCGATTATCCTCTCTTCCATATGACGACAGATCCTTTCGCATGAAATAAAAACCAGCCTCACTTGCCGCCGAACCCGTGTAATTCCAGGCTATAAATTCTCTGTCAAAAATCTCATAAGATACTCGCTGAAACTCTTGAGGCGGAGTAGCCTTCACACCGTAGGACGCAAGCAGCTCATCAACACTTGCAACCTCAAGGTTCAGATATTCCAGGTCAGCGCCATCTTTAAGCGCCAACTGAATCCCACGAATAGTTGATATGGCGTCATAGCCCGTCAGCTCTTGCCATACCTCGTGTTCAAGAGAAGAGACAATATGGCCCATAAACTTAAAGGCATCGTTAGAAAATGTTTCAGCCTTATCAGACTCCCATACGCCATTGATTGTTATACCTTTTAGATCAATTAAAAGCCCACCTGGTAAAATTGAGAACGGCGTGCCATCCACAAGATCGACTTCGTAGAACGTACTGATAACTCCAACATAAGCAGATATAGGTGAAACAATGTTCTTTAACCTTTCGTAGCGGTGCGCCTCTTTCCTCAGCCGACTAAAGTAGAGAGTCTGCGCTGCATACAGTAACCCTCCAGTCAAAACGTCCTGCGCTTGCGTGTCAGAAGAAAACAACACTTCATCAGTATCAATGAGTCCATTGCCATTACTATCAACATAGATATCACCTGACTCATCTTTTAAAAGAGCTTTATCATCGTAGCCATCTAACAGCTGGCGATAAGCTCGGTGTAACTGCGAATCGTTGGATGACTCTCCACCGGTTGCTATCAAGTGATACCCACCGGCGATTAGATCTTTATACTCAACCGTTACTGGCGCTCTAACGGGGGACACATCCACACTGATTGAGACGTTAAACCTAGTTTCATCGGTTAGCGCTTCTCGGTAGGTATTGCCTTGCCCATCGGTACAGGACATAACCCCAGCTGAATACATAGCAAAGCCTTCACTGCCACCATCCAGCCTCATCCTTAATACACCTTGCTCATCCCCTAGAGAATCCCAATTCACAGTTAATCGCTTAGTACTCAAATCAGCTGCCGAAAACTCACTACCTGGTCCTATATCGAGCGGACATACCCCTTGAATCATTGGCGTAATTTTAACAACAGTCTTTTTATTCCACATAAACCCGGAATCAGATGCTGAATCATGCGCCTCAATAGACTCATATGATTTGATAGGCCCTAACACTTGATACGGTAACGACAAAGGCAAAATACCGGCTGTTTCGGATACAACAACGCCCTCGTCCATTACATCTTCAAGAGTTATATCGGGGTGATTCAGCCTTAAATATTCGAGAGCTGCTTCTTCATATACTTCTAGCGGGCCTTTCCCTCTAAGAGCGGGGTCACTTTCAGCACGATAATAGGCGTCATAATCAAAATCCAACCCAGCTAAAACATCACGATACCCAGGGCTATAGCTACGCAGCTTGAATGACGGATCAAGATTCACCCAATTGCAACTTCCATTGTCTTCTCTACAGGTGGTATCCGTATCGCCTCCCCTATAAACAACAAGGTTAACTAAGGCCTCAACCCAAACATGCTCAAAAACCACGCTGTCAGCATCTTCAGAAACAATATTTATGCCTTGGTCTGCCAAAATAGATACTGCAAGACTTTCATTGGTAATTGACAGCCAATTAGCCACGTCATGTTTCGACAACTTGATATTACCGGTTGCGTATCGGGCTTTAACCCCAACGGATCGATACAGGGCGATTAGCAGTGACGCCAAGTCCACATCATTACCGGCCATTGCTAAGTAGGAGTTAAGTGTGCTGCTCCTCGCCCCATGATAAGGCTGATAGCTTGTGTTATTTCTGACATATTCGTAAATTGAAGCAGGGTTACCAAGTGCACCCGCCTTGGATGTAAGCTCTATTGCCTCTCCACTTTCAAAAATAATTTCTCGCGTTTCACACAGTAACGGATCTTCGGCAGGTTTAACGCAGCTTTCGGCCAAAGAGTAATTGGAAACGAGAAGAAATAGGCTAAAGACAAGTTTTTTCATGCGGAGATTACTTCCTGTAATGCGTTATATAAGTGGTAATTGTAGGGTCCTGTGCAAGCACTTTATTCTTAGCACTAAGAGTCCCAACAAAATCAATAATTTGATCCCTTCTATCCGCCTCAGGTAACTTTTGGATATCCTCTATTCTTTGCTCGATCTTATTGAGTACTTCTTTAACTCGAGCATTTTTACGCCTTGAACCCTTGCCGCAGTCTGAGAAACACCGTTTTTCTTTATCCATAACATTTTTGCGGTTTTCTATAATGGTCTTCGCACGCGCCAGAAAATCAGGTCGATCGCCATCATTAGATTTCAAGGGTCGTACAGCCCCTTTAGATTTTCGTAACGTCGTAGCCCTCCCCACAACGCCATTTGGATTAGCATTCCATGCATTCCCATGCAGACTAGAGCTAGTCGTGATTGGGTTTAAGGCCGCTCCCATCATCACCGCCTTAAGTTCAGATATATCGCTCTTTACAGGAGCTAAAGCAGCCAATTGGTCCTCCCTGTAGCCAGCCCTTATCTTTAAGATCGATTGCGATATGTGTCTTATTTTCTTGAGGTCTTTATTTTGAGAGCTTTGAAAAAGTGTTCGCTCATTCGAGCTAACCGATGAGCAATATGCGCTAACCAATACAAAAATACATACCTGAATTTTCACAAAACCTCCTTGTTGTATTCGTAATAAGTTAAACATGAAATTTCTAGGGTCTAGTGCCCACACGGTCACTTCACCGAACCAGGAAGTATGTCAACTTAACGAGCAGACGAAATAATTCCAACGCTGAGAGAGCTCTCGCCATCTGGCGTTATAGGATCATGAGGAAAAACCTAGACGGAAGCGCTCGGCGCTAGTCTAGATGAGTACACACAACCATTTATCGTCAAACGCAAAAACGGACCTACAGAAAAAATGGACGTGATTTTCACAAACAGGGGGGTGTCGCAGATATTTCGCACAAAGATCATCCATTTTCTTTGGGTCGAAGCCATTTTCAGGCGTCAGACTTGATAGATTAAATACAGCTCGAAGGTTAACAGTTCTTTCATCCAGGAAAGAAACCTCAAAGCCTATACCACTCACTATACAACCACTCCAAAAAAGATTCTTAGCCGTACGGATAAACTCGACAACTAGAAAGTGGAGCAACAAACGACATAGACCGTACCGAGTCCCGCAAGAAAAAGCAAGATAGAATACCAGCGTATCTACCTAATTTTACTCCCTATGCACCTAACTCTAAGGCCGCGCGTGAAATCCGTGACTCTTATGAAGAATGGCTTTTGGTTTTCTGGTGGTTATTCTTAACAAAGATTCAATATATTGTCGGCTCAAGAACTAGGACTCATCGCGCGACAACTCCAAATCATGCAACCTCATAGTCGCTCCAATCAAACTATAGTTTTTGGCCGAAAATTTCAATTATTTCAAGAGCCTGAATATAAATACTCCCTGTGATTTTTTGCTATCAACCAAAACACTAATGAACTAGGCCAACTTCTACCGATCAGCCATTGCTCAATTTAGACTCACTACTTAGATCCCTCCCACACTAGCCATCGCACCCAAAGATCGGCAGAATAGGCCATCGAGTGCGGTTCTATATAATGGCTCTGCACATCGGCCAAGGAAGATTCACTAATTAGGCATCGCATACAGGTATGTATTCTATGGTTTGGCCCATCAACCTCAACTCATCGGGTTTATCAGCACTCACGATACGCGCGCTATGGGTTATTGTGCTAACCATAGGCGTGGGAGGCGTGAGCTGGAGCGGCTATCAAGATTGGTTGATAAACTCACCCACTGAGGCCATCGCCAGTCAATCAGCTCCGGTCAGTGTTAGCACTCGGCAAGTATCGATATCTGCGTTGGTTAGCGCGCACTTATTTGGTCAACCTCAACAGCGCTCTGCCGCGGAACCCATTGAAACTACAAACGCACCAGAAACTCGTCTGCGGCTACAACTCAGAGGCGTTTTTGCCCACTCTGATCCGGCGCTAAGCCGCGTATTAATCTCAGCGCAAGGCAAGAGCGCAAAATATTACCGCTTGGGCGACAGCTTATCAGGTGGTGCGACCTTGGAAGCCGTCGCGGCTGAACATGTAGTTCTCAATCGTGACGGCCAATTGGAGACTCTGAGCTTCAAGAGCAATAAATCAGCCTTAGGGAACCCCCAGCTCGTCGCTCGTAAAATTCCTGACGAGAAGAAGAATTCACGTTCAATCGATCCGACAGCCGATTCCACCAAAAAACTGGCATCGACGCAGCAGAGAACCGAATCAATAAAGGATAGATTAAAGCGTTTACGTGAAGCGCGCGATTTGTAAGACGTGAAAACCACCACACAGTGCAAGTGCGAGAAGCAAGGCACCAGAACAGATTAATAAAATTAGAATACAACAATAAATAAGCATTTTGAGCGGTTCACGATTGTGCCGCCCACTACCATTGGGTCTATTACATGTTACAGCGTCAGTTCTTTACGGCTTTAACCCTGAGCGCATCCTTATTGCTTGGCGGTTTGAGTTTTTTA
>Ga0105358_10001419_pt1 | contig 12791 bp, 15 predicted proteins | sample GOMGulsemesocosm_5_FD_83509 | JGI IMG/M metagenome (GOLD analysis project Ga0105358, IMG submission 83509) | Methane-oxidizing microbial communities from mesocosms in the Gulf of Mexico - GOM15C Gulf of Mexico | ecosystem: Environmental > Aquatic > Marine > Cold seeps | place: Gulf of Mexico...
ACTCTAGAAGGGCTACAAACCCTTGCCGGTTTTCAAGACCGGTGCTTTCGACCACTCAGCCATCTCACCTGAAGTTAACAAATAAGCTTGTAAAACAATGCTTGCTTGAGAACGAGGCGAATATTAAAGTGTCGGCATAAGCTTGTAAAGCAATAATTTACAAAAATGCATTAATTATTGTTGTTTGCTAAAAAAACAGTCAGTTTGAGGATAATTCAATCAACAAACTCAAAAGTACTGAAGAGGAAAGCTATTTTGAGTAAAAAAAATATGTCAAACACCCCTGATAACAAATGCCGTTGTCCATGGCTTGACAACACAAAACCCGATTACGTTGCTTATCATGATGACGAATGGGGAGTTCCTGTTCATGATGACAAGGTGATGTTTGAATTTCTTGTCTTAGAATCAGCACAAGCTGGCTTAAGCTGGTACACAATCCTTAAGAAGCGTGAAGGTTATCGTAAGTTGTTTGCTGACTTTGACGTAACCAAAGTAGCTAAGTTCACCAGTGATGATGTAGAGCGCTTAATGCAAGATGCTTCAATAATCCGTAATAGACTTAAAATAGAAGCCGCTATCAACAATGCTAAACGCTTTATTGAAATACAGACTGAATACGGTAGCTTCTGTAATTTCATCTGGTCTTACGTTAATAATAAAACCCTTGTGAACAGTATTGAAAAGGTTGAAGACTACGTGGCCACTTCACCTGTTAGTGACCAGTTAGCTAAAGATATGAAGAAGCGCGGTTTTAAGTTTCTTGGCTCAACTACCCTGTATTCACATCTACAAGCAACTGGATTAATAAACGACCATTTAAATAAATGCTTTAGAAAAACAGTTAATTAGATCATTTGTAAATAACAACCGACAACAAGCCTGTGCCATGGTAAATGACCATAGTTTGACCTGTTACAAAAGGAAACAAATATTAGATGAGTATCAACAGGTATAGTCTAGCTATTTAAAAAACACCGTGTCATAATATGTCACAAGGTCATTAAACTGCTTTATAGTTATAAATAACTTGAACTTAACAAAAATGCCCTTATCTTACTTATAACAAGTAAAAAGTATTTAGAATTAAATTTTTAAGGAAGTTTTATGCAATCTAATATGAATTTTCAAACAGCGAGCCAAAGCTCAGCGATTGAAATCAACAAAGTATTGAAAAATACTTACATGCTATTATCAATGACTCTCGCTTTTAGTGCGGTAACAGCTGGCGTTTCAATGGCGATGAACTTGTCACACATGGTTGCGTTAGTAATGATGTTAGTTGCTTTTGGCTTAATGTTTGTCGTTAACAAAAAAGCAGATTCTGCTAGTGGTATATACTGGATATTCGGTTTTACCGGCTTAATGGGTGCTTCTTTAGGGCCAATGCTAAATGCCTATGCGGCCATGCCAGGTGGTCCCGCTATGATTATGCAAGCACTTGGTGGCACTGCATTAATCTTTTTCGCTTTATCAGGTTATGCCTTAACCAGTAAGAAAGACTTTTCTTTCATGGGTGGTTTTTTAATGACAGGTTTGATTGTAGTATTAGTGGCAAGTTTAGCTAATATCTTCTTTCAAATTCCAGCGTTATCATTAGCAATAAGTGCTGCTGTTATTATGGTTATGTCGGGCTTAATCTTATTTGATACGAGCCGTATCATTAACGGTGGTGAGCGTAACTACATTAGAGCAACAGTGTCATTATACTTGAATGTTTATAATATATTCGTTCACTTACTTAGCCTTTTAGGCGTACTTGGTAACGATGATTAAGCTTCAAATGAATTAGCTTTTAGTCTTGATAAAAAGCTTTATAATATTAAGCCTCGCAATTGCGGGGCTTTTTAATGTCTTAATTTAACAGAGAACTTATTCTTGTGAAAAAACTCGCTGTAGTAGTCACTACCCCACCTTATAGCAACTTAAGCGTAACAGCCCTGGATTATGTCGAAACAGCGCTTAAATCGGATATTGAGCTCGTAGGTGTGTTCTTTTATCAAGATGGCGTTATACATGCAAATCAGCAAGCACAGATTGCTAATGATGAATTTCAATGTCTAAAGCAATGGCAAGCGCTACAACATACATTTCAACTTCCATTACACTTATGCATTACCGCGGCTGAAAAACGTGGACTTAGTGATGAAGAGCCCAGCAATATTCATCCTATATTTACAGTGTCTGGCTTAGGTGAGTTAGTTGAGCTAGTTAATAAAGCTGATCGTGTGGTGCAATTCTAATGACTCAATCAGTAAATAAACTAACAGCAATACTTAATGCTAAAGCGCCCTACTCTAATGCTGCCGGAAAAGATGCATTAGATATTACCTTAATATTTGGTTCATTCGAACAGTCTACATCATTATTTTTTCAAGGTGATGGGGTTTGGCAACTTATACAAGGTCAAGACGGAAACATTATTTCAGTGAAAGATTACTTAAAAACTTTTTCAGCTTTTGAGTTTTATGACATTGATAATATATATATATGCCAAGAGTCACTTATTGAGCGAGGCTTAGCTGCTGACTTTCATATTGAACAAGTTCAAGTACTGGCCAAAAAAGAATTTGCTGATAAATTAGCAACACATCATACTATTTTACGATTTTAATTGAGAAACAATACTAATGCCTACCTTACATATTGTTCGCCAAAGCGCCTTTAACAGCGATGACTTTGCTCAATGCATACAAGTGTTACGTGATAATGATGTAATCGTCTTTATTGATGATGGCTGCTATAACTTACATCACAAACTAATAAACAGCATTGACAGCGAAGCGAATATCCAATTAAACGTGATAGGAAAACACGCGCAGGCACGTGGAATAAAAATAGATGAAAAATTATTTAGCGTAATTAATATGAACAATTTAGTCGAGTTGACTTTAACAACAAGCAGAGTAATTACATGGCAATAAGTTTAGCATTTAATGGTGAGCAGATAGCCACTGACAAACAAGGCTATTTGATAGATTACACACTTTGGCAAGAAGCATTAGGCATTGCTATGGCAAACAATGATGATTTTGAGCTAACCGAGGCACACTGGGAAGTTATTAAGTTTGTACGTCAATTCTATTTAACTTATAACACTTCTCCAGCCATTCGTGCATTAACCAAGGCAATGAAAGCCGAATTTGGTGAAGAAAAGGCGAGCAGCCGCTATCTTTTTAAACTATTTCCTGATGGTCCTGCAAAACAAGCAACCAAATATGCGGGTTTACCTAAACCAAAACGCTGTTTGTAAAAACACTTAATAAAAAGGCGCTAACCTTCGCAGGTTAGCGCCTTTTTTTATTCGAAATTAACTGTTTTACATTAACTATTCCAAATTAACAGCTCGAAGCTATTTATTATTTAGCTGGTAATGTTGGTACTGTGATGCCTGCCATTTCTGACATAACACGTACAACCTGACAGCTGTAACCAAACTCATTATCATACCATACATACAATACTGCGCGGTCACCATCAACAATAGTGGCTTGTGAATCAACAACACCCGCATAACGAGAGCCAACAAGATCGGTAGAAACAATTTCACTTGAAGCGGTGTAATCTATTTGATTTTGTAAGTCTGACTTTAATGAAATATTTCTTAAGTAGTCATTAAGCGCATCTTTATCAGTGGCTTTTTTCAAGTTCAAGTTCATGATCGCCATTGAAACATTTGGCGTTGGAACACGAATTGCGTTACCTGTTAATAAGCCTTTTAGCTCTGGTAATGCTTTAGCTACTGCTTTAGCTGCGCCTGTAGTACTAATAACCATGTTTAATGGCGCGCTACGACCACGGCGAGGTGCTGGATGGTAGTTATCAATTAGGTTTTGATCATTAGTATAAGAGTGAATAGTTTCTACATGGCCGTTACGGATACCATATTCATCATTCAATGCTTTTAATACTGGCGTAATGGCATTGGTAGTACAACTGGCTGCAGAAACGATTTTATCGTCTGCTAAAATCATGTCATGGTTAACACCATAAACGATATTTTTAATCTCACCTTTGGCAGGTGCAGTTAATAATACTTTAGCAACACCTTTAGATTGTAGATGTTGACCTAAACCGTCTTCATCACTCCAAATCCCAGTGTTGTCAACAACCAACGCATTATTGATACCGTATGCAGTGTAATCCACTTCTGATGGAGATTTAGCATAAATTACTTTGATAAAAGCGCCATTCGCTTTGATAACGTTATTTTCTTTATCAATAGTGATGCTGCCATTAAATGCACCATGAACAGAGTCACGACGTAATAAGCTAGCACGCTTTTCTAAATCATCGCCGCCTTTAGCTGGACGTAAAACAATCGCGCGCAAGTTAAGTTTAGCATTTGGACCCGTTTGCTCTATCAATAAGCGCGCCAGTAAACGACCAATACGACCGAAACCATATAACACTACATCTTGGCTTTGCGGCTCATCATTATTATGAGCTATTGGTGTTAATTCTTTTTCTAGGTATTGTTCTATTGACAAATCATTTGATTGACCTTGAAATAAATAACGATAAGCCAATTTACCCACATCAATGCGTGCTGGCGCTAATGTCATTTTGCTTAACGCTTCAACAAATGGAAAGCTTTCACGTAAACGTAGTTTGCTCTCTTCATGTAGAGCAACCGTTTTATGTGCCTTAATGATATCGATAGGAGAAGCATTTAATAAGGGGCGACCATAAATTGATATTTCGATACCTTGGTTTCTAAATAGCTGACCAATTATAGGTTGCATATTTTCTGCGAAAGTCTGGCGTTCTTGCCAACTTGTTTGGTATTCTTCCTCTAGATGAGATGTCATTAAGTTAAACCTTTTTATTTCAATCAATTGAATGAGCGTTTACTATAATCATATTAGCTTAGTTTTTAACAAATCAAAACTAGACTATAGTGGGAGATTATTTCGCGCATATTGTAATGCAAGATGTAATGTTTCGCCATATATTACACAATATATTCATCATAAAATTAACATTTTGACTTTAATTCAAAACAATCAAAAAGCGACACTAAATGAAATTACTTACCTTACTTCTTTCAATATTACTATTATCAAGTTGTGATAGCAGCAAAAGTTTAGTTGAACTATGTAAAGAGAACCCCCAGATTTGTCAGGAGTTTGGTCAAGATAGTTGGTGTAAAAGAGAACGTATTGATGTTGCTTTAGCACGAATAGATTTGAAAACTATAAAAACAGAGCCACACAAATATAACTTATTAATTGCTTATGAAGATTACGTTGAATGCATGGGGTTGGCTTCGCAGATACAACATATTAAATTGAAAGAAAAAACTACCATGAGAAAAAACAATTTAATTAAAGCCAAAATCCAATTAGCTGAGTTGTCAGATCAAACACTTGATTCTGCACACCCTCACCTGCTCTATTATCATTGGTCAAGAGAGCTAAATAAAAATTCATTAGCACAATTTCTAAAACTTGAAGGTAGTGCCGCTTTAGAAAACTCACTGTCTCAATTTCAGTTAGCCACCTACTATGTAAAAAAGGACAATAAGAAAACGCTACAGTTATTATTTCACTCCCTTGAATTACATCAACCTAATCAAAAATTAATTCCAGAAGTATTTGAAACATTAGCGACAATGTTCACCAATAAAGATAAGCCTAAACAAGCATATATTTGGCTAAAAGTTTATAACTTAGTAACCAAAAAACATGATGAACCAATTAAACAGAAGTTAAAACAATACCAAATTGCGTATTCATTAGATGGGGAGTTTTTAGATGATGTGGCAAGTAATACATTAACTAAAATTGAAAGTGGTAAATTTAAAGCACCTAAGTATTAGGTGCTATTTAACCTCAGTTAGGCTTAATAAATCTTTCTACAGTGGCTACTTTTACTAACTTCATAGTTAAATTCACTAGCAATAGCTAATGAAGTATATTAATTTATGTATTTCAAAATGTTAAAAGCATTTTAAACCAAGTTGAGGTTATTTACATTTTTTGATTTTTATAAATTGCTATTTCGCTTGAAAAGTTAAACTTAACGAATTAACGCAATATCTTTTTCCGCTTGGTTGTGGTCCATCATCAAACACATGACCAAGATGCGATTGACATTGCTGACATTGAATTTCAACACGCACCATATTATGAGTTAAATCTTCAATATAAGCAGTGTTGTTGTCTATAGCAGCAAAGAAGCTTGGCCATCCGCACCCAGAATCAAATTTGCTTTCACTATTAAATAGTGGTGTATCACAGCAGGCACACAAATAGGTTCCTGCAATAAAATGATCATTATACTTGCCCGTAAAGGGCTGTTCTGTTGCCGCTAAACGGCATACTTTAAATGCTTCTTCACTGAGTTTGTCTTTGTATTGATCATTTGTCATAAAATACTTACCTTTACTCTATTACAATCGTTTTACGTTCAGAGCTTGACCACTGTACGTGATATTTTTTTCCATCCGCTTTATCAACGCGTTCAAAAGTATGTGCACCAAAAAAATCACGTTGACCTTGTAACAAGTTAGCCGGTAACGTTTCGCTACGCATAGAGTCATAATAGGATAATGCTGAGGATAATGCACCATTAGGGATGCCAAACATGGTCGCGCTACAAACGGCTTTACGCCAATTCAATTGACGTTCACTTAATTGCTCAGCAAAAAAGCTATCAAGCAATAAATTGTCTAAATCGTTATTTCGATCGTATGCTTGAGCAATTGATTGCAAAAAGGTAGCGCGTATTATACAACCGGCACGCCAAATTTTCGCAATGCTAGCAAAATTAAGTGTCCAGCAGTGCTCTTTTGCGGCAAGTTTCATTAACTGAAAGCCTTGCGCATAAGCGCACATTTTAGCGCAGTAAATCGCATCATGAAGCTGCTCTATTTGAGCTTGTTTTTCTTGGCTTGTTAACGCGACTGGTTCAGGGCCTTTCAATAACGTCGATGCTTGCGTACGCAATTCTTTAAAAGATGAAATAGAGCGAGCATAAACAGCTTGAGTAATAGTAGGCGTTGGACAACCTACTTCTAAGCTACTTACGGCGGTCCACAAACCTGTACCTTTTTGTCCTGCTTTATCAAGGATCAAATCGACTAAAGAAGTACCTGTATCGTCAGATTTATGGCGTAGTACTTCAACCGAAATTTCCATTAAGTAACTATCAAGTAAACCGTTGTTCCATTGCTCAAAAACAGCCGCTATTTCATCAACAGTCAACCCTAGCCCGACGTTAAGTATGTGATAGGCTTCACAAATAATTTGCATATCCGCATATTCAATACCATTATGCACCATTTTCACATAATGACCTGCTCCTGCAGGGCCTATATAAGCAGCACAAGGTTCACCTGTGGTAATAATTTCACCTGGTTTAGTTCGCTCTAGCGGCTTACCTGTGTTTGGATCAACTTTCGCTGCAATGGCTTCCCAAATGGGTTTTATCCGAGTCCACGCATAAGGAGAGCCACTTGGCATCAGTGAAGGACCAAAACGTGCTCCTACTTCTCCACCTGAAACAGCTGAAGAGAAAAGTAAAAAATTACTTTTATATTTATTTTCACGAGCAACAGTATCAACCCATAAGCTATTACCAGTATCAATAACAATATCATCAGGCTGAATGCCCGCACCAATTAGGTTTTCACATACTTGATCTACCGGGGCACCAGCTGGAACACTTAATACAATAAGATGCGGCGCTTTTAACCGTGATAACAACTCAGTGTACGAAGAACAGCCATAAACGCGTGGCGCTTCTGTAGTATTCTCAGTTTTATCTTGCTCAATAACACCTTTAATCTTTTCATCACATAAATCGAAAGCAGCGATGTTATAGCTATTATCGGCGAGGTTTAGTACTAGGTTCTTGCCCATTACACCTAAACCAATAAAACCAATGTCACACAAAATTTTATCTTGTGTCATAAAATTATATTCCTAAAATTAATCATTTTACGCAGAGCACTTTATCTTGATTACAAATTAAACTTTACTAATATTAAAAGTAAAAAGAGAAACTAAGTAAGTTTTAACATATCAATTTTCGAATTAAAAAATTCATTTTCATTCCGAAATTTTTCGCATTTTACCATGCAACCAACGCTAAATCATGTAAATAGCGAATAAAACCACAAAATGTGCAGGACTATATTAAAACAGCGGTTGATTTGGTAATTATACGTAATATACATAGCTAAATTGATTTTATTTATCATTTAAAGCAAGTTTTACTTGAAAAATACTCAAAATGGTGTAATTTTACTACATATTGGGTTTTTAAGAGGTTTACCATGAAAATTAAAATTGGCATTAACGGGTTTGGTCGTATTGGTCGTTTTGTATTTAGAGCTGCTGCTGCAAGAGATGATATTGAAGTAGTTGGCATTAATGATTTGATTGACATTGATTACATGGCGTACATGTTAAAATATGACTCAACACATGGTCGTTTTAATGGCACAGTTGATGTTGTTGATGGTCAGCTTATTGTTAATGGTAAAGCCGTTCGTGTAACAGCAGAGCGTAATCCTTCAGATTTAAAGTGGGATGATATTGGCGTAGATGTAGTTGTTGAATCAACAGGTTTATTCTTAACAGATGAAACAGCGCGTAAACATATTGAAGCTGGCGCAAAACAAGTTGTTCTTTCAGCCCCTTCTAAAGATGATACGCCAATGTTTGTTTGTGGTGTAAATTTAAATGATTATGCTGGTCAAGATATTGTATCTAACGCTTCATGCACTACTAATTGTTTAGCTCCTATTGCTAAAGTCTTAAATGACAATTGGGGCATTCAAGACGGTTTAATGACCACTGTACATGCAACAACAGCAACTCAAAAAACGGTTGATAGTCCATCAGGTAAAGATTGGCGCGGTGGTCGTGGTGCTGGACAAAATATCATTCCATCATCAACAGGTGCAGCCAAAGCTGTTGGTAAAGTTATCCCTGAGCTTAATGGCAAGTTAACTGGCATGGCATTTCGCGTCCCTACACCAGATGTATCTGTAATAGATTTAACCGTTAACTTGGTAAAGCCAGCTACTTACTCTGAAATTTGTCAAGCAATGAGTGCTGCGGCAGAAGGAGAGCTTAATGGAATACTCGACTATACCGAAGATGCAGTAGTTTCTAACGACTTTATTGGCGAAACCTGTACTTCAGTTTTTGATGCAAAAGCAGGGATTTCATTAACAAGTACTTTTGTTAAAGTTGTTTCTTGGTATGACAACGAAATTGGTTATTCAAACAAAGTACTAGATTTAGCTGCTTATATTCATAATTACAAAAAATAGTTTTATGTAATTATTAGATCAAAAAAGGCTTAGTTGTAAAACTAAGCCTTTTTTATGTTCTGAATGTACAGTATATAGCGCAGGAACGTAATTCCCGTGGTTACTTCAGCGGGAATCTTAGTCTAAAGTGACAAGATCTTCGATTCAGCTTTGTAGTTCCAGACCAAAACCAAGTACCTACGTCCTGTAGGTAAAAACACCTGGAGATGACGGTTATACTTAAATCCTGAGTAAACTACAAAGATGCGTTATTAAATAATTATTGTCAGCTTTAAGCGATTGACAAGTTAATTTGCTCTAGCACCTGTTGTGGATCAAGTGCTTTGGTAATTGGACGTCCGATCACCAAATAATCAACGCCAACACTCATAGCTTGCTCTGGGGTCATGATACGTTGTTGATCATCTTTCGCTGAGCCTGCAGGACGTATACCTGGTGTGATCAATTTAAACTCTTTACCCAGAGCACGTTTTAATTGTTCTGCTTCCCATGCCGAGCATACGACGCCATCCAATCCACTTTGCTTAGTGAGCTTTGCAAGAAAGTCAACTTGCTCTGCTGGGCTTTTGGTAATTCCTAAACCGCGTAAATCATTTTCTGACATACTTGTTAATACAGTAACCGCTATCAATAAGGGTGCATCATTTCCGTAATTCACTAGCGCTTCTTTAGCTTTAGTCATCATTTGACTACCGCCACTGGCATGTACATTTACCATCCATACACCGAGGTCAGCCGCTGCAGTTACTGCTTTTGCTACCGTATTAGGAATATCGTGAAACTTTAAATCAAGAAAAACATCAAAGCCCTTCCCTGTTAATTGCTTAACAAACTCAGGACCAAAGTAAGTAAACATTTCTTTGCCTACTTTAAGCTTACAATCTGTCGGTGAAATTCTATCAACAAAAGATAAAGCATCATTTTTTTTATCAAAGTCTAGCGCGACAACAACTTTTGGATCTAACATGGGATTTCCTATTTTCAATTCTTTACGCGACTATGTCGCTCTTACTGCATAAGTTTAATTAATAAATACTAGATTCACAGCTAGTTTCTTCAAGATTGAGGAAAGCGCACGGAGCTGACGATAGTCAGTGGTACGGTTGACAAAAATATTGATGAAAATAGCAAAGAAGCTATTATTTATTCGCCTTCTAGGCCTCTGACAGGTTTCAACTGTTCCCACTCGTGACATGATGGACAAGACCAATAATGAGTAGAACTATTAAAACCACAATTACGACAACTATATCTGTGTTTAACTTTTAGATATTCACTGATCAATTCTTTGATTAAATCTAAACTGGCATTATTAACCAAATCATCTGATTGATTCATCTGCATTTTAACGAAATGCTTGAAACCACGTATTGTCGGTCGACGTTTAAGTGCTGACAACATAAATTCTTTCGCTTTTTTATGCCCATGTTTTTCTTCGACATGGCTTAAATAGGAAATTAATGCACTTGAACTAGCAGTTTCATCATACACTTTTTTGATAAACTGAAAAAATTGATCTCTGGCATCAAGATCTAAGTAACATTGATGCATTTGTTCGATAACATCAGGAAAGAATTCTTTATCTTGTTGATAAATATCTTGATAACACTGGCATGCTAGTTCACATTGCTGGTGATTTTCATAAATTTTCGCCATCAACCAGTTAGCTCGACAAGAGTTGGGATCCAATAACAATGCTTGTTCTAATAGTTCTATTACTTCAATAAAGTTGTCTTGCTCAAATGCACTGGTTGCTTGCTCACAATAAAAATTAGCTAATGTGTGTAATAAACGTTTATCATTTAATTTAATTACAAGTTTTTTATGACTAATACCTTGTTGCCAATCTTTGGTAGATTGAAATATTTGCAACAAGTACGTTAACGATTTTAAGCCATAATCTTTAGATTTTAATAGCTTTGTAAACATTTTTTCTGCACGGTCGTATAGGCCAGCACTTAAAAAATCCTTACCTAATTCAAACACAGCTTGCTGTTTGTCTTTAGTTGGCAAGTTACCATGGCGAACTAGATGTTCGTGAACCTTCAAAGCCCTATCTAATTCTCCACGTTTACGAAAAAGATTAGCCATGGCAAAATGTGCTTCGACACTATCATCTTCAACTTTTAAGGCTTCTAAAAGTGAGTCAATCGCTTTATCTTTTTGGTTTGACAATAAATAATTCAAACCTGTTGAGTATTTTATTGATAAATCTTGTTTAATACTTTGATCTTTTTGTTTTATGCTATTTCGTCCCATAAACCAGCCATAGGCCATAGCAACAGGAAGTAATAAAAAGAGTAATTCGATCATGTTGTTACTGGTTCTCAGACTTCAGTTGAGCGACTCTTAGCTATTGATTTTTTACCTTTACGTATAAGGCGCCACAATAAGGTAGCTAAAAGACCAAGGACAAAACCAATAATAGTGAATAAACTAACCGCGGCCGCCATTGATAACTCAACCTTTGCAACTAAATAGTTTAACGATATTATTTGATCATTTTGACTGCCAAAAATAAAAGCAATCGAGAGTAAAATTAACACTAAGAAAAAAGTAAAATATATTCGCACGTGAGAACCTATTTAATAATGAGAACAAAAAAAACGGCATACCAAAGTATGCCGTTTATTATCTAATCTTTTGTATTGCTTTGCAATTAAGTTGTTTCACATTATAGAGAAAACTAAACAGCAGAAAGATTAACTCTTTCTCGCAATTCTTTACCTGGTTTAAAGTGAGGTACGTATTTACCCGTTAACTCAACTGACTCACCAGTTTTAGGGTTTCTACCAACTCTAGGTGCACGATAATGCAATGAAAAACTACCAAAGCCTCTAATTTCTATGCGGTCACCTTTTGACAAAGATTGCGCCATTAATTCTAAGATTTCTTTAATCGATTGTTCTACATCTTTAGCGGATAAATGACTTAATTTATCTGCTAACTTTTCAATGAGTTCTGATTTGGTCATTAGACCCTCCAGTATTCATCTAGCTTCGCGCTAATGAAGTTAATATAAGAAGAGAGGTAAAATAACCTCTCTTCCCCTAATCTCTATATACTTTTCCTAATTACTCAGTCAAGTATATAGAGTGAAAAAACTAACTACTTGTTATAAGTGACTAGTTTTTAGCGTTTTTAAACGCTGCTGCCATTGCACTTAAACCAGTTTCTTCAACTTGGTTTAAACTATCCATAGCTTCACGTTCGTCAGCTTGGTCTTTTGCTTTGATAGATAAGCTAATAGTACGGTTCTTACGATCCACACCCATAAACTTAGCTTCAACGTCGTCACCAACTTTTAATACTGTAGATGCATCTTCGATACGCTCAACAGAAATGTCGCTAACACGTAAGTAACCTTCAACGCTTTCAGCTAACTCAATAGTAGCGCCTTTAGCATCAACTTCAGTTACCTTACCATTAACAATAGCACCTTTTTTCTTATCTGTCAGATACATATTGAACGGGTCGTCTTCAGCTTGTTTAACGCCTAACGAGA
>Ga0105358_10001420_pt1 | contig 12783 bp, 8 predicted proteins | sample GOMGulsemesocosm_5_FD_83509 | JGI IMG/M metagenome (GOLD analysis project Ga0105358, IMG submission 83509) | Methane-oxidizing microbial communities from mesocosms in the Gulf of Mexico - GOM15C Gulf of Mexico | ecosystem: Environmental > Aquatic > Marine > Cold seeps | place: Gulf of Mexico...
CAGGCGGATTAGCGCACCCGTGTTTTTGTTGCTCTCTTGCAACTGGTGTTCCAGGCGTGCGCGACTGTTGGTTAGCACTTCGTATTGCTGTTGGCGGATCACCAAAGTAGCGTTCACATCCCCGGACACAATTGCCAGGTCGTCTTTTGCGGTTTGTGCGACCGGGTCTGCGGACAGCACAACCCGGGCTTGCTTTCGGATTCGCGGATCCGATGTCAGCGCCTTGGAAATATACTCAGCGCTCTCCCCGGACAGGTTTTTCAGGACGTCTTGGGCCGTGGTCAGTATGGTTATTTCGCGGGCAAGATCCTGGTCCTGCGACCTCAGTTCAAAAAGCCCTAAAGTCAACGATTGCAGGGCCTCTGGCGTGGGGAACTGGATATCTGCCTGAGCGTCCTGAAGGGTTGACTGGTCCGTCTGCAGCTGCAGGCGCAGCGACTGTACCCGGCTGGACAGCGCCGCAATGGCCTGCTCGGCTTCTTGTTGGCTGGCGTCCAAGCTGAACGTCAGGAAGGTTTCAATTGCGGCATTGGCAATATCGGCCGACAGCATTGAATCGTGCGAACGCGCCCTGACGATGATCACATTGCTGTTGGGAATGGATTGAGCCGTATAGGCTTCGTGAAGCCAGCTCAGCACGTATTCCTGCTGGGTTTCATCAAGGGAGGCTGCATCGCTCTCAGAAGGGGGGCTGAGGACGGTAGCATAAAGGATACGCCGTATAAGTCCCGGCGCATTTTCCACTGCATCCATAGATAGATACGGGTTGATCTCGGGGTTATTCACGAGATCAAGGTGTTCCACCACCTGCTGTGCCAGGGCGCGGGAATTCAATATGTTAACCGCATAAGACACAACCGCATTATCGACGGTTTTGCGGTCGCTGCTTTCCAACTCGATAATGTCAAGATTGCCCCGCGTGAGGATCATCTGCGCCTCTGCGGAGTAGGAATTCGCAGCTTGCAGTGACAAGAAAGAGGCAAGAAGGCCAAACAAAAGGGCGGGCAGAGCCAACATGAACTTGTTGGCGCGCATCAGGCGCCAAAGTGTGACGATGCCGATGGGGGCGTCGCTTTCCCCGTCGCGCAGAGCTGACATCATCTTGTGGTTGGGCTCAGAATAAATATTCAACTTTGTCATGGTAATCCAGGTAACATTATGAACTTTTTCATGGTAATGTAGGTAACGTCTTGAACGAATAGACTTATGCAAATCACTCGAAACTGCATCCAAGGCAACTTCAGGCTTTTCCTTTTGGAGTCGTCTAATTTCGAATTATTGCAAATTGCCGGCAGCCCGACAAGCCTTAACGCTTTCTTGTTCATGACACGACATTAATAATTGGCTAGCTACAACTTGCAAGACGCAATGAAACATTATTGTCGCAACTGAAATTGAGTGGAAACTTGTCAAGTTCCCATGTACAAGGCGGCAAATTTGCGTGAGGAATGATTAGCAGCTTTGACATTTAAAACGCTGTGGTTGGCGGGGTTCCGTTTGGGAATATCAAATGGGCATGCTGCAAATTTATTTTCTGGAAATATTTCTGGGGTGTTTGGGTGGTTGTATTAAAGATTGCACTAATTTTGGAAACATCTGGGGGCGGGTCCGGCCGCCATGTTACCGACTTAGCTAAAACTCTTTGTGAATATGGGCACCAGGTTACGATTTTTTGGTCGCCGATGCGGGCCGAAGGCAGCTTTTGTGATGCACTAAACGCGCTTAAGCATGCGAAAAACGTGCCGGTGCGGCTGCGTCGGTCCGTCGGGGTCCACGATGTCACTGGCCTGATACAGTTGAAGGCGGCGATCCAACGCGAAGGGCCATTCGATGTTCTGCATGCCCATAGCTCCAAAGCAGGCGCATTGGTGCGGATACTACCGCGCCGCATTGGCGGGCTACGCGTTTACACGCCCCATGCGCTGCGCACGATGGATCCCGATATAAGTGCGCGCGCCTCTCGGGTTTATGGATTAATCGAGCGTGTATTGTCTTGGTGGGCCGACCCGATCATTGCTGTCAGTGTTGCAGAACAGCAGCACGCGATCCAGCTTGGCATTCGGCCACATCAAGTCAACGTTGTCGCTAATGGTGCCAGCCCAAAGCTTGGGCTGTCCCGCCATGAGGCGCGGGCGGCCTTTGGTGTCGGTGAATCAAAGGTGGTGGTCGGTTTTGTTGGCCGTATGGTGCCTCAGAAAGATCCGCTGCGATTTGTCGAGGCACTGCGCCTAGCGACGGCGCAAGTACCCAATCTGCATGGTGTCATGATGGGGGATGGCCCGTTGCTGGATCAAGCCCGCGCGCTTGCCGGGGATGCTCCATGCACATTCATGGGCTGGTGTGATGCGCCTGCCATGATCCACGGGCTGGATGTTCTTTGCGTGACCAGCCGCTATGAAGCCCTTGCCTACAGTTTTCTCGAGGCGCTGCATGCCGAGGTGCCGATCATCAGCACCTCTGTGGGTGGGGTGGAAGAAACAGTGCTAGACGACCAGACCGGCTTTATCGTGCCAACCGATGCCACCAGCGAAATGATTGCCGAAAAGATGGTTGCATTGGCCAGGGATGGTGACAAGCGACGGGCCTTTGCCTGCGCCTCGTCGAAACTGGCCAAGCAGCGCACCCTAGAATGCATGACCAGCGCGACGCTAGACATTTATCAAATGAGTGGCACGACAGTTGAACGTGTCGCGTGATATCCATTTTGCACAACTCCTGAGATTGATTGTATGACATACAGACTTCCCAATTTCATTTACGGCGGCCCGCCAAAGGCAGGCTCCTCCTGGATTTTCAACCTGCTTGATGCGCACCCCGAGGTCTTTGTGCCCGAGGGCAAATACGTTCAATTCTTCACCGATTTCTATGACCGGGGATTGGACTGGTATGCTGAGCAATATGCTGATGCTAAATCACAACATACGGCAATTTGCGATCTGACGACGGATTACCTCTTTGTACCCGAGGCGGCCGAACGTCTGGCTAAGACGGTTCCGGATGCGAAGATCTTCTTCTCACTGCGCAACCCGGTGGACAGGGACTGGTCTGCCTATCAGCACCTTCTGCGCACCGGACAGGCTTCGGGGCCGCTGGACCGCGAGATTGAAGAAGCCCATCGGTTGTTGTCGACTTGCAGCGGCTACAGTGCCGCTATCACGCGGGCTTGGGATCTGTTTGGCAAAGAGAACACGCTGGTGCTTTATTTCGATGACATCAAGACAGATCCGCAGGGCACTGCCGACTCTCTGCATGCGTTTCTCCGTGTATCACACCGAACCATTGCAGCTGCGGAAGGCAAGGCCAAGAATCCAGCCAGGGCGGCCCGCAATCCGAAATTGAATGGTTTACTGAAAAAGGCGGCGATCACCATGCGGGCTGCGGGTTTATCCCGTGGTCTTGGGGCCTTGAAATCAAGCCCAATGGTCGACCGGTTGCTGTTTTCCAAACAGGCGGCACCAAAGCTGCGTAATAACCCGGACGCGCAAAAGTTTCTGTTAAATCACCACACCGCCGAAATAAAAACATTGGAAGACATGTTGCAAAAGGACCTTTCCTGCTGGCGGACACAACAGCAATGAATCCCACTCACGCCTGGATGTCACTGCTGTCCTGGCGGATCTTCCTTTTCTGCATGTTCCTGAGTTTCTTCGTAGTCGTGGAACCTGCTCCGACAGATCTAGCGTTCTTTATCGCAGCCATCTGCCTTGGGTTCGTGCCCTTGGTGAGAGCACGGTTTCTGAACGGGATTGCTGTGGTTGGGATCATTCTCTACCTGATTTCCTCAATAAACTCCTTGTTTTTTGTGGAAATCAATTTCGGTTTTGCCATGCGGGCGGTGATGATCGAGTTTTATATGATCGGGCTGTTTGTTATGACCGCCTATTTCTGTGCGACCAAAGGCGACGAGGCCTTTTTTTGGATCTTGATGGCACTCCTGATCGGCGCGCTATTGTCCGCCTTCGTGGGCTATCTTGCGCTTGCGGATGTCGTGCCCAACAGCGATATTTTCTTTCGCGGTGAAGGGGAGCGGAATCGACTGAAATCGACCTTCAAGGATCCCAATGTTTTTGGACCGTTTCTGGTACCAAGCATCCTGTTTTCGGCCTGGCTCATGGTGTCGTCCCGAAAATTTTACCGTTTTGGCATCTTCTGTCTGGGCTGTCTGCTGTTGGTGCTGGTGGCGACCTTGTCCCGTGGTGCGATGGTTCATGCCGCAATCTCTCTCTTCATCCTGATGATCACCCTTCTTATTTACAACCGCAGTGCCCATCCTACGTTCCTTGCCTTACTCGCGGTCAGCGCGATGGTCTGTTTCACCGGGTTGGTGTTCATGGACCAGATCGTTTCTGCCCTTGAAGGCTCCCTTTTTGCGGATCGTTTGTCGCTGCAGGGCTATGACGACAGCCGGTTTTCCCATGTGGCAGATGCAACCACCCATATTCTGGAAAACCCGTTTGGCATCGGGCCGGGTCAAGCGCGCTACAGATACGGGTACCTACCGCATAATACCTTTGTTGCCTTTGCGCTGCACAATGGGATTGCCGCCAGCCTGGGGCTTTTGCTGATCTATATGGCTTCGATGGCGCGCTGCTTGATGAAAGTACTTGAGCAAAATCCTGGCTGGACAAAATACGCTTTTGTGTTGGCGGTATTGGCTGGGTTGCTGGTGCTGATGCAGGTGGTTGGCTCTACCCATTGGCGTCATCTTTACGTGATCTGCGGCATGGCTTTTGGTATCTACAGCACTGATTCCCCAACCGATGTCAAACCACATTGGCACCCGTCAGGCGGGGGGCGGATTAAGAAACCAGGTTTGCTGCATCGTCTTTTAACCCCTCAGGGAGATCAGAATGCCTGACACTGCTAATGTATCGGCAAAGGGATCACCACATACAGTGCGATCCAGTTTTTTCAGCAGTGCGGTGATCGCATTGCTGATCCGTCTGGGCTCAGCGGCGTTGTCTTTTGCCTCTATGGTGATGATTTCGCGTTGGCTTGGGGCTGAGGTTTATGGTGATTTTGCGGTAATGCTGACCTTGGGCAGCTTTATGGGGTTGGCTGCAACCATTGGCCTGCCGACCCTGACATTACGGGTAATCCCGCAGATTACCGCCGCCGCAGGGGCTGGGGCCGGGGCTGAACCAAAAATTCGCGCCTTTGTACGGACCACCTATGGGGCTATGCTCGTGACCGGGATCGGGACTTGCCTGCTGATGGCGCTGGCAAGCTATCTGCTCGACAATACCCTGATCCTTTTTGCCGCCAGTCTGGTGCTGCCCTTTGCCTATGCCGAACACCAGGCTCATGTACTGCGCAGTTTGGGACGTATTTCTTCCGCACTATTGCCCCGCGATATCCTCTGGTACGCAATGATGACGGTGCTTGGGGCGGCTGGTAGTGCAGTACTGGGCTGGCAACCCTTGGCCGGTGGTGCCATCGGAGCAGTTGCAGGCGGGCTACTGTTGCTGATGCTGGCGCAGTGGCACACTGTTCACAATGCGTTAAAGGCACCCGGGGCCCTACAGCCAAAAAAAATCAAACCCGTTGGTATCACCACCGAGGCGAGTTCGGAAATTGAAGTCGGGGCGACATCCCAAGAGGCGCCATTTCGGATCGCCTGGACCTCTGAAGTCTTTTTTCTGTGGCTATCAACCATGTCAAACGCGATTCAGCGGCATCTGAGCGTCGTTGTCGCGGCACCTTTTCTGACGGTGGTAGAGACCGGAGCCTTCTTTGCGGCCCACCGCACAGCATTGATGCTGTCGCTGCCACTGATCGCAGCCAACTTGGTGGCGGCACCACTGATCGCGCGCGCCTGGGCCGAAGGCAATCCGAACCGGGTACAGCGCCTCTGCAAGCTGATCTCACTTTGCGCATCACTGCCGGCGCTTGTCGGACTTGGCTTGATCTACTTTGGCGGCGAGATGCTGCTTGGGCTGTTCGATCCCGCATTCCAAGACGCACAGGGCGCGCTTTACGTGTTTGGATTTGCATTCCTGATCAACGCCTTATGCGGCCCGACAGGATATGTGATGTTGATGACCGGAAACGAGCGCCCTTTTGTACTGATCCAGCTTACATCTCAATTGATTGGGATGATCTGCATGGCCTTTGGTGCTGCAAATTTTGGCCTGACCGGGGCGGCGATCGGGGCTGCAATAGGTACGGTGGGGTGGAATTTTGCTGTTTGGTATTGGTGCCAGACACGGCTTGATATCAATCCGACGATCACAGCCTGGCTGCGCCGCTGATCCGCAGCGCAGTCGGATCAGGACTAGATTGAATATCCGTAGCGCCGTGCAGGACCTGCGACCAGTTGCGACGCCAAAACCGCGTCCCTGCGGCGCAATTGACCTTCCCAGGCGGTATCCAAACGCAGGGTAATTTCACCGGTTTCAAACCGGGAAGGATTGCCGCTGATCGAGTGTTGCGCATGAACGGTCGGTCCTTCGCTGCCCGCAATTTGGCTCATGTCAAAAAGATCTGGCATTCCGGCGACCAAGCTCTGTTTCCAGTCAGAGACAAAGTCTTCGTATCGGATGCGGTTATAGGCTTCAGGTGCCAAGGTGGCAAAGCGCTCGCAGGATGCGTTGACAAAACGCCACTGCAGAAGGGACCGTAGTGCTGAATAGCGTGGAAAATAGGTCGCTTTCCCACCCTCTTCGCGCTTCTTCCGCTTGCGCCAGGAATGTAACACGGCCCGCGGATCTCGGGTTAAATGCAGGAATAGCACGTCAAAATCACGCTGCTCATCCAGAAGGTTTACAGCGTAAAATGGGCTTTTGGAGGAATCGACAATAACGTTACAGCCACTGCGATCAAAGATATTGTGATACATAGCAATGACCGATTGCAGGTCATCTTTGTTCTTTTCGATATAGCGACTTCGTTGCCCGGCGTTAAAAAGAGCCGGGATTTGGCTAGATCGCGCCCCACTGCCAATGGCTTGCGTCAGCCGTCGGGCCTCTTGCGCCTTCATATCTGGGAACGGTGTGTTGGCAAAAGGGACGTGGGACCAGAAATCGCAGCTTCGAAATTCCTCACCGCAACCGCAGATAGTGTTCTCTAACGCGCCTCGATCCCAGATATAGCGCACCTCTCCGAGCGATGCGGCTCCTGGCAGTGATCCCAGCACATTGGCCATAATCGAGCTGCCGCTGCGTCCCCAGCCCAATACATAGATAAGCAATGGACGCTGCCGTGTTTTTATCGAAATTGATGTGTTCATTTAAATAACCAATATATAATAGGGTTAATACCGGGCAGGTCTGGCACACAATACGGGGTTAACTCTAACACTCATCAATGTGATGCGAAAGCTCAAGGTGGCCCTTAGACCCGGCGTCTTTAGCCAATAATTTTTCCGTCAAAATCATTTAGTGGCGCTGACATTTTCATCCGGAGTTCACTGCGGGAATCCACCCACATATGACAGGCACCAAGCTGTAGATGAGCGCCATCCCAGCGCCCGTGCTCGATGTGTAGCGTGTCTTTACTGCGCACCTTGGCTGCCTCCCCGTCCAGTTCCAGCATCATCGACAGCTGGCCGTTTTGCTGCACCAGCAGCTGATACCGCCCCGCTTCCAAGCTTGGGGTGGTGGCGCTGACAACCGTACGCTGTTTCGACATGGTGACTTGAGTTCCGGATTGGCTCTTGGCGGAAACATTTACATCCACAAGCCCACCTTCTTCATACCCGAAAGGGTGCATCAGAATGGCCTGCGCTTCGCCGTTTTTATCCTGAGGACGCAACACCAGCCGCCCCCGGATTTCCTCCTCAACCACGATGGGCCGCGCGACGCGGGGCGGCTTTTCTCGATGGGCAAAACTATTCATCGACATGGCGATCTGGCGATCATTGGGGCCGTCGGGTACGGTCTCTTCGATGACGATGGATTCAGTGTTCACGCCGATTTGGCCGAAATTATTGGAACTGATCGAAATATGGGAACCATCGCGGATACGCACGGCCGCCCCGCCACAATAAGAGAAATCGCATCCTAGAATTGCCCATGCCTTAGGATGGAAACTCCCGTCGGCTAATGCGAATTCGACGTGATCCGAGGCCTGGGCATGGGCAAAAACACTGCCCATAATTTTACCTGCAACCGCGCCACCGATCCACAGTTGGCTTTCTGTGATATCCGCCCTCTGGTTGCCGTGGAACTTGCAGGAAACCAAGTGCACGCGGCGCACCAGATCCTGGAGCCGCATCTGGTTGTGCCAGCTGCTTTCGAACTGGCAGGCCATGAAATTCAGGTTGTTGGAGGTGACGCGTTTGGAGGAGCTACCGATCCAAACTGCCGATTTAGGGGCGGTGAAGGGTACATTGGCCCGCTCCGCATCCCTGGCGGATGGCGCACCGCAGCCGATGACGCGACAGCCGTCAAAATTACTATCCCAGTAATCATCAAGATAAAGCGCATGCCCGTTCCAGCCGATCCAGCGGCAGCGCAACCAGTCGATATGATAGGCTTGATTGATATGCACACAGTCGCCCCGGTAGCGGCGCTTGCGGTTGATAAAGCTGAGTTCGGAAAACGTGACCCATTCTACACGGTCTTTATCCGGCGCACCTTCGATCCGGATCAGAGCTGTGTCGAGATCCGCCCCCAGCAAGATATGGGTGGTTTCCGCATCTTGGCCGCGAAAAGCCAGACGGTTATCGTTCGGCCCCAATTCAAGAAGCGGCCCGGTGACAAGGTAGCGACCGGCTGGAAACAGGAGGGTGCGCGCCTCGCTGCTTCGGCGGGCAAAGTGACAGGCGTCGCGAATGCTCTGTGTGTCATCCTGCTGCCCGTCGCCGCGGGCCCCAAATTGACGGATATTGATGCTGCCTGTCGCGGGGCTGATTGCCCACCAGGCCCCGTCGGCCGAGCGGACCTGAGAGGGATCGCTGCGGTCAGCCATTGCGCGGTAATAAAGGGCGCCGCCGCCATCGTCCGGTGCGCTGTAGCCAAGTGTTTTGAGTCTAAGCACGTTGGGGCCAACTTTGGCTTTCTGCAAATTCTGCCGCGTGCTCAGAATACCTCCGGGAAGCTGTGCCGACGCGGTCCAAAAATCACTGTAATCCTGCGCCGACAAATGCACGGTGCTGTCACGGTTTAGCACAGAGCCGTTGACCTGATCCGCCACCACTTGCGGGGGGGCGGCTCTTGCGGCGGCATTGCCGAATACACCGCCGAATACGCTGCCGGAGATCAACGCCGACAGAAAGGATCGCCGGGAGGCGGTGGCCTTGGCCAGACGTGGAAAAAGCGACTGCAGCATATGTCTTCCTCATTTCCGTGCGTCTCACACGGCCTGCTGACCGGGGCCTGTGCAGGCACCGCTCCTAAGTGATTTATGAATGTTACCCGCTGTGTCCGAGCTTGCGGCGCATACCGTCAACACCCAGTTGCATCAATCGCGTCGGATAGTAGAGCCATTGCAGGGCTGCAGGCAGCGGGATCATCTGATACTGATGAAAAGATGGGGTAAGCATTGTCTTGATCCAGTTGCGCCGCGCCTTCTGCAACAGGTATTCGTCCGCTTGCCAGCGGAACATGAATTCGCCCCCGATCATGTGGAGCGCCATGCGTCTTTCCAGTTCTAGATCACCGGACAAATTGAGCAGGCACAGGCGTAGGAACTCCCAGCCATGGCCCTGCATCTTTTCGTCCCAAGGGGCCGGAGTTGCCACCAAACTGTGCAATTCCACCGCGGCGTCGATGGTGCCCCTCTGTCCAAGCCTATCTGCCATCGCACGTGCACGATCCAGATTCATCTGTGGCGAGCGCAAAAGCGCATCCAGATCGCTGAGCCAGTGCAGCCGTGACCAAAGATGGCGCGCATGATGGTGACAAATATAATTAAACAGAAACTCTGGCGGCAAAACCGGCAGCGACAGCCCGCCAAAGTCGAGCGACTGCAAATTGTCAAATACGTTGTAGCGATCGAAGATCCCAGAAAACTTGTCGATGCCCGGCTGTAGGTCGATTGCAATCCCACTGGGAGAAATCAAAACTGCGGAACGTGCATATTTTAACAACGCGATAATGTCGCGTTCTCTCGACAGGCCTCCGCCTTTTCCATTGGGCGCGTAAAGTACATAGCCTTCTGACAGCGCCTTTCGGATGAGAGGCTCCAGATTGTCGCTTTCAATAGCGATATCGATATCTCGACAGGGGCGCAGACCCAGGTCAGGATAAAAGCGCCTGGTCAGCGTGATACCCTTGAAAACCACAAAGGGCATTCCAAGAGGGTGAATGCAATTTTCGACAAACTTACGCAGTTCCGATACCGTCTTGAGATTATGTATGGCCTGTTGGGCTACGGCGGCCTGAACCTCGTCGATGAAAGGCCGTGCGGCATCGGGATAGCCTAGGGATCGCAGGTGTCGCGCCATCAGAGGTAGGCTGTGATTGCGCGCAGCCGTCTGGAATAGCCCCTGCCAATCAGAGATCTGCCCGATCAGATGTTGAGCAAAGACCCGCTGTGGCTCGGTCAATTCGATGACAGACAAAAGCAGCAAAAGCCTGTTGAAAGGTTTTAAAATCGAAGGCTCGAACATGCTAAAAACAAACCCTGTTATATTTTCTTTGAAAAATGCGCCCACTGGAGGCTTGCCTGACGGGGTACAATAAGACATCTTTGGTACAAATTTTTATCGACCTTACTATAGTTTGTTATAACTTGCTACGGTTTTGCCAATTGATCATCCCGTTACATCATTCTCATGTTTTATGGGGATACTATTTTACATCAACTTTAAGGTGTGCCAAATCTACCTCATGAACACGACAAACTGTTCAGTCAAGGTACTGATAGCCAAAACACTTCGGCACTCTGGGAACTTGGGTAATTATGAAAAAGAAGATTAACAACTATCTGACTTTCTGGCGCGATGTTTTGTACCTTCTTCGATATGCCGATGGTCGCCTGACCTTTTTCGTGTTCATCACGGCCGTTCTGGAGGCGATTGTCGGCGTCTCCGCGCTTTTTGCCATCAAGGCCCTCGTCGGATCTATCGCCGGACCTGGAGGTTCCGAAGACGAAGTATTCAACACCCAAACCTTGACGGCGCTCGGCCTGACACTTGCGGCGCTAACCCTGGGCAAACTTCTTGCCTCCCTTGGTACCTATCTGAAGACCAAGCAAAGCTTGCTTGTGGCCGATGTTGTCAACGAGGAGATCCAGCGCCGAACGGTGGGTGCTGATCTCAGTTTCTTTGACAGCGCGCTTTATTACGATGCTCTGGAACGCGCCCGCGAAGTTGGGGCACAGCGTCCGGCAGAGGTGATCTCGAACGCGCTGACCGGATTGCGCAGCATCATTTTGCTAGCAGGGATTGGTGTTGTCATCATCGGGCTGGATTGGCGCATCCTGCCCGGAATTGTGTTGGCGTTGGTTTTGACGCTTGCCGTACAATTGCAAACCACGGGGATGCGGTTCCGGTGGATCACTGAGCGTATTCAGCTTGAACGTAAGGCGGCCTACCTGGATTGGTTGGTGACCTCTGAGAGGTTCGCCAAGGAGATCCGTCTTTTCAATATTGGCGATAACTTGCGCGGCCAGTTTCGGGCACTGCGGAGCACGATCCGTGAAGCACAGATACGCATTGAATGGATGCGCGCCTCGCGAGAGGCGCTGATCGTACTCATCTCCGGAGCAGTATTTGTTGGCTCGGTCTATCTCGTCGCAAGTTCGGCACCAAACAATACTGCCGCGCTGAGCGCGCTGGTCCTTTTGGTTGTCGCTTTCCAGCGCGCCGAGGCCGCCGGGCGCGCCACCGTGCAAAGCCTGTCGCGGCTTTATGACGATAGGCTGTTCCTGGGGCAACTGTTCCAGTTTCTCACAATCGAGCCGAAAATCACTGTTCCGGCTGTGGTCACCCCCTTGCCGGACAAGCTGCACGATGGCATCCGGCTGGAAAATGTCCACTTTTCCTACCCGCGCGGCAGCGAGCCTGCGCTAAAGGGGGTGTCGCTGCATCTGCCGCCGGGCAAGTTCATTGCCCTGGTCGGTGGCAACGGATCTGGCAAATCATCTTTGATCAAGGTGATCTGCCGACTCTACGATGCGCAAGAAGGGCAGATCACCCTCGATGGTACAGATATCCGCAAATTCGACCCCATCACCTACCGGCAGCAGTTTGGCGCGGTATTTCAGGATTTTGGTCAGTATGCCTTTACGGCACGCGAGAACATTCACCTCGGTGATCTTAGTCTCCCTGCGGATAGGACGCGACTGATAGAGGCTGCTCAGCTGGCCGGAGCACATGACATCATCGACAAATTGCCCAAAAAATATGACACTATGCTGGCACGTATGTTTGACGACGGAGAGGAACTGAGCGGCGGGCAATGGCAGCGCGTGGCTCTGGCTCGGGCCTTTTACCCCCAGTCTCGCTTTCTCATTCTGGACGAACCCACCAGCGCCACAGACCCCAGCGCGGAATCCGCGCTGCTTGACCGGTTCGCCGACAAGCTCGGGGACCGCGCCGCATTGATCATCAGTCACCGCCTGTCGACTATCCGTTCTGCAGATTACACCTATGTGCTGGACAACGGAAAAATCGTGGAGGAAGGCCAGCATGATGATCTTGTTGCAGCCCAAGGGATCTACTACCGGATGTTCAGGTCTCAAATGTCTGACTAAAGCATCAAGCCTTTAACTTGATCCATATCCGGCCTCGCAGAAGTAGTTCCAGCACTCTTGCGGTGTGAACAGTTCGCAGATTTCGGCAAGTGCATCGTAAGCGGTGTGCTGATCCCACCTTCCTGATGGCCGCTTGATCTGCGA
>Ga0105358_10001422_pt1 | contig 12763 bp, 9 predicted proteins | sample GOMGulsemesocosm_5_FD_83509 | JGI IMG/M metagenome (GOLD analysis project Ga0105358, IMG submission 83509) | Methane-oxidizing microbial communities from mesocosms in the Gulf of Mexico - GOM15C Gulf of Mexico | ecosystem: Environmental > Aquatic > Marine > Cold seeps | place: Gulf of Mexico...
GACTCAAAAAGTGCTAACGACATATTATTGTCAATGTCTTCTAAATTGGAAAGTGCTACATCCTTATTATCAATTTCATTGCTAACCAAGTAGCCAAGGAATGCAGTTAGCCAATATTGTGCGCTTCGCTCCCCGGTAAAATATCGAACACTTTGTAATTGGCTAAGTGGCGATATTTTTTGAGAAACTCGATTTAATCTCTTTTCAGAGAAACTTACACGATATAACCGTAATACAGGGGCGGACTCTTCAGCTTTTTCCACCCACTTCACAACCCATTTATCAAACTGGTAACGAACAGACCATAAACAGTGTAGAAAGGCTTTTACTTCTTCTTCACTAGCTGTTTTTACAAAGCTTTCAAAGGCATTATTTAGTCTCTCACCGTTCACACGGCTCTCAATATCTACTTTGTTGCTATTAAGTCCACTGTAAATTCTAAAGGCGTGGATCAGTAGCAAAGGAAAACTAATAATTGAACGACAATAGATTTCTTCATCGTCATTCGTGTTCTTCGCTTGATTATTATTGGTAGGTTTTTGTTTTACTTTGTCTACTAATTCTTGGTCATTAACAATAGCTGTGAGCGTTAAGCCTTTTGTTATAGCTAAATCAGTGTTTACAAGTTTTAATCTTGCCAAATCAAATGTACTTAATTGTTCATCCTGAATATTTGCCCAATTCGATACGGTGAATACTTTTCTCGCATTGCGTTCAAAGTAGTTGTTTAGGTTTTCACAAACTTGCCATAAACCATCATATTCTTTTAGGTTGTTGCTTAATTTACCAAGTAACTTAGATTTTAAAATATCAGACTGCTCTAACTGCACGCCACTGGTGTTCATGGTGGCAAACAACTTATTAAGATCAGTACCTACGGGAATTATATTATTAACCCATCGAACCTTCTCAAAAAAGTAATTGGCAAATTCTAATATATGGCTTTCGCCTTTATTGGTATCTTTGCGTAATTCTTCAATAAAACTAGATGCTGTTTTTAGTGCTTCAGCTAAATATTTTGTGTATTCATTTTTATGAATTTGTTCGTCAGAAGGCTTATGAGTAAACTCTAAATCACTCCAACAGCACAATAAGCCTTGTACTGCCTCTCTAATGGCAAAGGTTACTCTTGGTAAGTGGTTAAGTGTTGCAACATTAGCTAGCTCACATGCTATACCTGCATTTTTGAACGCAATGGCAATCAACATTAATGTGGTCATGCGTTGCTGACCATCAATTAATTCAAAGCTGGTTTGGGCATCTTTATTGGCTTTAACATCAAGTTTTGAAGACAATACAGTACCAATATAATACTGATGCTCTTTGGCTATATAAGCTTGCTCTATATCTTGCAGCAGTTTTAATACACCTTCAGCACCCCAGACATAAGCCCGTTGATAAGCAGGGATCTCAAACGCAATATTATTGTTTAAAACTTCTTTCGCTGTTTGCACAAGCGTAGTTACCGATTGGCTTTTATTATCTACAGCTACACTCATGCGACTTGCTCCTGCGTTTCACTATTTATTGAGTTATTAGCGAGTTTTTCCTTAATTGCATGTTTTAATTTTTTATCAAAATCTTTAGCTAACTGTTCACCTGTTTGGTTTTCAATATCAATGGTAAAATGGTTAGCGTATCCATCTAAAAACTGCTGTTTAACGCCAGAAAAGTCGCTACCGATATTGTCGGCAGACACTAAGTACTGATAATTTTGTAAATGCTCAATAAGCTGTTGATGTTGATAAGCCGTGGTGATCCAATCTAAAAGATGACACTTACCAACAAACGATGAAATAGAATCTTCACGTACTGTTTTTTTGCGTTCGAGTCGAATTGAAAACACACAACGACCCAGCCAATAGGACGCTTCAACAAGCTTTTCAGTGCCAAACTCACTGACATAGAGCAATATGGCAATATCATAAAGTTCGGCTAAAAAGTCGCTGTTATTAGCGATCTGTACAACCGCACTATAAAAATTATAAAAATGTTGTAAATAGGGATGTGATTGTTCAACGATCAGGCTTTGATACAAAGTATTAAAGTAATCGAGGTAATGTACGGTATTAATACCCGCATTGAGCGGTTGTTTGGCTAAATATCCCTCAATCATTTGCTGATAAATAGCACCGGATAATCCCTTATGTTGTGCGCCACGGCTAAAGGCGAGATCATCAACATTATTGCTAACTTTCTCGGCAAACTCATTAACAATAGCTTTCTTAACGAATTCAGGGGCGCGATGACTAGGCACATTTTTGAAACCAAATGCTTGCCACCTTCTGGCTTTTAAAAGTCTGCCAACAACATTATCAATATGGTCGAGGGATTCCCATTTTCTCGCTAAATCGCTTTGCAGTGCATTGGGTATTGCACGTAAATGATGTGCTTTAATGACTTGTGGACCAGTTAGTCTTACACCACCTGTATTTTGCGTTTCAAAAAAACGATAGGCTTCATCTTCAGATTGTGTCACTACCAAGGTGAAGTTTATTCGGCTTAAATCAAGTGACATTATTGTACTTGAAAAAGATTGTTCTTCTATTTGCTCTAGCAGCCATTGGTAGTTTTTAGCAATACGTTCATGGCTAACGGGAGAGGAAAATTCAATACTAGGCAAGGAAAATTGGCTACCACTATTAGCGGCTATTGCCATACATATTAACGACAACGTGGTAATACGCTGCTGCCCATCAATGATATTAAGTACATAGCTATCAGTTTTTGTATCGAAAGCTTGATGCAACACCACGCTTCCCATGTAAAGCAACGGTTTATTGCTTGTATCTTCAACAGAAAAGTAAGCTTCTAAGTCGCTTAATAACGCTTTAACATCATTAAACGACCAGCGATACGGGCGTTGATATTCAGGCAAGTTTAATTGCCCTTGAATATCTACTTTATTTGAAGCTACATTGTTATCTGCTTGTATAGTCTTGCCAGAAAACAACTGTTCAGCCGTTACACTGGTAACGGCAATGTCCATATTATTTTTACTCAATTCCTGTCGCTCCTTCATCCCTATTAGACCACTCCCGGTACTTTAATTTTGCCAGTGACTGCACTATTGATTAGGATAATTTTGTATTCATTTATTTTTTCGATTTGTTCAACTAAGTGCTTTATCCCTGTATCCGTTTTATTGTTTTCATATTCGATATGAGATACTACTTCGCACTGTGTTTCATAACCCGGTAAAGGAAGAAATAATTCAGCAAAGTCATTAAACCTAAAATCAGTTGATCTTTCTCTTATACCTTTCGCTAGAGACTCTATAAAGCCGCCAACAGCTAGATTCCTAAGATATAAAGCATAATATTTCGGGCTAACTGAAACGCTACTATGCGGAACGCAAGCAGAATAAACTGGAGATGACTTACCATCAGAATCAGAAACACCAATTGCACCAGCAAAAGCGTCCATAGCGTGTATGACTAAATCACCCTTTCGAATACCTTGATACCCGTGTTCTTTTGCTGCTATTGTAAAGCCACTTGTTCTTCGGTTTGTACGTAGAGTTACTTCCCCATCACGAAAACAAGTAACCACACCATCTTCATCTCTCACAGGTCTACTTAGTTTCTTGAATATATATTTAGCTTTTCTAATTTCCCAGTGTTCTGGAATTTCTCCAATCCAATCCACACCTGAGTTTTTCATTTGTACATCTGGATTTAAGCCTTGAGTAATACTTTCCTGGACAATGATTTTCTTGCGTTCTTTTAACAGCTCTATTTGCTTTTTTTTGATGGCAATTGAGTCATCAATTTTTGTAATTTCTTTATTTAGGAAGTTAACTATTTCTTTTTGAGTATTAAGAGGAGGTAAAATAGCCTTAACATCATATAAATCATCTGTATACAGACGAATAAAACCTTCCATTACGCCTGTCACTCTTCGTTTAAACTCTGCTAAATATTCTGGCTGAAGCAGCAAATAGTTTAAATAGTGGATATCCGCTAAATCATTATCTTTTATTTTATAGACGGAATAATCAGGACTAGTAATTCCACATATGTTGGAAACGGCAAGCAAACCGTTAACAGCTTGCATTTTGTTAATAACCAGGTGATCTTTATATACAAGTTTATAACCTATATGAGAAGCAGCGCCACCTGCTCGATCTTCTAAACTATCTTTTCTAACTACCCCCTTATACTTACTTAGGGAAAGTAGTTCTTCCTTCCCTGATATAGAGCGAATATTGACCTCCTTAAATAAAAATTTAATTCTCTTTACTGTCCAAGAATTAGGGATATCGCCAAGCCAATCTACACCGGAATTTTTATATGCCTCATAATTAGGTATAGTCATTAATTCACTCATCACTATGCTCCATGTACTTTAGCTATATCGACACCCAAAATATCAGCAATTAAACCTTCGGCTTTTTGTTCTAGGCTGATGATATCGTTCGCTACTTCATTCATTAAACGAAGTGGTTTATGTTGGTAGAAATATTGGTTGAAGCTGATTTCATAACCAATTTTAGTACTATCAAGGTTTATCCATGCTTCGCTTACATGTGGCTGAACTTCATCAAGAAAATATTGGTGGATTTCAGAGTTTTCAGTATCACTACTTGCGTTATATGTTAGCGGTACTGATTCTGCATCACGTAAGTCTGAGTGAGTCTCATAGACAGTAAATTCGTTTGTACTGCCCGTTGGGAAGTAACCGAAATCTGCCAAACCAGTGAGTTCACACCCTAAGTGATGTAAGAGTTCATCTAATTTTTCTTGCTTGAATTTAACGACTTTCTTAATGACTTTTTCTGCGTTTTCATCGTACCAACTTACTGCATCTATAATGCTCTTCTTCTCAGCAGGAGTGATTTTGATCACTTCTTCTTTCAGCGATTTCTTTAAGTCGGCATTATTTTTAATGGTTAAATCAACATCAGCTTTAAATTCATTGAAATCGTCATATTCTTTGTTACCGAACACCTCTAATAACTCTTCAGCCATTAGATAAACATTACGCAGCTTTAACCACATTTTGATATCGAGCAATTTGGTTTTTGCTTTGGCATTGAGGTTAATGCCGTTATCTTCACACCAACTGTAAATAGCAGTATCGTTGGCTTTAAGGTATCCAGCATCATAAAGTGACTCACCATGAACGCTGTAGATATGCTCCATTGATTCAAATAATTGTTTATCAAAACGAAGTGGTGAAATTAACTCAGACTTAAACTGGGCGCAGCGTCTGTCGGGGCGTTCAATATTCACTTTATAGAAGCCAAAATCATCATTATTAAACACTTGAGATGCAATACCTGTTGGGTCTTTATCTTCTGTTAACTTGCGTTCAACATTGGTTGAGTCCAAATAAACTTGAGTGATCTCGCTAATATGCTCAGGGGTGAATTCACAGTTTTTATTACCTAAATTCTTACGTAATTTACGGAACAAGAGACTAGCTTCAATAAGCTGAACTTTACCTTGTCTATGCTCTGGTTTGTTATTATTTAATAGCCAAACATAAGTAGTGATACCTGTGTTATAGAACAGATTATTTGGCAATTGAACAATGACATCAAGCATGTCGTTTTCGATAATGTGTCTACGAATGTTACTTTCACCTGATCCTGCGTCACCAGTAAATAAGCTTGAACCGTTATGAACAGAAGCAATATGAGTACCTAAAGGGCTGATATCTGTTGACTTCATTTTGCTGACCATTTCCATTAAAAATAGTAATTGCCCATCGCTAGTGCGAGGGGTAGCATCAACATTGGACTTGTTACCCCAGTAATCTGCTAGTTCAACAATAAATCGAGAATCGATAACATCTGAACCATCTTTAATATTTTTTACTTCACTCGCCCAACTCTTGCCATAAGGTGCATTTTGAAAACAAAAATCAAATCGTTTGCCTGCAAATTCATCAGTAGATAACGTTGAACCCACTTTGATATTTTCAGGATCATTACCTTTGATCATCATATCAGATTTACAAATGGCGTAGGTTTCGTCATTGATCTCTTTACCATAAAGGTAAATGTCACGTTTTGAGCCTTCAATGGGGAATTTTTCTTCAATAAAGTTTTGCGCTTCTGTCAGCATGCCGCCACTCCCACAAGCTGCATCATATATAGTTAAAGGGTCAGGTAATTTGGTTTTGATTGGATCAAACACTAAATGAATCATTAGCTCGATAACTTCACGTGGCGTGAAATGTTCACCTGCTTCTTCATTGTTATCTTCGTTAAATTTACGAATTAATTCTTCAAAAACATACCCCATGCCTAGATTCGTTAATGCTGGTAATTTAATGCCATCTGAATCTTCTCTGTCATGTGGCGTTAAGTTGATATTTGGTGAAACAAACTTTTCTAACACATCAAGCAAAACATCTTTATGTGCCATGTGCTGTACTTTAGTTTTCAGCTCAAAACACTCGATAATTTCTTTAACGTTAGCGCTGAAACCATTAAGATAATCTTCAAAGTTAGCTAATAGAATTTGACGATTGTTGGTAGTGGTTTTGTACAGGCTTGTTAATGTCCACTTAGAGGTATTATAAAAAACATATTTTGATGCGGCTTTAAGCGGCTCGTCATCTAACTCTGTTGCTTCCATCTCTTCTTTTTGAAATTTAACTTCAGTTAATACCGCTTCTTTAGTTGGCTCAAGCAAGGTATCTAATCTACGTAGTACTACCATAGGCAAAATCACGTCACGGTATTTACCACGCACGTATACATCACGTAGACAATCGTCAGCAATTGACCAGATAAAAGAGATAAGTTTGTTGTGTGCGCTGTGATCCATGTTTATTCCTATGATGAAACGACTCTTTCGTTCCTATTTAAAATTTATTTATATCCGGGCGAGATTGTCATGCTCGCCAAGTTTTCTAATTCGTTTACGTTGCTTAGCCATAAATGATGCTCACCACCTTTAAGGGAAACATCTGCACTACAATCTACATTCCATTGGCGCATCAAGTAGCCTAGTAAGGCTTCTCGCACCTCTAAACATAAAAAACCATCTATCATATCAAAATCTAACTCAATGGCTTTTGGGTAACTGACGGATGGGTGTACCGCTAATTTAATATCAACAATATTGTGCCAAGCCTTGTCGAATTCACCTGATTGTATTGTCGCTATTGGCTGTTTTATTTCAGTAACGTTTTGTAATCGTGTACAAACGAAATCTCGAAATTCTTTTGACTTTTTATCAAATGCTCTTACATGCCATCTTTGGCCATTGTTCGCTATAGCATGTGGGATAATTTCACGTTTACTTTCACCTGATGTTAATGAGGTATATTCACATGACACTGCTTGGCGATTATTGATTGCACGCATTAAAGTGCCAATAACATCTGAATTTGGGTGAATTAAACGAGTAGCATCAAAACAGTGTTTAGATGGCTCAATGCCATGTGATAAACCATCACCAAAACCTCTACAAAGGCTTGCTAATATGGATTCAGATTTGTGTGTAAATACAGGGATAAAATCGTCAGTACGGTAATATTGTTTATCTTCGTGACGGAGGTTTAGGTTTTTTGGAGCAAGTTCTTTATAAAGTGTTAGATCTCGTGAACAAGAAGCTAAGCCAGTACGGAAGTGATTAACTAGATCTGCTCGTGCAATTTGACCTACAAATTGTAAGCAAAAATCGATAAACGCGAGTCTTTCACGCTGAGCATAGTTGATTTTATCTAAGTCCATTTATCACTTAAAAATTATTTTTATGTTTATTAAATACTAACTTAACTGATAAAAATGATAGAAGCAATCATTATGATAATATCTTTTTGGTGAATTGTTCAATATACTATTAGATAAATTTATTAGGAGTATTTATGAAATCATTTAAAGGAATAAAGCTACCTTTCGGTAAAAGTGCATCTAAGTTTTGGTACTTTCAAGCCCAAGACGGGAAATGGCTTATGAGGACAAAGACTCGGATTATTCATAAGTTTGAAACTAAACAAGAAGGAATTGACTGGTGGCAAGAATTTAGTGAATTCCGAGGTAAACCAGAATGTAAACTAAAGTTTAGTAAACCTATTATACCTGGGGCAAAGACTGGGCGTATGGCCAGTATAAGTTCATCAGCACCAAAATCTGTGTGTAAAGTTTGTAATGGTGCTAATTCAGACTGTTTCCGTTGCAGTGGCTCTGGTTGGGTATAACATTTTTTAATGAACGTTTTTCCATTATTCATATGTCCTAGTTTTTTAAACCAAAAATTCAAGTTGGTATGGCTTCAAAATTAATTATTTCTTGATGGTATCGACCAAACACATCTGTAATGGCATCATAAGATTCACTCAATACACTATTAGTAAAACTTCCTTTAACATTAAGAATAAGCTCATCAATATTTACTTCAGTATCATGATCTTGAGCAGCAATTATATTACTGTCTGAAGTTGCTTCAGTTGTTGAACTTGGGACAGTTTCGAGTGAAACAATATTTGTTTGACCCGGAATATCCTCACTTACTCTATATGCATACTCAACTAACGAGGGATCTGCGGGCATAAATAAAATTGCATCTTGGTTTGTCGCATTAGTAACACGTAAAATTCTTCCCAAAATTTGTCGGTAGTGCAGTTCAGTTTTTACGTGAGTTAGGTGACAGCAAACTTGCAGCCTAGGAATATTAGTACCCTCTGATATCATGCCAATACTGACAATCCATTTATTTGAATCAAGTTTGTATCGTTGAATTATTCTATTAGGATGATCTTCTTTGTAGCTTACAAGAACAGCAACTTCATTTAACTCTTGTTTAATAATTTTAGTAATTTGAATAGCGTGCTCTACAGAAGAGGCGACAATTAGGCCACCTGCACTTAGGTTACTTTGTCGAATTATGTTTAGTTGTTTGTCAGCACGTTTAATTATACTAGTAATAACATTTTCATTATAAATAAGATCTTTATATGGTAATGTTGAACTCGATAAAAGTTCCCCAAAACTATTAAATGACTTGGTGAGTTTAGAATTTGTTAATGTTATTTCATCGTTATCAATAGCTATTATTTTTGGTAAACGACATACGTTGTCATTTATTGCATCAATCAGACCATAGACATAATCGCATTGGATCTTATCTTCACCCTTTTTGTAGTTAGAAAGAGTAATCGGTGCTGAATCTGACCTCCATGGTGTTCCACTTAATGCTAATGTATAAGTCGCTTTATCTTGAATTCGGGCAATTATCTGTTTCCCCCACTCATTAGCATTCTCATTATTTATACCTGCACAATGGTGAATCTCATCAAAAACAACTAATACTCTAAATTTATCAAACAAGCGCCAGAAACTTTCATCAAGATAAGGCATCTTTTGGTAAGTTATCGAATCTCCTTTGGCACCAATTTTTCCGTCAAACGTACAACACATAACTTCCGTTAATACTGAATTGAATTCACTAGCAACAATGCTTGACGGAGAGAAACAAAGCACTAAATCTATGTCATTATTTCTAAATAATCGCTCGGCCAAGTTTGCAGTCATGTACGTTTTACCTGATGCTGGTGTTGCTTGGACTAGGAAATGAGTCTGACCTGATTTATATTTCTCTAAAGCAAGGTGAATACATTCATGCTGCCATCTTCTTAATTTCATTTTTAAGTGCTCTTATTATTTAATAACGATTCAATAGCTTTAATCTTGCCGAGAATTTTAGTATTTTGATCTCTGATGTTATTGTATTTTGGCTGTATTTCTTCCTGTAACTCAGGGTATTCTCTGCACAATTGCTTGTACTCTTCAGCTTCACCTAACCCAGATAATAGCTGCTTTTTATAATTCCCATATTTTGCTTTAAGTACTACTGATGGTGATTCAATCAACGCGTTTATGTGACTCTTATTTTGATGCGTTTTTACATAGATACATCCAGAGAAATGTTCTTTAGTTGACCTTTTGATTATCCCTGCTCCAACTAATAGTTTTATCTGAGCACAAATCAATTTGGTCACACCAATGGTTTCTAAATAATCCTCTCCATTTATTCCTTCTACAGCTTTCTTAAGTTCAAAAGGGGTGAAGTTGTCAAAGATAGGATCACTTACTATTTGCATTACCTGTTCATTAAAATTCATTAAACAAGACACCAGTCATTAAAATACCATAAAAAGGCATTTTAACACCTTTTTAAGGTAATTCAATACCTCGATAAATTTTACTATATATGAAAAACTTTATTTATTTAATTAATTAAGTGAAAATTAAATGAATAGTATTGCTAAAAATCTAGGTAAGAAAATAAAGCTAGTAAGAATCGAAAATGATATGTCACAGAGTGAGCTAGCTCAGACTGCAAATATTGACTCATCTCATATTGGAAAAATTGAACGTGGTGAATTGAATATAACCGTTGTAACGCTGTTTAGATTAGCAGAAGCCTTAAAATGCAAGCCAAGCATATTGTTACCCGAATAATTTGTTCGTATTTGTATTCGAGTCCTTTCGGATGAAAATAAGTCAAGAGCGAACATTCATTATCTGTATCATAGGATTTTGATTTAAGAGAATTCAATACCCCCCCAACATCCGCAGTCATTCACAATGATAGAGAGATATTCTTGGGCATGGCCAAGGGGGATTTATAAATTTTTAATTAAACTTTTAGCTTGTAGTCTTTTGTACGACTAGCTATCACTATTTAGTTGAGCTTCCCACAGAGCACGATACAATCCATTTAGTTTTAGCAAGTTAGAGTGGCTTCCTTCTTCAGCAATTTCACCATTGTTGATAAAGATAATCCTATCTGAATCAACAATGGTAGATAACCTATGAGCTATTACAAGGCTAGTCGAATTTTGTGAGATATCTTTAAATGCTGCAAGGATTGCTTGTTCAGAATGACTATCAAGTGATGATGTAGCTTCATCAAAAATTAGTATAGGTGGATTCTTTAGAATAGTTCTAGCAATAGCTACCCGTTGTTTTTCACCACCACTTAATTTCAGCCCTCTTTCCCCAACAACAGTCTCTACACCATCTGGAAGTAATTTTATAAATTCATCGAGATGAGCTAGCTTAATAGCCTCATATACTTCAGTATCATTCGCTAAAGGGTTTCCATAGCGAACATTTTCAAATATTGATTCATTAAAAAGAACGGTATCTTGTGGCACCACTCCTATAGCCTGACGTAATGACTTTAGCGTTACTTTTTTGATGTCTTGTCCATCTATACAAATTGAACCATTATTTACATCATAAAATCTAAATAGTAACTTCATTAATGTCGATTTACCGTGGCCACTAGGACCAACTATGGCAACTTTTTCACCTGCGTTAACAGAAAAGGTAACATTACTTATAATTTTTCTTTTCTTATTGTAGCTAAAATAAATATTATTAAAGTCGATCTTTCCACTAACAACATTTAGCACTTCAGCGCCATCCCTATCGACTACTTTAGGCTTTATCGACAGAAGACTAAATAAGTGTTCGATGTTTGCAAGCGAACCCTTAATTTCACGGTAAACGAACCCTAAGAAATTTAAAGGTAAAAATATCTGCATAATAAACGCGTTAATTAATACAAAATCGCCTAGTGTCATATCACCTTGTGCTACTTTATAAGCTGCTAACATCATCATTGCAGTAGTTGCGATTGAAATAATAAAAGCTTGTCCACCATTTAGAGCAAAAAGAGAAAGTCTGTTTTTACGCTTTGCAACTTCCCAAGCTTCTAAGTCTTTATCATATCTGTTAGCTTCAAAATCTTCATTTGAGAAATATTTTGTCGTTTCGTAGTTAAGTAAAGAATCAACTGCATGATTATTACTACTGGAATCAGCCTTATTTGCTTCCCTTATGAATTTAACGCGCCAATCAGTGGTTTTAACTGAGAAAGTTATATATGCAGCAATTGCAGCTAAGCTAATACCAGCAAAACCTATTGAGTAGTTATATAATAACACTCCTATTACCATAGCTATTTCTAGAAGTGTGGGCACTATATTAAAAACCATAAAACGCATAAGAAAGTTTATGCCTGATGCACCTCTTTCTATATCTCTCGCTACCCCTCCTGTCCTTCTGTCTAAATGGTACTCTAAGTCTAATTTATGAAGGTGTTTAAAAACATTTAAACTAATTCTACGGATAGATCTTTCTGTCACTCTACCAAAGAGCACATCTCTAATTTCACCGAAGACTACATTTGACAAGCGAACTAAACCATAAGCTAAAACAAGCCCAATAGGTACAACCAATAATGAGGCTTGGTCAAATTGAGAAGTATCAATACCATCAACAATGTATTTAAGAATAAATGGCAAGCCAACACTAGCGACTTTAGCTAATATCATGAAGCCGACAGCAAAAAACACCCGCCTTTTATGTTCAATCAGATAGGGGAAAATATCTTTAATAATATGCCAATTAAAATTTTCAGCTTCTACTTCATTAATTCTACTTTGTCGCATTATTATTTTTACCCAATTAAGGTTTAAACTATTAGTCTAATAGTTATTTTCAACAGTTAAGTTTATAGATGATTTTCAATATAGACATTTATACTAATTTTCTGAAATAACTCTCCAAGAGTTAACTGATTTCAGTGTAAATATAACTGTTGAAAATAAATTAGCTGAGAATACCATTCTATCTACGCTTTTTATTTTCAATAATTATATTGACAACATTTATTTAACCGTTTCATAATTAAGTAAGCTATCAATAGCACGGGTATTGCTAGAAGAGTCAGCTTTATTTGCTGCTCGTACATAACGAGTTCGCAACTCGGTTGCGTAAATAGAATAAGCAATA
>Ga0105358_10001425_pt1 | contig 12746 bp, 10 predicted proteins | sample GOMGulsemesocosm_5_FD_83509 | JGI IMG/M metagenome (GOLD analysis project Ga0105358, IMG submission 83509) | Methane-oxidizing microbial communities from mesocosms in the Gulf of Mexico - GOM15C Gulf of Mexico | ecosystem: Environmental > Aquatic > Marine > Cold seeps | place: Gulf of Mexico...
GGCATTGCAATACGTGAACTTTCAGTAACGATACGATGACTACCACCGACCATTAGGCCAAGACCACCACCCATGACAATACCATTACCCCAAACAATAATTGGCTTATTGTAAGTATGAATAAAATGATCAAGTTCATACTCTGTGGTGAAATATTTTTCAACACCCGGAGAGAAATTGCCTGTATCAGCTATAATGTCGTTGTACATATACACAATGTCGCCACCAGCACAGAAAGCTTTTTCACCTTCGCCTTGAAGGAATACAGCAACGATATCATCTTGCGTTTTCCACTGTTGTAGCTTTGGATAAATTAAAGCAATCATGTCCATGCCTAGGGCGTTTAATGATTTTGGAGAATTTAATGTGATAACGGCAATTTTTTTACCATTCGCACTATCTATCTCTTGAAAATTAACTACTTGAGTCATAAAAATTCCTATCTAACCTCTATTATTTTTCTTATTTTTAAACTGTCGATTCAACCACTATTTATTTTTCCAAACTGGTTTACGTTTTTCTAAGAAAGCTTGTACACCCTCTTTTTGATCTTCTGAATCAAATAAATCAATAAAGGCTTGGCGCTCTTGCGATAACGCTAACGCTATTGGCATTTCTCTATTTTTTTGAATAAGCGTTTTACACGCTGAAACTGCAACAGGACTTTGTTTTGCAACTTTTGAAGCTAATGTCATTGCTGCAGATTTACCTTCACCTTTAGCAACAAGCTCTTCAGCTAAGCCAATGCGTAAAGCTGTTGATGCATCTACTCGTTCACCACACAAAATCATCCGCTTAGTCCAGCCTTCACCAACAAGTATTGCTAAATTTTGCGTACCTCCAGCACAAGGTAGCAAACCAACACTCGCTTCAGGCAATGCCATAATAGCGTGATCTTCAACTAAACGAATATCACATGCTAGCGCTACTTCTAGACCTCCACCCATGGCATAACCATTAATGGCTGAAATTGAAACACCACGGAAATTTGACAAAGTTTCAAAGGCCTGGCCAAAAATATCACTCATATCTTTAGCTACTTTTTTAGAGCCCTCTGCAAAAACGTTTAAATCAGCACCCGCTGAGAAAAACTTATCTCCCCCGCCGGTAAGGACTAATGCATAGATATTTTTATCTTCATTTAGCGTTAAAACTAAGTCACGTAAATCCGTTAAACTTTGTTGTGTCCATGTATGAGCAGGAGGGTTGTTAAAGGTAACTACCGCAGTATGCTCGCTTACTTCTACCGTTAAGAATTGTGATGAATAATCAGACATAATTGTTGTTCTCTTTTTATTTATATTTAGTTACGATATTACAGTCTTATAAAAGTTGACCTGCGCCTTCGGTTAACAAGCGACGCGCAATAATAACGCGCATGATTTCATTAGTACCTTCAAGTATTTGATGAACACGTACATCTCTAAAATGACGCTCTAATGGATATTCTTTTATATAACCATAGCCACCGTGAATTTGTAATGCTGCATCACATACTTGGAAACCAATATCTGTTGCAAAACGTTTTGCCATAGCACAATAAGCCGTTTTTTCTGAATCATTTTGATCTAATTTATACGCAGCTAAACGTACCAACTGACGAGCAGCAACTAACTCTGTAGCCATATCGGCAAGTTTGAACTGTAGCCCTTGAAAAGCAGCAATTGGTTTGCCAAATTGTTCCCGCTCTTGCATGTAAGCCATAGCAGAATTTAATGCTTGTTGTGCTGTACCAATTGAACAAGTGGCAATATTAATTCGACCGCCGTCAAGTCCTTTCATAGCCATAGAAAAACCTTCGCCTTCATTTCCTAGTAAATTTTCAACAGGCACTCTAACGTTATCAAAGGTTATTTGGCGTGTAGGTTGAGCATTCCAACCTAGTTTTTCTTCGGCTTTTCCGTAGATAATACCGTCTAAATCAGCAGGGATAGCAAGTGCAGAAATACCTTTAGGACCGGCTTCACCCGTACGAACCATCACCACTAAAATATCAGTGGAGCCAGCACCTGAAATAAAAACTTTTGAGCCATTAATAACATAATCATCACCGTCTTTTTTAGCAGATGTACTTAAAGAAGCAGCATCCGAGCCTGAACCTGGTTCAGTTAAACAATAGGAAGCGAGGCTTTCACCTGTAACGAGTGACGGACACCAAGTGTCTTTGACAGTGCTTGTTCCCCAGGATGCAATCATCCAGGTAGCCATGTTATGGATAGTCATCATCGCCGTTGTTGCGGTACAACCCATTGCTAACTGTTCAAAAATAATGGATGAATCGAGTCGACTTAAGTTTAAACCACCCGCATCTTCAGGCGTATATAAAGCACAAAAACCAAGTTCACCCGCTTTGGCGATTACATCTTTCGGGAAAATGTGCTCTTGATCCCACTTTGCTGCATTAGGTAAAAATTCACTGTCGCTAAATTGCTTAGCAAGATCAGCAAACATTTGCTGATCTTCGGTTAAATCAAAATTCACATTAAATCCCTAAATATCTAAGTTAACTAAGAAGTGCTAGTCAATAAACAATATCTATAACTAGCACTAACAAAATACAATGCATTGAATAAATATTAGCCACTTACTCAGCAAATTATTAGTACGTAGCCTAATTAAAGCAAATAAATTAATAAAAATACATTGATTAACTTGCCTCTTTGATGGATTATCTTGTTATATTATTATGAGGTTCCCAAATGAGTACAGCATCCAACTGGCCACTGCCCGAAGACAGTATTAGATACCTAATACCTAAGCCTCTAATAAATCAATTAGCATTAAACATATTAAGTCGTGGCCTTTACCCATCATCGTTTGGGAAATATGTATCAGCAAATAATCATTATACTAAAAGGTACATGCATACTGATAATTTAATTATTTTTTGTTTTGATGGAGTTGGGCAATTCAGTACATCTAAATGCCAAGGGTTGATAAATAAAGGTGATGTACTTTTCTTACCTAAGGGGATTGAACACCAATATAAGTCGAGCGACAAAGCACCTTGGTCAATTTATTGGGTTCATATTGAGGGGCACTTATTTGAACAATTCATGGATTTTATTGGTGTAAACAGCACTAATTTGATTTTAAATATATCGAATCAAGCAGCCTTTATCAATGAATTTGAACAACTGCTTGCAACGAGAAATAAAAGCTATCAACTAAGCTCCTTTATCCTTGCTTCAAATATAATTAAAAAAATGTTTGCTCTATTCACAGTTAATAGTCCGGTGAAGTTAGAACAATTAAAACAAGACTTCAATTTGTCTAAAGTGACAGGGTTTATGGAAGAAAATATTAGTCAAAAAATAAACTTACAACAAATAGCTGACTCGCTAAAATTGTCAAAATTTTATTTTGCAAAACAATTTTTACAACACACTGGCGTTAGCCCTATACGATATTTTTTAGAATTAAAAATAAAACATGCATGTAAATTACTTGATGAATCGAACATTTCAGTGAAAGACGTTGCTTTAAAGATTGGCTACGACGACCCTTACTATTTTTCACGTCTATTTAAAAAAATAATGGGATTGTCACCTACTCAATATAGACAATCCCAATATGGACATTAAAAGGAATATTTGATTAAAAACATAAATCACAATTCCTTAAAAATACTTTGCTACAATATTTCTAGAGCTATTGATGTAGCTTCACCGCCACCAATACATAGAGAAGCAACACCTTTTGATAAACCTTTATTCTTTAATGCATGAATAAGCGTTACCATAATACGCGCACCACTTGCGCCTAATGGGTGGCCTAAAGCACAAGCGCCACCATGAACATTAACTTTATTAATATCTAAGTCCATATCTTTAACAGCAAGCATAGTTACCATAGCGAAAGCTTCATTGATTTCAAATAAATCAACATCGCTTGCACTCCAACCTGCTTTATCTAATAATTTACGCATTGCACCAACAGGTGCTACAGTAAATTCGGCTGGCTTTTGTGCATGAGTTGCATGAGCAACAACTTTACAAAGAGGCGTCAAACCTCGTTCTTTTGCTGTTGATAGTTTCATCATAACTAACGCTGCCGCGCCATCTGAAATGGAGCTAGAGTTAGCAGCTGTTATAGTGCCATCTTTTTTAAATGCTGCTCGCAAAGAAGGTATTTTATCAGGACGAGCATTACCCGGCTGTTCATCGGTATCAATTAAAATTTCTTTACGTCTACTTTTTACTGTAACAGGGGCTATTTCATTTTTAAAAGCGCCAGAATCAATCGCAGCATTTGCTCGCGATAATGATCTAATAGCAAACTCATCCATTTTCTCGCGAGTAAAACCATTTTCATCAGCTGTTTCTTGCGCAAAACAACCCATAGAAATACCGTCATACGCATTTTCTAAGCCATCAAGCATCATGTGATCAAGTACTTGACCATGTCCCATGCGCATTCCGGCTCTTGCCTTAGGTAACAAGTATGGTGCATTACTCATGCTTTCCATACCACCCGCAACTGCAACATCAATTGAACCGGCAAGCAAGGCATCATGTGCTTGCATTGCTGCTTTCATACCTGAGCCACACACTTTATTTATAGTGGTACAAACCGTTGATAAGGCTAAATCCGCAGCGAGAGCCGCTTGTCTAGCGGGTGCTTGTTTCAAACCGGCCGGTAACACACAACCCATAATAACTTCATCAACTTGATCACTGGTTAAATTTGCTTGATGCACAGCTGCTTTTATTGCAGTTGCACCAAGGTCTGTGGCACTAGTATTAGCTAGACAGCCACTAAAGCCACCCATAGGGGTTCTTAATGCGGAAACAATAACAACGGGATCAGAAATAGACATGGCACTCTCCATAAGGGGGAAAAAAGATAATAAATTCATAAATCGACTAATACCCTAACTCAATTTGAAGTTAACGCCAACGTAACTTTAGTACTAGTTTTTACCGCCTTTATATTATTTATTTATATCTTAGTTTCCACAATCATACTAACCATTGTACAAATAATTAAAAAAAGTACTCGTTTATGAAAAAGAGTAACTACACTTTCTTAAAATATAACCTTACAATCACCTTTACGTTTACGTAAACTTCCTGTAAGGTTATTTCAATAACGAAAATTTAAAAAACAAGTTAAAGTAAAAAATGACCCTGATTAAAAAAGCAATACAAGCCAATTATTCAATTAGTGATTTATCAAAAGAATTTGATATTACTACCCGTAGTATTCGATTTTATGAAGATCAAGGGCTATTAGCCCCTACTCGTAAAGGACAAACACGTATTTATAGTCAACGAGACAAGGTTCGATTAAAGCTTATTTTACGCGGTAAACGCTTAGGCTTTTCTCTCGGTGAAACAGGTCGTTTGTTTGAGCTTTACGATGCTGATAAATCCAGCGCTAAACAATTAGCTATTATGATGGAATTAATTTCAGAAAAGAAAACTGATTTAAAACAAAAGCTTGACGATATTAGCGCCCTTTTGATCGAATTGAATGACATAGAAAATAACTGTCAGAAAATATTAACGACATTAACTAAGTAATACATAATATAGGAATAACACATGATTTCTCCATTTAGCTCATTAAATTTCAACTTAGGTGAAACCGTGGATATGATCCGCGAAACTGTTAACGCTTTTGCCCGTGATGAAATAGCGCCACGCGCCGAACAAATTGATATTGATAATGAATTCCCTGCAGATTTATGGAAAAAATTTGGCGACATGGGTCTATTAGGTATGACCGTTGAAGAAGAATATGGCGGTTCAGGTTTAGGTTATTTAGAACACATAGTTGCTATGCAAGAAATCAGCAGAGCATCGGCATCTGTTGGTTTAAGTTATGGCGCGATGTCAAACTTATGTTTAAACCAGTTACGTAAAAATGGCTCTCACGAGCAAAAGTTAAAGTATCTACCCAAGCTTTGTACTGGTGAGCATGTTGGTGCACTTGCTATGAGTGAACCTAATGCAGGCTCTGACGTAGTAAGTATGAAACTTCGTGCTGATAAAAAAGGTGATAAGTACATTCTTAACGGCAACAAAATGTGGATAACGAATGGTCCAGATGCTGATGTATTTGTAATTTATGCTAAAACAGATACAAGTGCTGGTTCAAAAGGAATTACCGCTTTTATAGTTGAACGTGATTATCCTGGTTTTTCTCGTCATCAAAAATTAGATAAATTAGGTATGCGTGGCTCAAATACGTGTGAGTTAGTTTTTCAAGACTGTGAAGTACCTGCAGAAAACATCTTAGGTCAAGAAGGTAAAGGTGTACGTGTATTGATGTCAGGCTTAGATTATGAGCGTGTGGTTTTATCTGGTGGTTCACTAGGTATTATGGATGCTTGTATGGATCTTGTTGTTCCTTATGTTCATGACAGAAAACAATTTGGCCAATCTATTGGTGAATTTCAATTAGTGCAAGGCAAAGTAGCTGATATGTACACTCAGATGAATGCTGCTAAATCATACGCCTATATGGTTGCCCAAGCATGCGACCGTGGTGAAACTACTCGAAAAGATTCTGCCGCCGTTATTCTGTATGCCGCAGAATTAGCAACAAAAATGGCACTTGATACCATTCAATTACTTGGCGGCAATGGTTATATCAACGAATTCCCAGCCGGTCGTTTATTACGTGACGCCAAATTATATGAAATTGGTGCTGGTACTTCAGAGATTCGTCGCATGCTGATAGGACGTGAGTTGTTCAACGAATCGAAGTAGCAATTCATATTTAAGCTGAATAATTACTCAAATAATTAATTTCATTGAATGATAAATAAATCATTCATTTGAACACCAGTGATAGATAGGTTTGCAGCAAGTTAGTTCTAATACAAGGCAAAAAAGCAGAGTTGAAGTTAATCAATGAGTATTTTTCAACGCCGTATTAGAACTCAATAGCAAAAAAACAAGCTATTACTAACTAATTAAAAGGCTCTCTCCCGTGGCAAAAATAATAAGTAAGATAAACACTCGCAGCCAAGACTTTCTTGACAATGCTGCACATATGCAGAACCAAGTCGATGATTTACGAGAAAAACTCAGTGAAATCAAACTTGGTGGTGGCGAACGATCTCGAGCGCGACATGTCGGACGTGGTAAGTTATTACCAAGAGACAGGGTAAATGCTTTACTTGACGATGGCTCAGCATTTTTAGAGTTTTCACAACTTGCTGCTTATAAAGTTTACGATGATAACGTGCCGAGTGCAGGAATAATCACTGGTATAGGCCGAGTGGCTGGACAAGAATGCGTTATTGTTGCCAATGATGCCACGGTTAAAGGAGGTACTTATTACCCGCTAACAGTAAAAAAACATCTTCGAGCACAAGCAATAGCGAAAGAAAATAACCTACCTTGTATTTATTTAGTTGATTCTGGTGGCGCAAACCTACCAAATCAAGATGATGTGTTTCCAGACAAAGAACATTTTGGTCGAATTTTCTTTAACCAAGCAAACATGTCAGCCAATAATATACCTCAAGTTGCTGTTGTTATGGGCTCTTGTACAGCAGGTGGTGCTTACGTTCCTGCGATGGCAGATGAATCAATTATTGTTAAAGAACAAGGTACAATATTCTTAGCTGGACCTCCACTTGTTAAAGCAGCTACGGGCGAAGTAGTAAGCGCTGAAGATCTCGGTGGTGCAGATGTACATTGTCGTACTTCAGGTGTTACCGATCATTATGCACAAAACGATCACCATGCACTAGAAATAGCACGCTCTGCCGTTAAAAACTTGAACCGAGTAAAACCAATAACAATAGACTTCCAAGAAGTTGTTGAACCCGAATATCCAAGTGACGATATCTACGGCATTATCCCTAAAGACACTCGTCAGCCTTATGATGTGCGTGAAATTATTGCCCGTATTGTTGATGGCAGTGATTTTAATGAGTTTAAAGCCCTTTATGGCAATACGTTAGTTTGCGGATTTGCCAGTATTTTTGGCTACCCTGTTGGTATCGTTGCCAATAACGGGGTGTTATTTGGTGAATCGGCTGAAAAAGGAGCCCACTTTATTCAGCTATGTGCACAACGAAAAATCCCATTGGTATTTTTACAAAACATCACCGGTTTTATGGTTGGTAAACAATACGAATCTGGCGGTATAGCGAAACATGGTGCCAAAATGGTTACTGCTGTTGCTACCGCACAAGTGCCTAAGTTTACCATTTTAATTGGTGGCAGCTTTGGTGCAGGGAATTATGGTATGTGTGGTCGCGCTTATGATCCTCGCTTCTTATTTATGTGGCCAAACTCACGTATATCCGTGATGGGTGGCGAGCAAGCGGCTGGCGTTATGGCGCAAGTAACACGTGATAAAAAAGAAAAGCTAGGTGAAAATTGGAGCGAATCTGACGAACAAGATTTTAAGCAACCTATCATCGATAACTACGAACACCAAGGTCACCCTTACTACGCTTCAGCACGATTATGGGATGATGGCATTATCGACCCTGCTGACACTAGGCAAGTTTTAGGTTTAGCAATATCTGCTTCATTAAACAAAACAATTGAAGAGACCAAGTTTGGCATCTTCCGTATGTAACCGTATAGAACAAGGGTAAAGCGTACTTATTATGAATACCAATAATGACACGGTTTTGTTAGAAGTTAATGAGCAAGGTATTGCTACCGTTACTTTAAACAATCCTGAAAAACACAATGCTTTTGATGATGGCATCATTAAACAGTTAACTGATATTTTTAATGGCATCAGTAATCGCGATGACATTAGCATTATGATTTTAGCCTCAAACGGCAAGAGTTTTAGTGCGGGTGCTGACTTAGGTTGGATGAAGCGTATGGCTGGTTATTCGTATGAAGATAACTTAAAAGATGCCAACGCCTTAGCGCAAATGTTAAAAGCGTTAAATTTTTTGCCACAAACGACTATTGCCAAAATTCAAGGTGCCGCATTTGGTGGTGCTGTTGGTTTGGCTAGTTGCTGCGACATTGTTATCGCGAGTACTAAAGCAAGTTTTTGTTTAAGCGAAGTCAAATTGGGCTTAATACCCGCAACTATCAGCCCTTATGTCGTTGATGCCATGGGCTTAAAAGCTAGCCGCCGCTATTTTCAAACTGCCGAACGTTTCTTTGCTGACAAAGCAATGCAACTTGGGTTAGTGGACGAAGTGGTCGCACCCGAAGAGTTAACTGATGAAGTCAACTCGATGGTAGCCAAGTTATTAGTGAATGGTAGTCAAGCTAGACGACAGGCAAAGAAACTTAGCCAAGATGTCGCCTTTAAAACATTTGATGAAAACTTACTCAAAGACACCAGTGAGCGTATAGCTGCTATTCGCGTATCAACTGAAGGGCAAGAAGGCTTAACCGCTTTTTTTGAAAAACGAGCTCCTAATTGGTAAAGCAAATAAGCGTCGAGTTACTAGTTACGTAGTGATACTAAAAGAATAAAAGGATAAGTAAATGTTCAGTAAAATTTTAATTGCCAACCGTGGTGAAATTGCCTGCCGCATTATTAAAACAGCCAAAAAAATGGGTGTATTAACCGTTGCCGTTTATTCAGATGCCGACAAAGATGCTTTGCATGTTCATATGGCCGATGAAGCCGTTTACATTGGCCCTTCACCATCACGCGAAAGCTATTTATTAGGTGATAAAGTCATCGCTGCAGCTAAACAAACAGGAGTACAAGCGATTCATCCTGGTTATGGTTTTTTGTCTGAAAATGCTGATTTTTGTCGTAACTGTACCGCTGAAAACATCACGTTTATTGGTCCTCCGGTAGGCGCCATTGAAGCGATGGGCTCAAAATCTGCAGCTAAAAACATTATGGAAGAAGCCGATGTGCCATTAGTGCCCGGTTATCATGGTGATGATCAGTCGCGTGATATCATCAAAAAAGCTGCTGACGACATGGGCTATCCTGTACTATTGAAAGCCATAGCAGGTGGTGGTGGTAAAGGAATGCGCCAAGTTTGGAGCGAAGGCGAATTCGATGAAGGTTTAGCTGCAGCAAAACGTGAAGCAATGTCATCATTTGGGGATGACACCATGTTAGTTGAAAAGTATTTAACGCAGCCTCGACATGTTGAAATTCAAGTATTTTGTGATAATCACCAAAATGCTGTTTATTTATTTGAACGTGATTGTTCGGTCCAGCGTCGCCATCAAAAAGTGATTGAAGAAGCCCCTGCTTTTAGTATGAGTGAAGAGTTACGCGCTCAAATGGGCGAATCAGCCATTAAATCAGCCCAAGCGATAGGATATCAAGGTGCTGGTACCGTAGAATTTTTGCTTGATATTGACGGATCTTTCTATTTCATGGAAATGAACACCCGCTTACAAGTTGAACACCCTGTTACTGAAATGATCAGTGGTCAAGATTTAGTAGAATGGCAATTACGCGTAGCCGCTGGTGAACATCTTCCAAAAACACAAGAACAACTAGTACTTAATGGTCATGCTTTTGAAGCGCGTATTTATGCAGAAGATGCTAATAACGACTTCTTACCGGCAACAGGAAAATTAAGTCTATTAAAAACACCTATTGAGAGCGAACATGTTCGTATAGATACCGGTGTTCGCCAAGGCGATGACGTAAGTGTTTATTACGATCCCATGATTGCTAAATTAATTGTCTGGGATGAAAGTCGTGAAAAAGCACTCCAACGCTTAGCAAAAGCATTGAGTGAGTATCGCATTAACGGTGTAACCACTAACATTGACTTTCTTTATAATTTAGCAACATCTGCTCCTTTTCAAGAAGCTGATATAGATACTGGTTTTATTGAAAAAAATCATGACCTTATTTTTCATAACGATGAAAAGCCGTTAGTTAATGAGTTACCTATAGCAGCTTTATTCCTTGTTCTATCTAAAGCAAACAAAGCAAAACAGCAAGCGCAAAAAAGTAACGATCCACATTCACCTTGGTACAATGCGAATGCATGGCGATTAAATGAAGCTAATTTACATACGCTAGTACTCGCGCACAATGATACTGAATACACTGTTACCGTTGAACAAAAACGCCAAGGTAATGATGCTTATTATTCAATTAATGTAAACGGTGAAAAATTTGACTGCCAAGGCGAGATATTAACTACGCCCCATAATGATGACACTATTGTAGCGACTATTAACGGTCATCGAAGTCAAACTACCTTTAATCACTTTGAAAATAACATTAGTTTATTTAGAACTAATGGAGTATTTAATTTTACTCATATTCTGCCAGACTTTGGTCAGCATGATGATGATGACAATCATGGTGGTTTAATCGCACCAATGAATGGCACTATGGTCAGTGTTTTAGTTAAACCTGGTGAGCTGGTTAGTAGAGATCAACCTTTAGTGATCATGGAAGCGATGAAAATGGAACATACTATTAAAGCGCCAAGTAACGGCACTATTGATGAAGTATTCTTCCAAGCCGGTGACATGGTTGATGGCGGCGCTGAGTTATTGGTTTTTACGGAACAAGAAAATACTAGCGAAGATTCGGAGTAATCATGTTATCAAGCAAATTACCAAAACAAGTAAAAGTTGTAGAAGTAGGCCCTAGAGATGGCCTGCAAAATGAAACGATTCCCGTTAGTGCCAATGACAAAATTGATCTGATAGAAAAACTCAGCGATGCCGGCGTTAATTATATTGAAAGTGGCAGTTTTGTATCACCTAAATGGGTGCCGCAAATGGGAACGTCTACTGAAGTATTTGAAAAGCTCAACCGTAAAAAGGGTGTAACCTATGCCGCATTAACGCCTAATATGCGTGGTTTTGAGGGAGCATTAGCTGCCAATGCAGATGAGGTCGCGATTTTTGGCGCAGCATCTGAAAGCTTTAGTCAAAAAAACATAAATTGCTCTATCGAAGAAAGCCTTGAGCGCTTTGCCCCGATTATGGAAGCTGCTAAAAAAGCTAATATCAAAGTGCGTGGTTATGTTTCTTGTGTTTTAGGTTGTCCCTATGAAGGTGATATAGACCCGGAGCAAGTCGCGTTAGTTGCTGAAAAACTCTTTGCCATGGGCTGTTATGAAATATCATTAGGAGACACCGTAGGTGTTGGTAACCCGAGTAACGTAACAAAAATGATACAAGCCGTTAGCGCCCGAGTACCAATAGATAAGCTAGCAGTTCATTTTCATGATACCTATGGACAAGCGTTAACAAACATTTACGCTGCATTACAAATGGGTGTCAAGGTGGTCGATAGTGCTATTGCTGGTTTAGGCGGTTGTCCTTATGCTAAAGGAGCTTCAGGTAATGTAGCTACAGAAGATGTTGTTTACATGCTTAATGGTTTAGGTATAACGACAGGCATAGATTTCAATAAACTACTACAAGCAGGTTGGTTTATTAGTGACAAGTTAGGTAAATCACCTATATCTAAAGTATCAAATGCTTATTTAGCACAAAAAGAATCTTCAGAAGAATAGTAATTTCTTCGTATAGAAATAAGAAAGATAATAGCAAAAGAAAACTTAATAATTTTTTTTGATATTATCTTTCTTTCTATTAAATTTAAAAAATATCAAACCTAATGAGGAGAAAAAGATGGCAGGTTTTGACAAAGTAGTGATGAGCTACGAAGAAGCCATGGCAGGACTTACTGATAATATGACTGTAATAGCTGGTGGCTTTGGCCTTTGTGGTATTCCAGAAAACTTGATCAGTGAAATCAAACGCAAAGGCACTAAAGACTTGACCTTAGTTTCTAATAATTGTGGCGTTGATGATTTTGGTTTAGGAATTTTATTACCAGATAGACAAATTAAAAAA
>Ga0105358_10001428_pt1 | contig 12741 bp, 8 predicted proteins | sample GOMGulsemesocosm_5_FD_83509 | JGI IMG/M metagenome (GOLD analysis project Ga0105358, IMG submission 83509) | Methane-oxidizing microbial communities from mesocosms in the Gulf of Mexico - GOM15C Gulf of Mexico | ecosystem: Environmental > Aquatic > Marine > Cold seeps | place: Gulf of Mexico...
ACACACCTTCGTAGCTTAACGGCCAATACCATTAAAATAGACCAAAGCTTTGTCAGAGATATGCTGGATGACCCTAATGACTACACCATTATTGATGGTATAATAGGTCTAGCAAATGCCTTTAGTCGCAAAGTGATTGCTGAAGGTGTTGAAACAACAGAGCATGGTCTGATGCTACAGGTTATGGGGTGTCAAGATGCACAAGGCTATAAGATAGCCAAACCTTTACCCGCTGCTGATTTCCCCGAGTGGTTGGCTCATTATATGCCTAATCAAGAATGGTTAGCTTGTGGCCGTGAGGTTCGTACTGCTAAAGAAAAGAAAAAAAAGCTCTTTAGTCTAACTAAAGACTACTGGATGAAGCGGCTTATCGCCAACGTCCAATCTTTGCCTAAAGATATTCAGTGCTGGCCTATTATGGGTCACACCCATTGTTGTATCGGTTCATGGATAAATAGGGAAAGAAAAGAATCATTATTTGATTCAGAATATTTAGATCAGCTTGATAAAACCCATGAGAATCTTCACACTATTGCTCAAGCTATACAGCTTAATTATGAAACAGGTGATATTGATGCGGCACAGCAAGGCTTATCAGATTTAGAGTCTGCTTTTAAAGACATGAATAATGTGTTGGGACAGTGTGAATAAACATCCACCAATGCCCTAATGCACTTCCCTCAAGCACTGCCCACACTATCAAAAATTACCACCTTGTTATCACATCTATGTAATAACAAGGTGGTAATCATCTTTGTCATGGTGTTAACAATTTTTACCTCCTATTTTATTTACCACAGATTTACCACAGAATAAAATAACTCAATCTGACATTCATCGTAAACATTGGATATTTAATCGTAAGCAAAAATATTATGTCAGTATTTATTGATCTACTTAGAGAAAATTAATAAATGATTCATTACAATAGTCGGGTTAATAGTCTAGCTAGTAGCTTGGCTTATATTTTCAGGTAAAAAGAAGAAACACATGATGCAAATTACCGATTTAAAAAAAGAACAAAACATAACGCCCTTATTACGATTAGGATTTCGCCCCTTTTTTCTTAGTGGAGCAGTTTTCAGTATTGTCGCTATTATCCTTTGGCTATTAATGTACAAAGGCACGATTAACCTATCGCCATTGGGCGGTGGTTATTGGTGGCATTTACATGAAATGATTTTTGGCTTTGGTGGCGCTATTATTGCTGGATTTTTACTTACTGCAATACAAAACTGGACAGGCGTACGTGGCGCACAAGGTACTACTTTACTGCTATTGTTCTTACTCTGGTTGGCCGGGCGCGTGGTATTATTGATGCCAAGTATATTCTCAGATACTCTGGCAACAATAATCGACTTAAGCTTTTTACCTGTAGTCGCCCATATATTAGCTAAACCACTTATTGCTATTAAGCAATACCGAAATTTATTCTTTGTGCCGTTATTATTGCTATTTACGTTAGCTAATTTAGAAATGCATTTAGCTATCTATTTCCCACAAGTATTTACCATTACCTTTGCAGGGTATAGTGGAGTTTTGTTGGTCACGTTTTTAATGTCGGTGATGGCAGGACGCGTTGCTCCCATGTTTACTGCTAATGGTACTAAAACCCCCAAAGCAACCCCTTTACCATGGTTAGATAAAGTCACTAATGGTAGCCTGGGTATTGCTATGTTTTCATTGTTAATGGAACCTATTATTGGTTTTTCTAGCCAGTTCTTCGGCATTATTTTAATAGTTGCTGGCCTATTTCAAACCATACGCTGGTTAAGATGGCGACCTTGGATAACGCTAAGTATACCATTACTATGGTCTTTCCATATTGCAATTAAATTTACTGCTTATGGTTTAATTATTTTAGGCCTTAGCTACTTAATTCCAGAAATTCCTAGTAACCACATATGGCATTTATTGACAATTGGCGGTATGGGTGGGTTGATTTTAGCCATGATTTCACGTGTTTCTTTGGGTCATACTGGGCATCCATTATCGCCCCCTAAAGCGATGACAGCTGCTTATATCTTTATAGTTTTAGCTGCATTAATTCGCGCTATTGGTCCTTGGATATTACCAGAAAAAACACCATTATTTATCGATATTAGTGGTACCTTTTGGCTATTCGCTTTTGGCATATTTGTTATTACCTATGCACCCATGTTAATGAGTGCTAGAAAAGATGGTAAATCTGGATAGAGTGGTGTTAAAAAATTACGAGTTATATTGCACATGTTGATTTTTTTATTTAGGTGTTCCATAGACTTTTATTTTTTATCTCTTTATTCTTACTAGATAATTTTAATTTTTTAGCAAATTGAATAAATCAATGGTTCAAACTTTAATAATAAACGTTCGTATAAATTTCAATCAATCATATAGTTAATTTAATTAGTATTAACTTTTATCTAGGAAACTAAATAATGAAAAAGCTTTACCTTGTACTTGTTACATTTTTTGCATTTTTACTTGTCGGCTGCAACGGTCATAATGAGGATAACGCTCAAAACAAACTTCAAGTTGTAGGTAATATTGAACTTTTACTATTAGATAGTGAAGGCAATCCTAAGCAAAGCTTTACAAAAAATGAAGTTATTACAATGCAAGCCAAAGTTTTTGATATCGATGGGGTACTAATAACCAATAAAGCAGTGAGTTTTTCTGCACCTATTGGCGCTTTATCTCTAACGTCAAAGCTCACCAATAGTAAAGGCTTAGCAATTATTCACATCACTAACCCGTTAGAGTCTTTAGGTGCTAGCACCGCTAACGCTAGCGTAGGAGAAATAAAATCTCAGGATATTGATTACGAATTCCTCGAGTCTACTATCTCTGACTTTTCGCCAAATTTAACAACGGTAATGCTTTTAGAGAGTGTATTCGCTAATCAATTTAAAACTGATCAACAGGTGCAAATAACCAGTACTTTAACTAATGGTAATGGTCAAGGTGTTACCAATAAAATTATAACGTTTACTGCTGATATTGGTACCCTGACCCCAACTACAGCCTTGACCAATGACCAAGGTGTTGCCAATGTAATTCTAACGAGTAGCGATAACATTATAGGCGCTGGCGTTTTAACCAGTAGTTATACCGTAAATGACAACACCAATATAAGTAACACGTTTAATTACCAGGTACTTGCTGCTGATGCTGTCATAGACAGTAATATTCGTTTGGGCTATTTTGACGAAAACAATAATTTTGTTGAGGGAAAAATTGAATTATCATTAGCAGATAAAAAAATTAGTGCGGGTGGTACATTGGGATTAAGTGTTAATTTAGTTGATGAAAATGAAGTGTTAATTGTCACACCTATTGCCGTTACTTTCACCTCTAATTGCGTGCAAAATGGTCAGGCCAGCCTTGATGAGTCAGTTATAAGCATTAATGGCACAGCAAGATCAACATTTGCAGATATAAACTGTGCAGGAGCAACAGGTACAGACGATGTATTAATAGCAAGTATTGCTGTCAATAACATTACCAACTCAGCCAATGAAACAATTACCATAAATGGCGAGCAACTTGGCTCAATTGAATTTACTTCTGCTGAGCCAAGTTCTATTGTACTAAAAGGCAGCGGCGGGCAAAATAAACAAGAAACGTCCACAATAACCTTTAAAGTAAAAAGTAAGTTAAACAATGTGTTAGCTCAACAAGAAGTAAGCTTTACTCTGAGTACTGCTGTAGGTGGTATAAGTTTAAGTAGAACAACGGGGTTCACTAACAGTCAAGGGCTAATTACCACGCAAGTATCGGCAGGCACTGTGCCGACAGCCGTTCGTGTAATAGCGACAGCAATTATGGATTTTAATGGCGAAATGGTAGAAGTTCAAAGCCAATCTGACTTGTTATCTATCAATACCGGTTTAGCGGAACAGCGATCAATGACCATTGCAGCTAGCGTGCTAAACCCCGAGGCACATAGTAGATTTGGTGAAGAATCTAGCATTACAGTATGGTTATCAGATACCTTTCACAACCCTGTTCCTGATGGGACTACAATTAATTTTACCACAGAAGGTGGCAACATAGAGCCGAGCTGTTCAACTGTAAATGGCAGCTGCTCAGTAATATGGAAAAGTAGTGAACCAAGAGTAGATGATCACCGAGTAACTATTTTAGCCACCACCTTAGGGCATGAAACATTTTTCGATACTAACGGCGATAACATTTTTGGTGACGCTGATGGTGAACCAATCCATGATATTGGTAATAGTAGTAATTTAAATATTGACTCAGGTTTCGGCAACTACCCAGCACAATCAAGTGGTTTTTTAGATATGTCTGAAGCATGGCGAGATGATGACGAAAATAGTGTTTATGATGTCGGTGAAACTTTCCTCGATTTCAATAATAACGGTGAATTTACTCCTGCTGATAAATTATTCAATGGGCCACAATGTCAGGGCGAGTATTGTGCTGATACAGATACGCGTAGTATTCATGTAAGAAAGGCACTTCAATTAGTTATGGCGAGCTCTAGGGCTGAATATCGATTAACAAATGAGGACGAAAGTACTGTTTATAAAGATTCATTAACAGGAGAGCAAGTGGATCTTCCTGATATTTCTAATGGTGGTAGCCAAGAATTTAAATTTAGTTTTGCTGACACAGGTACACCAAATCAAACAATGCCGTTTGGCACAACTGTCGCTGTATCTATAAGTGCAGGCACATTACATGGGCTCACTAGTTTTACAGTAGGCAATAATAATAAAGAAGGCTTTAGTCACATGAACTTTTTTGTTATTCAAGAAGTTGGAGGTCAACCTCAAACAGCAATACTAACCATAACGATCACTGCACCTAATGGTTTTGTCACTACTATAAACGATAGTATGGAGCTACTATAAAGCGCATATCAGAAATACACTTCACCCATCAATTGTAAATGGTTGAAGTGTGCCTGTATGAGTAGTTAAAAAGTCAAGCTTGCAATCAACCTAGTAATCAAACAAGCAATTATAAAAGTTAGCTTTAACGTTTTACTTGCCAATCAATCACTGTTGTACCTTTTTTACCTAACCAAGCATTAGCCTTTGAAAAGTGCTGGCAACCAAAAAATCCACGGTAGGCTGAAAGTGGTGAGGGGTGTGGCCCATTTAATATTAGATGCTTAGTATTATCTATATGTCGGCCTTTTTTTTGAGCATGTGCGCCCCACAAAATAAAAACACAACCGTTATTATGCTGATTAATTTGTGCAATAACTTCATCCGTAAAACGCTCCCAGCCTAATTTAGCGTGCGAGTGGGCTTGACCTTGTTGTACGGTGAGAACTGTATTAAGTAAGAGTACACCTTGCTCTGCCCAAGAGGTCAGATTGCCATGAGTTGGCGTAATAAAACCTTTAATATCACTACTGAGCTCTTTATAGATATTGACTAAAGAAGGGGGGACTTTAATATTAGTGGTGACAGAAAAGGCTAAACCATGTGCTTGTGGTTGATTACAATAGTCGCCTTTACCTACGCCATGGTAGGGATCTTGCCCTAAAATCACCACTTTTACATCGACTAAATCGCAAAACTCAAACGCGCTAAATACGTTATTTTTCTCAGGAAAAATAGTAATACCCTGCGCTCTTTGTTGAGTAATGATACTTTGTAACTGGCAATAGTAATCTAGCTGTTTCGCTTGCTCAATTATGTGTTGCCAGTGAGGTTTTATCATCTTAACTTCTTGTTGGTTTCTATACTATTCAACCCACTTCTAAAAGTTTACTTTAAAAGCTTATTTTAAAAGGTATGCACGTAAATCAGTAAATTCATTGCTCATTTCTTTTGACAAATTAGGCTCACCTGCACAATCGGCCAACTCTTTTGGTAAGCCAAGTGGTTGGCCTAAAATACTTTCTACTACTTCTTTAAACTTAGCAGGGTGTGCTGTACCTAAAAATACGCCAAACTCATCTTCAACAGCACCATATTGCAATGCCTTGTAAGCAACAGCGGCATGCGGTTCACTGATGTAACCCAATTTACTTAATTGGATAACAGTAGATTGAGTTTGCTCTTCATCGATAGATACTGAAGTAACGCAGCCGTCTTCAACAATGCCCGATTTAAGCATATGCTCAACGCGCGGCCAGTTATTTGGGTCACTTACATCCATTGCATTCGAGATAGTGGCAATAGTAGTGTTTGGTGTCCACTCACCTGTTTCTAAATAACGAGGAACGGTATCGTTAAGATTAGTGGCTGCAATAAAGCGCTTAATAGGTAAACCCATCGCTTTAGCAAATAAACCTGCGGTTAAGTTACCAAAGTTTCCACTTGGAATAGAAAAAACGATATCTCCTAAATCCTTCTTCGCACGAGACAATTGTGCTACAGCTTCAAAATAATAACAGATTTGTGCAAGTAACCGACTGATATTAATTGAATTAGCAGAATTTAAACCAATAGTTGTTGCTAGTTCACTGTCACCAAATGATTGTTTAACTAATGCTTGGCAATCATCAAAATCGCCTTCAACACACAAGGTTTCAATATTATCGCCTAAGGTTGTAAACATTTTTTCTTGTAGTAAAGATATTTTACCTTTGGGATACATTATAACCACGCGGATATTATCAATACCATGAAAAGCATGAGCAACCGCAGCACCAGTATCTCCAGAAGTGGCCGTTAAAATGGTTAATGGCTTCGTTTCACCGCTGGCTTTGGCGTCTTTAGCAACAAAAACTTGCAAACATTTAGCCATAAAGCGGGCACCAAAATCTTTAAATGCTAACGTAGGGCCATGAAACAATTCTAAAATAGCGCGATCATTACAAATAGGCTGTAATACTGCAGGGAAGTTAAAAGCCTCTGTTACTATGTCAGTTAATTCTTTTTCAGTTAAGTCCTCTTCAACAAAAGGAAGTAATATTTTTACACTACGCTCAACTAACGGCAGCGCTAACAATGCTTCAATATTGTCAAATTTTGGCATAGACGTAGGAAAGAATAACCCTTGATTTTTACCTAAGCCCTGCTTAACTGCGCCAGCAAAACTAACTTGCTCGTCATTCTCTTTTAAGTTATAAAATTTCACGTTAATTTCTCATTTTAAATTTTTGAATCACCCCTTCGTTAAGGTCAGGGTGAACAGAGTCTGTTGTAATACAACAAACTCAATAGTATTTAATTTTTAAATTTCAATTGCGCCATCTTCATCGACCAAACAAACATGCACAAAACCTAAATCTGTTTGTAGATAGTTATCTTTCAACCACGTTGCAAAGGTTTGCGCTTGTTGCTCAGTGTCGCAAACACAAAATAACGTAGGACCTGAGCCAGATATACCAACCGCTAAACAACCTTGTGCGGTTAAATAGTCATGTGCTTGCTGGTATTTAGGTAATAAGTTGGTTCTATAGGGCTCAGCGACTACATCAGTTAACACCGAAAAAGCTTGTGCTTTATCTTGGCGGTGACAAGCATCCACAAAAGTTGCTAAATTTTGACCATAACTTATTACATCGGCGCGAGTGTAGTTTGTAGGTAAAACCTCACGAGCAGCTTTAGTTGACACTTCAATACCGGGGTATGCCATCACATAAAAGCAATCGTTAAAGCCGGGTAAAACACGGCTGATAATTTCGCTATCAGGCACCATTAGTTGTAAACCACCTAAATAACAAGGCGCAACATTATCATAGTGTAAACTTCCACTAATTTGTGCTTCCATTTGCCCTGTCATTTTCAATAATGTTTTTTCATCAAAGCTAAAGTTCTTATGTTTAGCATAAAAGGCATTCAAGCCAGCTAAAGCAGCAACAACAGAACAAGCACTAGAGCCTAAACCACTACCCACTGGCATTTTTTTATCTAAAGTCAGCTTTACTTTACTTACGCTTTGTTTAGCATTAATTAACGCCTGATTAAATAACAATAAGCATGACCATACAATATTGTCTTCTTTCTTGCTCGGTAGTTTGTCAGCAAAAGCACCTAGAACAACTAAACAGTCTTCATCAGCCAATTCAGCAGCTTTCTCTACGGTAACAACATCACCCAATAAAGTACCATCTATTGGTTTAACCGCAAGACCTAACACATCAAAGCCAACACTAACGTTACCAATAGAAGCAGGGGCAAACACAGACACACAGTGCTGATCTTTCACTTTACCTTTACCACTCGAAGCCTCTTCGCTAGAGACCTTTTCATTAGAAAACAATCCGCTAGTAGGCTCCTCACTAATATACTCACTACTCGAAAGGTTACTGGTTGTCATTAGTGCTGTTGCTCCCAAGCTAATGTTCTTAAAATATCACCAAAAACACCTGCAGCGGTAACAGCCGCACCAGCACCATAGCCACGTAAAACAAAAGGTATTGGTTGATAATAACGACTATGAATAGCTAAAGCATTTTCACCGTCTTTAATACTGTATAAAGGATGAGTGCTATCAACCGCTTCAATAGACACTTGGCATTTACCCTCAACAATGTTACCAATGTATCGTAATACTTTACCTTCAGCACTCGCCGCAGCAATACGGGCACTAAAATCACTGTCTAGCTTAGTTAAATTAGCCATGAATTCATTTACATCACCACTATCATCAAAATCATTCGGCAATACTGGTTCAATAGTAATATCAGAGAGCTCTAATTGCATGCCCGCTTCACGCGCCATAATCAACAATTTTCTTGCAACATCCAAACCACTTAAGTCATCACGAGGATCTGGTTCAGTAAAGCCGTTTTCTTTGGCAATTGCCGTTGCTGCTGACAGAGCCATACCTTCATCTAACTTACCGAATATATACGATAAAGAGCCAGATAAAACACCTTCAAAACGCTTAAGTTTATCTCCTGCTTTAATTAAATTTTGCAAGGTATCAATTACCGGTAAACCTGCACCAACTGTCGTTTCATATAAAAAGCGTCGATTAGTTTTTTGTGCAGTACTGCGTAATTCTTGGTAATACTGCCATGAATCAGTGTTTGCTTTTTTATTCGGTGTTACAACATGGAAACCTTCAGCTAAATAATCAACATAGCTCATTGCTAATGCTTCATCAGACGTTGAGTCAACCAACACTGGGTTAACTAAATGGTTATCACGCACAAACCCTTTAATATTTTCAACATTGACTTCGAGGGCTTGGTTTTTTTCAGCACCTTTTTTCATCTCTGCTTGCCAATTATCTAAATCGATACCGGCTTTATCAAGAACCATCCCTTTAGAATTAGCAATACCATAAACTGTTAAGGCAATATTTTGTTCTTCAAGACTCGCTTGCTGGCGAGAAATTTGAGCAATCAATTCGCTACCTACTACACCACAACCCACTAAAAACACATCAATTGTAGGCTTATGAGAGAAGAAATTTTGATGACTAATTTTCATTGCATCAGTACATTTTCGTTGTTCGATCACAACAGAAATACTACGCTCTGATGAGTCTTGCGCAATGGCTACCACGTTAACTCTAGCTTGCGCTAACGAACTGAAAAATTTAGCTGCCACACCGCGTTGCTGGTGCATTCCCTCACCCACCAAAGAAATAATTGATAGATCATCTTTTAAGGCCAAGGGTTCAAGTAAGCCATTAAGTAGCTCTAGTTCAAATTCTTCTTTTAAACTTTGCTCTGCACGAAACGCATCGCTAGAGTAAATACAAAAACTAATGCAATATTCACTTGATGATTGGCTAATTAACACTAAAGATACATTTTCACGGCTCATAGTAGCAAAGACTCTGCTTGCCATGCCTACCATTCCTTTCATACCCGGCCCTGAAACATTAACCATGGTTAAATCATCAAGGTTAGAGATAGCTTTAACACATTTTTTCTGATCATTTTCGTTAGAAATAAGCGTACCGGGTGCCGCAGGATTACTTGTGTTTTTGATCAGACAAGGAATATGATACTGCGCGATTGGACCAATAGTTTTAGGATGTAAAACACTAGCGCCAAAATAAGATAACTCCATCGCTTCTTGATAAGATAAATAATCAAGTAATTTAGCTTCTTTAATCATGCGAGGATCAGCATTATAAACGCCATCTACATCTGTCCAAATCTCACAATAATCAGCTTCTAAGCATACAGATAAAACTGCTGCAGAATAATCAGAGCCATTGCGACCTAACGTGGTGATTTGGCCTTCGCCACCATCTTTATTAACACTTATACCAATAAAGCCTGGCATTAAAGAAACTTGATTAAGTTGTTCATATTCCATAATAAACTTTTCTTTAGAAAGCACTAAGTCAGCCACTGCATTCAATGATGATTCAGTAGTAAACAGGAATTTTTCTGGTGATAATAATGATACCTGTAAACCTGATGACTGTAATACCGAATCAAGAATAGCAACGCTTAAGCGCTCACCGGTACTAATAATACGAGCACGAATATGAGCAGGACAATAAGATAACATTGTTATCCCTTGCATATAGCGCTGAAGTTGACGCTCATAATTAATAAGTGCTTGTTCACAATGTTGTGAATTAAAGTTAGGTAAACTCGCAGATAAATGATCAATAATAGTGGTAATAGCGCACTTAAAGTGATTAAGATCGGTAATCATTTTTGCTTCATCACTGATATTCTCAGCCATTGCCACTAAATGATTTGTCACACCTTGTGGCGCCGAAACAACTACAGCAACTTTTGACGATTGGCTTTTATCTTTGATGATGTCGGCAACTTGACAAAAACGCTCAGCTGAAGCCAATGATGAGCCACCAAATTTAAGTACACGCATTATTTTTCCTACTTTATTTTTAGTTAACAATTGCTCACTCTTTCACATCAAGACAGATGTATACTGCATTGTCTATTAAGTTACTCTATGCACTTAATATGATCGCAAGCAACTATTTATTTTGAACATAAAAAAGCCCGTCTCCTTTTCAGGTCACGGGCTTCGATAAAATTATTTTTTACACGTTAGCCAGCGACCACCATATATATTCGGGTGGTATTAATGGTAATACTAATGTGCTGACCTGTAAAATTCATGGCAGCTAAAATGCCTGATTTATAAACGTCTGTCAACCTTTTTTAACACCTATAAAAAATGTGCCTTGATTTTGAATTACTCTGTAGTCCTAAAGCGGATATTTTGAACTGGCTTGGGTAAACAAAGAGCATCATTAGAAAATTTCAAAAAACGTCTTTCCAGTGGTATGTCAGGCTGGAATCCAAGCTAAAACATAATGAGTCTTCAACAAAGTACCTCGAAATGACAATATTAATTAATGTAAAGGTAGTCGCCATAACAAAGCAGACTGATTGATTTTCACCCACTGTTTGGCTTGATTGTAGTTGGGAGAAAACTTAGCAACCAATTGCCAAAATTCTTTTGAATGATTTAAATGCTTCAGGTGACATAACTCATGAATAACCACATAATTAATCACAGAAATAGGTAACATCATTAATAAATAGTTAAAGCTTAACTCACCACGATTATTGCAGCTGCCCCATCTTGAACGGTATTGCCTTATTTTTACGCTTGTCGGTGTTAAAGATGTTAATTGAGAATATGTTACAACTTTCTGTGGAATAATTTCTTCTGCTTGCTGTTTAAAATACTTTTCAAGTTGTTTTTTAACCGCTGCAGCTAATAAAACATTATTGCTCAATTTATTTTTATTTCGATCTGCAAGTACTATCGTTAATATTTGCTGACTATTAGTATCACCATCGGCTAGTTCAGTACGCGCCTGTTTGGCAAAAATAATACGTAAAGTGACTAATTTTCCAAATAAAAATAGCGTTGAACCTTCACTAAAGTCACAACAAAAGTCATTTAATTGGTTTTGCTGTGCTATTTTAGCTTTTAACCAAACTGATTTTTTGAGAATGAGTCTTCTAATGAACTTTTCATTCACACAATAAGGCGCTCGAACAAGCACTTGAGCATCACGAACTTGTAATGACACAGTTTTTCGGTGACTACGGACAATTTGGTATTCAATCACACTTTTATTAACAATCTTCTTTTAAAAACATAATGACTATAAAATCATAACAAGGTTGAAATTTAGTCCAACAAAAGGTAATAAATTACCCTTTACTAGGTGGGTTTTATATTTTCCTGAACTAAATGCAGAGGCACGAAAAATATTAAACTAGCTCGCGCCACTTCACTTAGTGGAAACCTTTTCAGGCTCTTTTTCAACGGACTTCTTGGTGCTTTTTTTAACAGGGGCTTTTGAGGGCGGTTTTTTCGCAAGTAAAGCAATTAGCACTTCATCACGATGTTGCGCTAAATAAATACCCAATTCTTCACTAATGCTATCACTGAGATCTATGGGTGATTTTGCAAAGACATCGACCAAATTATCAGCCATATCCAACATTTTGTCATAATCATCTGCTGATTTCTTATCCATAAATGTTTTTGCCTCCACCCCGTGTCTAATGACGACAAATCGACTTTCAACTGCCATTATTATTCCTTATTTTCATTTGTGAACTTAAAAGTATTTTAACTTATGACGATACAATACCACAACAAACCTAAAACTGTATATAAAAACAGTATACCTTAAGTGGAACTTTTGTGCTCCAAGGGTCAATAAATTACCCCCTACAGTAAGTATCACAATAATCTCATTGTCTCATTATTAAGAAGCTGGTCAGGCTTATCTTCACCAGCACCTTCAATAAAGTAACTTTAGTTTTTGGTAAAGTTAAAAAGTTTTTCTATCCAAGACCGTTCATCAGCCCTTTCTTTTAAACAACCACTGCTTAGTGATATTCCTGCTGAAATTGCAGGATAG
>Ga0105358_10001429_pt1 | contig 12737 bp, 8 predicted proteins | sample GOMGulsemesocosm_5_FD_83509 | JGI IMG/M metagenome (GOLD analysis project Ga0105358, IMG submission 83509) | Methane-oxidizing microbial communities from mesocosms in the Gulf of Mexico - GOM15C Gulf of Mexico | ecosystem: Environmental > Aquatic > Marine > Cold seeps | place: Gulf of Mexico...
CTGGTTAACGCAATCCGCACCGCATCTTGCCGGAATTCGTCCGTCCGCTTCAGTCCCATAGTTCATCTCCTTTGTTGCAGTAAATGCTATCAAAGGAGCGGCATCAAACCGTGACAGGACCATGCTGCGGTTTTCGCATTGCTCATTTCTGTGTTGGCGGTATCTAGTAACGCTCTCTGCGATGCGACTTCAGTGATCAACGCATCTACATTTTTTTCCAGTCCACTGATGCGGGCCTGTAATACCTTGGCTTCTTCCTGATCTGTTTCGAACCGTGCCCGTTGGGCTTGCAGGGTTGCCAGTTCACCTTGAACTTGGACCAGTTCGGCATTCCTAGCCTTGATCTCCGACCGCAGTTCACCAACTTTGCCTTCCAGATCGGATTGCCTTTGTTCCAGCCCTTTAACGTCACTACTGATTGTTGACAGAGACTGCTTTGCACCTTCTAGCTCCCGCTCTTTCGTAGCCAGGTCCGTGGATTTATTGGCCAATTCGTTTTCCGTAGCTGCCAACTTTCTCTTAGCATCACTAATTTCAGCCTTCAAAATGCGGGCCTGATCAGCCGCCTTGTTCAAATCGCTACTGACTTGCTGCAGTAGCAATTCTTTAGCCGCCAAATCTTCCAATGTGTTCTTTAGGTCGATCCGTGATTTGGCCAATTGATCGAGAACGCCCTGTTGTTCGGCAACCTGACGAGTGACTCGATCTAGATCCGCTTGTTGCTCTCTAGCAGCTGTTAGCGCGCGCGCCATAGCTGCCCTGGCGTTCTCGGCATTCTGCTCAAGAGTAGCTAGGTCCACCCGGGCGGTTTCCGCCCTTCTCTCCAAATCTTTTGCTTGAGCAGATAGAGCACTGACTTTCTCCTGTTTGGCCTCCAAATCGATTTCGAGTGCGGCAAATTCGGACTTCATTTGATCAAAGCCTGCAATATCGTTCAGAAGTTCTTGTTTTCGAGAAATGAGCCTATCAATTTCAGACTCCAAGTTTTTCAGAGTTCTTTGCGTGTCGAGTGTAACTGTTCTAGCTTCGCCCTCTTGGTGTTGAAGTGCAGAAAGTTGTGCATCAAGGTTCCCGATGCTGTTCTTGATGCTTTCCACATCCTTCATGGCAGCATTGCGTCTTTCTTCTGCATTGGAGCGTTCAGCAATAACGATTTCAGCAGCTCGTGCCGCCACACGCAGTTCTTCCAGCCTTATCTCGGCCTCGTTAATGTTAGCGTTGACTGTATCCAGCTGAACTTTTTGAGACTTATACTGGCTAACGGCGCTGGCCAATTGATCACGCTCGTTCGCCAGAGCAAGAACTCTTGCCAAAAGTTCATTTTGGTTCTCTCGGGAAATTGCGATCTGCTGATCTATCGACGTTTTATTGTCTCGCAGATATCCAAATTCCTTTTCCATCTGGTCCGTGCGATAAAGCAGGAAGATCAGCAAGACGAAGATCACGAGGCCCAATAGCCCTGCAATATAGGTATTTGTCCGAGACTTAGCTGAGGTCGCGTTTGATGATGTCAATGCACCGCTCCATGTCTTGCTTTAGTTCATCCACCCAGAATCGCCGGACTTTCCAGCCCAGTGATTTCATCTGGTGATCCCGCCAGAGATCGTCGAGTTTTCGATTTCCGTCGATGTCTTGGTGCCAAATACGCCCATCGACTTCGAAATCTAGTTTCACGCCGTTTTTGCCAAACAGCGCAAAATCCAACCGTCGCCCAGCAATGGGATATTGCGGTTTTGGATCAAGCCCGCGGTCGCGCAGCGCGTGAAAAGCGATCCTTTCCCATTCGCTGTCAAATATCGTCTCGCCTTGTTTCTGTCCCGGTTCAGTCGCGCGCGCGGCCAGTTTAGTAAGTGATCTGATACCACCCACGCGAGCAAATGACAGATCACCAAACACATGCGCCACAGCGCGGGCACGGCTGATCGCAACATTCAGGCGGCGCCAGTCTCGCTGCAGGAATGATTTGGCAGTGGTGGCGCTGCGTGCGTGCACGACAAGCGAGAACAGGATCAGGTCGCGTTCCTGCCCTTGAAACCCGTCCACGGTTGCGACCCTCAGATTGGCCCGTTCCCACACCTCTTGTGGCAGCGCATCGCGCAGAGCCTGTTGCAGGGCCGCCACCTGCACGCGAAAAGGGGAAATGATCCCGACTGTGCCGGTGTATTTCTGTTCGACCAGCACCTCTTTCAAATGTGCGATGATGGCCTTTACCTCAGCAGGGTTCACGTTTGGACGGTCCGAATGGGGGGAAACCTGTCCTGGGACATCGCTCCATGTCAGACCGGCTTTGGCCCCCTGAGGTACCTTAAAGCCATTGGGGTCGGCGGAAACCCGCAGTTTTCCCTGATAGAAGCTGTTGTTGATGTAATCAACGATCTCTTCCGATGACCGATACTGGTCGCGCAGCATGACTGCCGCTACATTCGGAGTGGAATTGGCAAAATCAAACAGGCTTTTCCGCCCCTGAGCATAGCGGCCCATTCCGGTTGACGGCAAATCTTGTGCCGCCATTAGATTGCGATCCTGAGCTGCGCCGATTTGGCTGATGAATGCCAGCTGCCGGTCATCCCCGACAACAACCGCACGTTGGGCGCGGGCCAACAAAGGCAGGGCCGAGGCGATGTCGCACTGGCTTGCCTCATCAAAGATCACTAGATCGAACAGCCCGTCCAACAGCGGCACACGCTTGGGCGTTCCTAACACTGAGGCCAACCATAAGGGGCGGTGGTCAATCACCATCTGGGCGATATCACGCGAGATGTCGGAATTTCCTGCCAGCGCCAGGTCATCACGGGCATTCCCCAATTTTGCTCTTCGGTCTGAATCCAAGGCAGCCCGCATTCCCAGATGCCTCTTCAATACGTCTTGGGAAATCGCCTGGATTTCGTGCGTCAAAGCCACTGGATTGGAACCAGCTATCATCTTCTTAAGTGCCAGCCGGTCAGTTGCAATCAACGTTTTGAATTGCCTGAGGCTCAGTCCCTTTTCTTCGGAGGTCTTGTGTGCATTGTGCAGACGGCCCGCCAGCCATAGCCAGATGCGCCTCAGCAACCTGTTTTTTTCCGGCACGGCTGGCGTCGTATTGCCAGTCAACCCAGCCTTTTCCCGCAGGGCAACTTTATCGATGTTGTCTGCGAGCCTCAGGTGCAATTCGCGGCGTTTCTCGATCTGCTCAAGTGCCTGTCGGCGTTCGGCAGCGAGGTGCCACAGTTTTTGAACCGTTTCGGGGTCGGGTCGGAGGGCGTTGCGGGACGGATTGCCAACCAAGTCCTCGAGAACACTTGCAACGCTTTCATCCACGTTGTTTTCGGGGTCCAGCGTTCTGACTGAAAATGACACATCCGGCGCGATTTCACGCAAACGTTCCTGCACCGCATCCAGCGCCTGATGGTTTTTCGAGGCAACGATAACATTCTGACCCTGCAACATGGCAGTGGCGGCCATGGCGACAATGGCCTGGCTCTTGCCCGTTCCCGGTGGCCCGGTCACGACGCTCAGCGGATGCGCCATGGCGTTCGCCACCGATTGGATCTGCTCGTGATTTAGGGGCCCCACATTGATTGGGTCGACCGGTTTGATCGGAGTGGCATGCGCCATTCCCAGTAGCGGGGCTAATGCGGTGCGGGCCAGTTTTTCACTGGTCCACGACGCGATCTTGTCCAGGTCCCTCACGGCACCTGCTGTGAAGCTGCTACCTGTAGGCAAAAACAACCCGACTGCATCGAATATTCCTTCGTCCGAAGGATCAACAGCAGCGAGAAAGTCTCGACCGGCCAACTGGCCGCGAATGTTTCTCGCGCCGGCTTCGCGCAATCGGCCTAAAAAATCGTCACTTGTTAGGCCGCTGCCACTTTGCACTCGAAAGACTTCGCGCAAACTGCCTTCAGACCATGCCGATCCTCTGGCCGCTGCCTTGATCCAGTCTGGATTAATCAGGATATCATTTGCGGGTATCGAAATAACTAAATTATCAGCGGCACGATCCCAAGTAGCTGCTAGCAAACCCACCGGCTGTATCACTGGCGCTCCTTGTTGCCGTCCGATTGAAATGGGCCAACCGACCGCCAGCGCGTTTTCATTTGCCTCGCGGCGTTGGATCGCTTCGCGGAAGCTGTTCGGTAGCCCATTCAGGCATATGCTGATGACGCCTTGCTCTTCATCTGGTGGAAAGAATGCGCCACGGCCACTCACAAGTTGGAACGCTGTTCCATGGCGATCATCCGATTGAGTCAGCGCACCGCGAGGGTCACTCTGCAAAGCAGATCTGTAATATCGCAACACTGCGTTGGGATCGGGCACCCCCCCCATCCGCTTTCTCCGGCTCAGGGATGATCGACAACGGTTCAGTGGAAAACCTCGCGGCACAAGCCAGCATGATTTCATTGTCGGGTTGCGGGAGCGATCCAATCGATGGTCGGTCGACTGGCTTGGATGCCACGCTGCGACGTGCGATCACGCGCCATTTTCTATCGCGGCCGAGAGTAATGACACCTTCTTTTTGAAGTGTGCTCAATTCACCTTGGATCCGCAACCGCATGGCGTGATCAAAGTCAACATCCAATAACGCAAACAACTCTTGCGTGGTTCGCCCCCGCGGGAAGGCTTCGATTGTGTTTATCACAAGCGACATAGTTCCCCCTATTTCCCGCGCGCTTCCTGAGTGTTAGCTGACACTGTATAGCAGAAAAGACTTCACCTTAAAGAAGATACGTCGGCAAAAAGCACACCGACAGCTTCCATCTCAATAAAAAAAGCCTCCCATACTTACGGCAGGCTTGCGGGTGTTTTTTTGCGGGGGCTGAAGTGCCAAAGCAGACAATCACACAAGCAGCGGCTCTGATAGGCTAGCGCAAGATGCAGGAAGGCATCGATCGTCTGCTCTCATGGGGTTTCGTGGACATGACTATTCTCTCAATTGTGTCACAGCAAACGCTGCTTATTTTCGCTATAGCGACGGCTTGGATGGGGATTTCGGGGGGGATGCAGAACCCAAGCGAATTGATCCGACCATTTTGTGCAGCCTATATTGCTTCATTCTCAACTTGACCAAACGGGACTCGCAGCCTCTAATTCTTCCATAGGTTTATTTCACTGGGACATGATCGTGGCTTTCAAATTTGTTCACACAGCTGACATACATCTCGACTCGCCCCTGAAATCCCTTGCACTACGTGACCCAGGATTGGCAGAACTGATCGGCAACGCCACTAGGACCGCGCTGTCGCGCATCGTCGATTTGTGCATTTCCGAAGAGGTTCAGGCTTTGGTGATCGTCGGCGATCTTTACGACGACAGCCAGACATCAATGAAGACGGCACGTTTTCTGGCTCAAGAGATGGAGCGGCTGACAGCAACTGGCATCCCTGCCTTCCTGACCCGCGGAAATCATGACGCCTCTTCCAAGATAACTCGCGAATTGGTTCTGCCAGACGCAATCAAGGTTTTTTCCGGCCGGGCTGAAACCGTTGAAACAACTTGGAATGACCACGCTGTTGCTGTTCATGGCATTTCATTTCGGTTGCCACATGCCCCTGAGAGCCTGCTGGACCATTTCAGCTCGCCCGTACCAAGTGCGTTTAACATTGGCCTCTTGCATACCAGCCTTGGTGGCGCACCCGGACACGACCCTTACGCCCCTTGTGCACTCATTGACCTGCAACAAACAGGGTTCGACTACTGGGCATTGGGACATATTCACAAGCGCGCGCTTTATCCGGGACCAACAACTGTAGTGATGCCCGGCATTCCACAAGGACGAGACATAGGCGAAGCAGGACCGAAATCGGTCACTTTGGTGTCGGTGGATGATGGCGGCGTGGTCAGCCTGGAAGAAAGAGAGGTGGCTGTCGCCCAGTTCGAGCGACTTGCGGTAAATTGTAATACACTCTCTGAGTGGGGCGTGCTTGTGGATGCCTTGAAACAGGCTCTGAGAACGGCTCGTCGAGAATTCAAAGGTGAGAACCTGATCGTGCGGCCGGTGTTGGAAGGGCAGTCTTCCTTGGCTTGGCGCGCCAACAGGGATGCAGACTTGCTGCGCGGTGAGGCGCAAAGCATTGCAGAACAGATCGGAACGATTTGGATAGACAAAGTCGAGATAACTTTGCGACCGGGTGAGGCCAGAAAACCTGTCGGTGCAGTTAGAGACATGATTGCCCTTGTTGCCCAAAACTCCTTAAAAGTCGGAGATCCCCGCGTGCAGGCTGAAATGGACCTGATACTCAAGCATTTACCACGTGAATTGCGAGGTTTTATCGGAGACAGCGAAGAGCAGGTTGACGCCGCGCTCAACGATGCAATGGAGCAAGGTGCGAAAGACATACTTGCTCGCTTGGAAGAGGCTGAGTGATGCGCCTGAATTGTCTCGATCTGATTCGTTACGGTAAATTCACCGACCTGAGCCTGCCTTTTGGCACCAATGAAAGCGGAAAGCCTGATCTGCACGTGATCTACGGTGCCAACGAGGCGGGCAAATCTACATTGCTTTCAGGTTGGCTCGACCTTCTGTTCCAGCTTCCAGTGCGTAGTTCAATGGGTTTTCTGCATCCTTACTCTACGATGAAGCTCGGTGCTGCGCTTGAGATTGACGGGCGCATTCACGACGTAATCAGGGTCAAAAAACGCGACCATTCCTTGCTGGATGCTCATGGCTCCCCGATCGGCGAGGCCCTGTTGCATGGCGGCTTGCGTGGGCTCGACCGGTCGTCTTACGCGGCAATGTTCTCGCTCAACCGGCAGACACTTGACGAGGGCGGCGAAAGCATCCTGGCCAGCGAAGGTGATCTTGGAGAGTTGCTGTTTCAAGCCAGTGCCGGGCTGACCGATCTTGCCACACAGCTCGGCACACTGCGCGAGGAATCCATGGAATTCCTAAACGCGACAGGGCGCAAGGGGCGATTAAAAGAGCTGCTAGTTGAATTCGACGAACTGGGTGACCGGGTGAAGGATCTGGATACCGCCGCACCAGAATTTGCCCGGTTGGCCAAGGAGCGCGATGCAGCGCGCACCATCTGGCAGAGCGTCCGGAAAGAGGCCGAGGCCGCGCAAGCTAGGCTAAATGAAACGGAGCGGCTATCGGGCGCATTGCCTCTGGCCATTCGCCTGAAACGTTTCGATAGCAAGATCGCTGAATTCGGAGACCGGCCTATTCCGCCAAAGGGCTGGCTCGAGGAATTGGCTGCGCTGGATCGCCATGAAACGGAAATGGCAACACTCCTAGAGGCCGCAGCAAAGACGGTTCATGAACTGCAAGACGAGCTGGGAAACATCCCGCAGGACAACGGTATTCTTGACGTAAGCGAAGCCATCGCGAGAACGGAAAACCTGAAGTCCGCCTATGATACCGCATTGGTGGACCTACCGAAGCGCATGAAGGAACGGGATGCAGAGGACGACGCAGTCCGAGACAGCCTCGCTCAGTTGGATCAGGCAAGTGCCGACCCCGCTACAGTCCTGCCGCAGGTCGCTGTATTGGGCCGCCTTCGCGGACTGGTCGAAAAGCATTCCAGGGTCGCAACCAAACATGCCAGTGCTGCCGAAGAATTGGAGCGTGCTCGAGAGGACACTGAGCGGACCGCGCGGCGTCTCAACAAGGTTGGCGGCAGTGCGGCTGATTTGGGTGGGCTTGGTGGTCTTGTTCAAAACACCCGTCGTGATGATCCAGTTGGATCGCTTGACCGCTCGCTAGCAATGCTGGCCGACGCCGAAGCCGATTGGCAGGAAAGGCTTACAGCACTTGCTCCATGGTTAGGAGACGACATCGCCGCCAAAAGTCTGATTCCGCCCTGCCGTTCCACTCTTGAAAGCTTAGCGACAGATTTGGAGAACGCGGTAAAAAAGAGTCAGCGCGAACGAGAAACGCTTGAACGGCTTGAAGAAGACGCCGTGCAGCGCGAATCCCGTTGGGCGGAAGTCGGCGCCACAGCCACTGTTACTCTGGAAGACGCGGCAAAGGTCCGGGCGCAGCGCGAGACGGAATGGGGCCATCATCGGGCCAATCTCAACAACGAAACTGCAGATCGCTTCGAAAAGGCGATGCGACTTGATGACCAGGTTGCCGCCACGATTGCTGACCAGCGGACACGAGCGGAAATGGCTCTGGAGGCCGAACGTGCGCTAATTGAAGCGCAACGGCAGGTCGATGCCGCAAAAAATCGTGCTGGGGAAGCTGAAACACGACACGACGAGCTAACCGCCATCCTCGCGGGGATAGTATCGAGAATGTCCGAGTTCCTGCCCTCGGACATGAATATCGCACCATTTCTGGCCTGGCTGACAAGGCTCGATGAAGCCCACGATGCCTTGCGCAAACGTAGTGAAGCCAAACGTAGGGTATCGAGCTGGGAAGGTTCGGTCGATCGTGCACGCTCCGGTCTTTTGTTCGCCCTGTCACAAGCCGGACGTGAAATGCCGGAATCGAACGACTTGACCCTCGTGCTGGAAACAGCGCAGTCGCTTTTGGATCGCGCGGCAAAGATCGAGGCTCTGAGCGAAGCAGACGTGAATGCGCTGCAAGAATTGGTGCGGCGTGCAAAGACCATGGACGAAGTCAAAGCTTCCATGACCGAGTGGCAATCCGAATGGAAAGCGGCCTGTGCAGAAACCTGGATGGCGGAAGCATTGCCCAATGTGTCAGAAATGCGCGCTGTCCTTGAAGAGTTGGATCAATTGCGCCACCACCACGACCGAGCGGCGGATCTGAACCGGCGGATCGTTTCAATGCAGGCAAACAGCGACCAATTCGAGCAAGCGGTCAACAATCTGAATGAGCGCCTCGGCATGGCAAAGGAAGGCTCACCGCATGAGTTGTGGCGCGGTATCAAGCAACGACTGCGGTTGGCCGAAGTCAATCAGAGCCAGCGCGCCGATCTTGAGAAGCGGTTGACCTCAGCAAGGCAGGGCCAGGCTGACCTCGAGCGAAAGGCTGAAATCCATCGCACCAGGACGGAAGAGTTCGCAAGCTTTTTCCACGTGAACACCTGGCAGCAGGCCCGTGAAGCACTGACTCGCGCCGGTGACCGCGCAAATTTGGTGTTAAGCCGCAACGAATGCGCTGCAGATCTGTGCGCCCAGATGCATGTAGGAAAGACCGAAGAAGCTCTGGAACGACTGAAAGGAGCTGATGAGATCGAATTGGAAGCACGTGCGGAAAGCCTTCGGACAGATTTGAAAACTCTGAGATCTGATCAGGAAGAGGCGCACACGGGCTTTCGCAATGCCGAGGATGCCCTAGAGAATATCGGCGGTGATGAAGCCGTTGCCCGGCTTGAGGAGCAGCGCCAGACACTCCTTCTGGAGATGGAGGACGGTGCACGGCAAAACCTTCAGCGGCGGCTTGGACTGCTTGCCGTTGATGCAGCGCTCAGACAGTATCGCGACACCCATCGCAGCGGCATGCTGGAACGCGCCTCTGAGGCGTTTCGCGCCATGTCGCGTGGGCGTTATTCCGGCCTTGCCGCACAACCGGACGGCGCACGCGAGATTCTCGTAGCACTGGCCGCAGAGGGTGGATCCAAGGAGGCTAACCGGCTTTCTGACGGTACGCGCGCGCAGCTCTACCTAGCGCTAAGGATCGCGGGGTATCACGAGTTTGTTCGCAACAATGGGCCTGTGCCATTTGTCGCGGATGACATAATGGAGAGCTTCGACGATGACCGCGCCGCTGAAGCATTTGGGCTATTGGCGAAGATGAGCGAAACAGGCCAAGTGATTTATCTGACCCACCATGCCCACGTGTGCGAGATAGCAAGAGAAGCATGCCCTTTCGTTCGCATCCACGAATTACCGGCCTGAGAGCCCCACCTCTCCCCCAGAGTATCGGTCTTGATTAAGCCAGCTTTAGAAGGCTGCACCAATGAGACCTTTAGGATCGATAGACTTTCTGAATCCAAGGGTTTCTTCGATCCAGAAAGTCTATCGGCCCTACTACTTCATGAAGGCAGCTCAGATCATCCAGCTGCCGGATCTCAATTTTATAGAGGAGCCGTTTACTAGGACAATATTCAAAGCCGATGCACTCACGGCATAGACCATTGGTCTCCGAAGGGTTCAGGCGCTAGCTTGGAAATCAGGGTCAGGTCCGAATCTGAGGCTAGTGGCGAAACCACAAACGCACTGTCTTTCCCATTCCTCGACCTCGGGTAGCTCAAATACTGCAGCACGTTTTGGAGGCACCGTAAAAAAGTCCACCTGTTAACTCTTGGTTTACCATTTAGGCCCCTTCTTCAATAGATTGAGGAGGGTTTTGACGTGTTTGATGAAACTGGATCTCGAACAGGAAAAGCTGTTGGTGAAAGGGTAGAAATGCTCCTCAAGCGGGCCCAACAGCCCCTTAATGACTTGGGAAATGCACGTCGTCTGAAAGCGGCAGATGGGAACAATATAATCAATATTGTCAGCCTAGGGTGGGCTGTCTGGAACGGCTCCAAATATGATCTTGCACAAGGAGAGATCGAAGCCGCTAAACTTGCTGCAACGCTTGGCGAGCTGGTGGCTGAAGAGGCCCAGGCCATTCGTGAACTTGACCGTACAAAGCATACTTTTGACCGCAGCGACTTCCCATTTCCCGATGATCTAATTCGTTTTTCTAACCGTTGCGGCAACATGAGCATGCGTAGGCACGCTCTTGAAGCGTTAAAAAGTGAGTGTGCTGTCTCGATTGATCAATTGGATCTGGCCCCGGAACTCTTCACTGTCATCAACGGCTGTATTGATCTGGATGCATTCGCCAAAAATCCAGGGTTCCCAGCGCAACGCAAGCGAAATGCCTCCGCAATGGGGGTCTGGGCCAATGCATTTTTTGGAGTACACCTTCGCGAACATAGACCGACACGGGCGGCAAACGTTACTTATGACGCAACTGCAACCTGTCCAAATTTCAAAGCCATGTTACGCACCGTGTTCCCGGACGATGATGTTCATTCCTGCTTTCAGAGGTGTGCAGGAGCAATGTTGTTTGGCCGCAACAATAGCCAAGCCATGCTGTTGTTGCGCGGCTCAGGTGGGAATGGAAAATCCACCCTGTTGAATGTGTTTTCTAAAGTCTTGGGTGACTATGCCGTTCCTTGCCCGATTGAAGTTTTCCTTAGAACAGCAACCCAACATGCTGGTAGAGCAACGCCTGAGGAAATGAACATGCCGTCCGCGAGAATGGTCTATGCCTCAGAGCCTGGGATGACGGACACGCTTTCCGGGAAGGCCATCAAGGGCTTTACGGGAGGGGATGCCCGAATGGCCCGCGCGCTTCACCAAAACCCTTTCAAATACACGCCGACTGCGATCCCTGTGCTCCAATTCAACAGAACGCCACGGATTGTGGAGGAGGACGAAGGGTTGCGCCGCCGCTTGGTTTTTATACCATTCGACGTCGAATTGCATAAGCGGCCCGAGAAGCAGCGCAAAGACCCGCGTAAGGTTGAAGCGGCTCTTCAAGATGAATTGTCGGGAATTCTGAATTGGATGCTTGCAGGGTACAAGAAATACGCAGAACGGCTGGATAAAGGCAAAGGTACGCCGCCGGGCATTGATCCTCCACCGGTGATGCTGGCCCTCAGGGATAGGCTGCTGCGCCATGCCGACCCAGTGGGTGAATTCCTTGCTGACGTAACGCGGACAAATATTGGAAAACGCTTGGACCTAAAGGAGCTCTATACTCGGTTCATTGATTGGGCTGACTGCAATGGGACTGCTCACGTGAAATCGTGGACATTTCAGCGGTTGTTGACTGAGGAGGGTTATGAGACCCGAAAGTCCAACGGATATTCGAAAGTCTTGGACTTGGCTTGGAGGTAACGGATGTGGATAAGCTCTAGATTTACGAGGGCAGCTATATGCGTCTCGCCTAAACGGACCCAAAATAACTCCGCACGAATGGGTATTTTTCCAGCGTCGTTGATGATTTTGGTCGATGGCCCAGATCAGGACGGCAAACCCAATTGAATTGGGGAAGCAAGGGGAGACCTTGGGGAGAGTTTGGGGAAAGTGAATTTCCCCTAAGTATACTATATACTGTCCTAAAATCTTCTTGGGGAGGATGGGGAGGACCTACAGGGAAAACGTCAGCCTCTTTCAGCACTGGTTCACAAGATGTTGGCCTACCCTCTACTGACAATGCAGTGTGAAAGTTTGGGTCCTTCCTGGCCTTTTGTTGCGTGGGTATATTCGCACCCCGCTGCCGCAGACAGTTAGTCAGAACTCAATGCTGGGCGTTTCGGTTGGGGTTGTTGTCGTTGTACCCGCGAGTGCCGGTAATGGAGTTATTTCAAAAATGTGGAACAAAGTGCAGGGTTACAGGGCAATCTTAGCGAGAGCATCCCGCCGCATCGGCAGACCACCACCGGAGCCATAAACAGGCCGTTGGTACTTATGTCCAAGGATATCGGCCCGCACCCGGTCATCCACGCCCACAGACAGGAGCATGTCTTCGACGTAATGTCGTAGGCTGTAGGCTGTGTGATCTGGTGTTTCTTTCAGCCCGTTGTTTGCCAGGAACTTGTTCACCAAACTCGACCAATGGCTGGCTTTGTGCCGATACCGCTTGATCCCGCCACGGGCAACAATACGTTTAATTGCGTCCAGAGAAATGCCGAGAAGAGGGATTTCACGTGCGGTGTGGCGCTGTTTGAGTTCCCGACCATTCGGAGCAACCCGAATGAAGGGGATCTCTTCGGACAAGCAGAAATCCTCTAAGGGGCATGAGAGGATCTCAGAAGGCCGCAAGCCGGTGTTGACCATCGCCAATA